>Ga0105250_10001963_pt1 | contig 10658 bp, 9 predicted proteins | sample KBSS54metaG_FD_80425 | JGI IMG/M metagenome (GOLD analysis project Ga0105250, IMG submission 80425) | Switchgrass rhizosphere microbial communities from Kellogg Biological Station, Michigan, USA - KBS S5-4 metaG | ecosystem: Host-associated > Plants > Roots > Rhizosphere > Soil | place...
ATCAATGAAGGTTTGGCCGGCGGCACCGAAGGCATCTTCTCTAACAGCGGTTTCAACACCATTCAGCTGGATGACGTGCTGCTGCATAGCGAAGTCAGCATTCCGTTTGAGCTGCTGTTTAACCAAACGGCGACGCTGGGTACCGAATGGAACCAGCAGCGCATGAAGGATGGCTCTTCCAACACGCAGGCGGCGAGCTACGGTGCGGTGCCGGGCATCGATAACACCGGTCGCAGCCCGTATTCCCAGGCAGAGATTTTCTCGCTGTTTGCGGAAGACAACATGGAGCTGACCGACAGCACCATGCTGACGCCAAGCCTGCGTTTCGATCATCACTCGATTGTTGGCAATAACTGGAGCCCGTCGCTCAACCTGTCACAAGGTTTGGGCGATGACTTCACGCTGAAGATGGGGATTGGTCGCGCCTATAAAGCGCCGAGCCTGTATCAGACCAACCCGAACTACTTGTTGTACAGCAACGGTCAGGGTTGTGCGGCCAGCACCGGCGCCTGTTATCTGCAGGGTAACAGCGACCTGAAAGCGGAAAACAGCATCAACAAAGAGATTGGTCTGGAGTGGAAACACGAAGGTTATCAGGCCGGTTTAACCTGGTTCCGCAACGATTATCGCAACAAGATCGAAGCCGGTTACTCGCCAGTGAGCAAAGCATCCAATGGCACCACAGATATTTATAAGTGGGAAAACGTACCGAAAGCGGTGGTGGAAGGGCTGGAAGGCACCGTCAACGTGCCGTTCTCCGACAGCGTGATGTGGAATAACAACTTCACCTATATGCTGCAGAGTAAGAACAAAGAGACCGGCGATCGTTTATCGGTGATTCCGGAATACACGCTGAATTCGACGCTGAGCTGGCAGGCGACGCAGGATCTGTCGCTGCAAACTACGCTGACCTGGTACGGCACGCAGACGCCGAAGAAGTATGATTACAAAGGGAATCTTTCGACCGGCAGCGCAACGGATAAAGTAAGTCCTTACTCAATTATCGGTATGAGCGGTACCTACGATATCAACAAGTACGCCAGCGTCACGGTGGGCATCGATAACCTGTTCGATAAACGTCACTATCGCGAAGGTAATGCGCAAACCACCGGTAACGCCAACACCAACTCTTATCTGTATGGAGCGGGTGCGAATACCTACAACGAATCTGGTCGTACTTACTTTATGAGCCTGAATACCCACTTCTAACGGCGTTTAACCAATCAGTTGATGCGGTAAATAGCAGCGGGCAATCAGCCCGCTGCTATCTTCACGGTTCACCAGCTCCAGCCTGCCGCGATGCATCTGCACGATGCGCAGCACGATATTCAAACCCAAACCGCTGCCGCCATAACGCTGATCGCGACGACGAAACGCCTGCGTCAGCTCTTCCGCAGCGGCGGCTTCAATACCCGGGCCTTGATCCCACACTTCAATGATCACCTGCTGCTGGTCCTGCTGCATCTTCACCGCGACTTCGCTGCCTTCCGGGCTGTAGCGCGAGGCGTTTTCCAGCAGATTGCGCAGCATCAGGCGCAGCAGTACCGCTTCACCTTGCTGCGGCACATCGTCGTTCTGCGGCCAGTGCAGGATTTGCTGACGCTGTTGATACAGCTCGGTCATTTCTGGCTCCAGCGGCTGCATGATGTCCTGTTGCCACTGCAACTGCTGATAGTGACCGCCCGCCAGCGCTTGCCCGGCGCGCGATAACATCAACAGCTGTTCCACGGTATGCATCAACTGATCGATACGTTCAATTAGCATCTCGCTCTGCGGCACGTTCTGCTGGTGGAGCAGCTCGAGATGCAGGCGCAATCCGGCCAGCGGCGTGCGCAGCTCGTGCGCCGCATCGGCGGTGAACAGGCGCTCCTGCTGCAACGTGTGATTGAGGCGTGAAAACAGTTGGTTGATCGAGGTGGTTACCGCCACGATCTCATCCATTTCGGAGTAGATCGGCAACGGTGTCAGATTATCCGCTGAACGATGCGCAAGGCTGTCCTGCAGCGATTTCAGCGGACGAATAATCCAGTTAATCGCCCAAAACGACAGCAGCAAGGTAAGGGCGACCATGACTAAGGAAGGCAGCAGCAACGAGGCAATGGCTTCACGGATCTCGTTTTCTACCCGATCGTTACGCGCCTGCGCAGAGAGCGTTTCGTTGACTAAAAAACTGATCTGCTCGCGGCTTTCATGCCACAGCCAGATGGCGCTCATCACCTGACAGGTGAGGAGAATCAGCGCCAGCATAATCAATAACCGCTGACGCATGCTGTTCATTCGCGGATTTCCAGACGGTAACCGACGCCGCGCACGGTTTTGATGCGATCTTTTCCGAGCTTGCGACGCAAATTGTGGATGTGAACTTCGAGAGTGTTGGAGCCGGGATCGTCATTCCAGCTGTAGAGATCCTGCTGCAGCGTTTCGCGGTGTACGTTTTGCCCCACGCGCATCAGTAAGCGGGTGAGCAGTGCGAACTCTTTGGGCGTGATCTCCAGCGGCTGATCTTCCAGCAGAACCTGTTGTGAACTGAGATTGAGCGTCAGATCGCCCTGTTGCAGCAGGTTATCGCTGTGGCCCTGATAACGGCGGATCAGCGCTCGCACGCGTGCCTGCAGTTCAACCAACGCAAACGGCTTCACCAGGTAATCGTCAGCGCCGGCATCCAGACCATCAACGCGATCCTCCAGCGCATCGCGCGCCGTGAGGATCAGTACCGGCACCGCAATGCCGTCACGTCGCCATTGTCGCAGCAGTGATGCGCCATCGCGATCCGGCAAGCCGAGATCGAGCACGATCAGGCTGTACTGACCGCTACGCAGCAGCGCGTTGCTCTCTGCGGCGGTACTGGCGCAGTCGATGGCGTAGCCTTGCGAGCTTAATGCCTGCGCGAGGCCCGATTGCAACAGCGCATCATCTTCAACGATTAGCAGTTTCATCAGTTGTTCTTGTTGATATCCGTATAGAGGCGGCTCTCAAAACGTACCAGCGGAATGCGGCGCGTTTTCTGATTTTCCGGCGGTACCGCGTAACCGGACAGGAACTGGACAAAGGCGACGCGCGCGCCGCTGGAGGTGGTGATGAATCCTGCCAGATTATAGACGCCCTGCAGCGAACCGGTTTTCGCCGAGACTTTGCCATCCAGCCCTGCTTCATGCAGACCGCCACGATATTGCAGCGTGCCGTCGTAACCGGCCAGCGGCAGCATCGAAATGTAATTCAGTGTCGAATCATTTTTCGCAATGTATTGCAGCACTTGCATCATGGTCTCTGGCGCGATCAGGTCATGACGCGACAGCCCGGAACCATCAACCTGAATGCTGTTGCCGAGATCGACCCCGGCTTTTTCGCGCAGAATACGACGTACCGCATCTGAACCCGCGCGGAAGGTGCCCGGCACATTGAAGTAATGATGGCCGATGGTGCGGAACACGGTGTCGGCAATCATGTTGTCCGACTTCTTCAGCATAGTGTGCAGCAGCGTGTGCAGCGGCGCTGATTGTGTTGAAGCCAACACGGTACCCGGCGACGTCACTTGCGCCTGGCGAACCAGATGACCGCTGTAATCAATATCGGCGGCGCGCAGCTCGGCTTTAAGTATCTCACCGGCCCACGCAGCACCATCCTGCACGGCAAAGGCCAGCGGCAGCGGCTCTGAACGTTGACGCATGCAGCCGGTTAAGGTGTAACGATTGAGCTCGCCTGGTACCACATCCAGCTCGCAATATTGTCCGTCACCGCTGTTGCGGCCAATGGTGCGCACCTGACTGAACATGTGGGCCGGATAATAGGAGGCGATACGCACAAAGGCGTTTTCGCCCGGCGTATTGGCGCTATACAGCGATACTGAGAAACAGTTTTTATCGACGATGGCCGCTGCCGGTGGCGCACTGAAGCACTGCGTCAAATCGTTCCACGGCCAGCCTGGCGCCATATCGTGGCTGGCGAACACCGAGGTGTCGATCACCAGATTGCCCTTAATATGGGTGATGCCCTGCTTTTTCAGCGCCGTGACCATGTTGCGCAGATCCTGGCGGCTCAGCGTAGGATCGCCGCCAAATCGTGCCACTAAATCGCCATTCAGGGTGCCGTCATTGACCGCTCCTTTGGTTTCCATGGTGGTCTGGAAACGAAAATCGGGCCCGAGCTCTAATAAAGCCGCCAGCGCTGTCACCACTTTCATGGTGCTGGCCGGTAACGCCATCTGTTTGCCGTGATAATCGATTATCGGGGTGGATGCGCCCACTTTTTGTACCATCAGCGCCAGGTTTGCGCCGTCTGGCAAATACTGCATGTATTCTTCAACGGGAGCTGCTTGTGCCTGCAGCATAAACGCACAGGTTAATCCGGTAACAAGTCGTGAAAATCGCATAATCTCGCGGTAACTGACGGGTGAGGGCGTCAATACTACGTCCCCGGACGGTGCAAAGTAAACGATGACCCACAGGGAACTCTGGGGTAAAATACGTATCAAAATGCAAAACCGAACCTGACCCGGAAAGCTTTCCGGGTCAGGCTTCTTTTGCTTGTGAAAAGAGGTAACGCGCTGCAGAAGCTGTTTTCTGCTGTCACCGGTCAGGATGACGCCGTTAACCAGGATAGATGACGAGGAGCCAAAATGAATCAGATTCCGATGACGTTGAAAGGCGCTGAGAAGCTGCGCGAAGAGCTGAACGAACTGAAAACTGTGAAGCGTCCGCGCATCATCGCCTCCATCGCCACAGCCCGTGAGCACGGCGATTTGAAAGAGAATGCCGAATATCATGCGGCTCGCGAAGAACAGGGTTTCTGCGAGGGGCGTATTCAGGAGATTGAAGCCAAGCTTTCCAATGCGCAAGTCATTGATGTGACTGCCATGCCGAAAACCGGTCGCGTAATTTTTGGCGCTACCGTGACCATCCTCAATGTGGATACGGAAGAAGAGTTCACCTATCGCATCGTGGGTGACGATGAAGCTGACTTCAAGCAGAACCTGATTTCAGTGAATTCGCCGATGGCGCGTGGATTGGTTGGAAAATCAGCCGACGATGTCGCGATTGTGAAAACCCCAGGCGGGGATGTGGAATATGAAGTCCTGAAGGTGGAATACCTTTAAGATATTGCTACGCTTTGCAATATGTCGCTGCATTTTGTAAAGAAAGGAAAAAGGCCGCATTGCGGCCTTTTATCACATGCAGGAGCGTGGCACTTTCTTTGCCCGTCGCCGCCTTTAAAGGCATGATTAACGCGGAAGAGTAATTTTACGCTCTTTGGCAGGGCGATACAGCACCAGCGTGTTGCCGATTACCTGTACGTTGCCTGCTTTAGTTTCACGCACGATAGCGTCCACGATCAGCTGCTTAGTTTCACGATCTTCCGAGGCAATTTTTACCTTGATCAATTCGTGATGTTCGAGCGCCAGTTCGATTTCGGCAAGCACGCCTTCGGTCAGGCCATTTCCGCCCAGCATGACAACCGGCTTAAGCGGATGGGCAAGGCCTTTCAGGTGCTGTTTTTGTTTGGTACTCAGATTCATCGTATTTTTTGCTTACTCAGGGATTGAAAACGGTTCATTCTACCGCCATCTCGGGTATATCGCCAAATCAACGCGACCATTGCGTGCTGATTTATCGCTACGATGACGATTTAATTGGAAAAATTATGACGGGTAAAAAGCGTTCGGCCAGTTCCAGTCGCTGGCTACAGGAACACTTTAGCGATAAATATGTGCTGCAGGCACAGAAAAAAGGGTTACGTTCGCGTGCCTGGTTTAAACTTGAAGAAATTCAGCAGGGTGACAAGATTTTCAAACCCGGGATGACGGTTGTTGATCTCGGTGCGGCCCCCGGCGGTTGGTCGCAATACGTGGTTCAGCTTATCGGATCAAGTGGTCGTATCATCGCCTGCGATCTGTTACCAATGGATCCGATTGTCGGCGTTGATTTTTTGCAGGGCGATTTTCGTGATGAGGCGGTACTTAACGCCTTACTGGAGCGCGTTGGCGACCAAAAGGTGCAGGTGGTGATGTCTGATATGGCACCCAACATGAGCGGTACACCTGCGGTTGATATTCCACGTTCGATGTATTTGGTAGAATTGGCGCTGGAAATGTGCCGGGATATCCTGGCCCCAGGCGGCAGTTTTGTCGTGAAAGTGTTTCAGGGAGATGGCTTCGATGAATACCTGCGGGAAATTCGCTCCCTGTTTACGAAAGTAAAAATTCGTAAGCCGGACGCTTCGCGATTACGTTCGCGCGAAGTGTACATTGTGGCGACGGGGCGCAAACTTTAGCCCGAATTGCCGGAATCAAAGCAAGACGACCAATGCGTTTACTCTGATGTGTAATTCTGAGTTTCAGGGTAAACAAGCAAAATCATCCGCACTGCGATTCCAGGTATGAAGGATCTATAGTACCCTACGCTGTCTGTTAACATCGTTGTAATATGAGGTTAATCCCTTGAGTGACATGGCGAAAAACCTGATTCTCTGGTTAGTCATCGCGGTCGTGCTGATGTCTGTATTCCAGAGCTTTGGGCTCAGCGAGTCGAATGGCCGTAGGGTTGATTATTCAACTTTCCTATCGGAAGTGAACCAAGATCAGGTCCGCGAGGCACGAATTAACGGGCGTGAGATTAACGTTGTCAAAAAAGACAGCAATAAATACACCACCTATATCCCCGTCAACGATCCTAAGTTACTCGATAACCTGTTGACCAAAAACGTCAAAGTCGTTGGCGAACCGCCTGAAGAACCAAGCCTGCTGGCTTCCATCTTCATCTCATGGTTCCCAATGCTGCTGCTGATTGGCGTGTGGATCTTCTTTATGCGGCAGATGCAGGGCGGCGGCGGCAAGGGCGCGATGTCCTTCGGCAAGAGCAAAGCCCGCATGCTGACCGAAGATCAGATTAAAACCACTTTTGCTGACGTGGCCGGTTGTGATGAGGCCAAAGAAGAAGTCGGTGAGCTGGTTGAGTATCTGCGTGAGCCGAGCCGTTTCCAGAAGCTGGGCGGTAAAATTCCGAAAGGCGTCCTGATGGTCGGCCCTCCGGGTACCGGTAAAACGCTGCTGGCGAAAGCGATTGCTGGTGAAGCCAAAGTCCCGTTCTTTACCATTTCCGGTTCTGACTTCGTGGAAATGTTTGTCGGTGTTGGTGCATCTCGTGTGCGTGACATGTTCGAACAAGCGAAGAAAGCGGCACCGTGCATCATCTTTATCGATGAAATCGATGCGGTTGGCCGTCAGCGTGGCGCCGGTTTAGGCGGTGGTCACGATGAACGTGAACAAACGCTGAACCAGATGCTGGTTGAGATGGATGGCTTTGAAGGTAATGAAGGCATCATCGTTATCGCGGCAACTAACCGTCCAGACGTACTTGACCCGGCGCTGCTGCGTCCAGGCCGCTTCGACCGTCAGGTTGTGGTGGGTCTGCCAGACGTGCGTGGTCGTGAGCAGATTCTGAAAGTCCATATGCGTCGTGTGCCGCTGGCAACCGATATGGATCCATCAGTCATCGCACGTGGTACACCTGGTTTCTCCGGTGCGGATTTGGCTAACCTGGTCAACGAAGCTGCGCTGTTTGCTGCTCGCGGCAACAAGCGTGTTGTTTCGATGGTTGAGTTTGAAAAAGCCAAAGACAAAATCATGATGGGTGCGGAACGTCGCTCCATGGTGATGACCGAAGAGCAGAAAGAATCGACGGCTTATCATGAAGCGGGTCACGCGATCGTGGGTACGCTGGTTCCGGGTTACGATCCGGTGCACAAGGTCACCATCATTCCGCGTGGTCGTGCTCTGGGTGTGGCTTTCTTCTTGCCAGTAGGCGATGAGATCAGCGCCAACCGTCAGAAGCTGGAAAGCCGTATTTCTGTGGCTTACGGCGGACGTCTGGCGGAAGAGATCATTTATGGTCCGGACTATGTTTCTACCGGTGCTTCATCTGACATCAAAATGGCGACCAGCGTAGCACGCAACATGGTCACGCAGTGGGGCTTCTCTGAGAAGCTGGGTCCATTGCTTTACGCTGAAGAAGAGGGCGAAGTGTTCCTCGGTCGCTCAGTGGCGAAAGCAAAACACATGTCAGATGAAACGGCGCGCATTATCGATCAGGAAGTTAAACACCTTATCGATACCAACTACCAGCGTGCACGCCGTATTCTTAATGAAAACATGGACATCCTTCACGCGATGAAAGACGCGCTGATGAAGTATGAGACCATCGATGCACCGCAGATCAGCGATCTGATGGCACGCCGCGAAGTGCGTCCACCAGCAGGTTGGGAAGAGGCGAAAGTTGCTGTGGGTAACGGCGACTCTACGCAGGCTCCACGTCCTGTTGATGACCCGAAAACGCCGGGTTCAGACAAGATCATGTGATGGCATTCTGGCGGGAGGCGTTGCTCACCGCCAGTTCTCCCTCCCGCAATACTTGTTACAATGCAAACCCCGGCCAGTCCGGGGTTTTTTACATTCCGTGATTCAGTGATTCCTCAAGGAGATTCTCGCCATGAAGTTGTTCGCCCGTGATTCCCATCTCGATCTCTCTTTTCCCCATGTGATGGGTATTTTGAATGTCACGCCGGACTCTTTCTCTGATGGTGGAAGTCACAACACGCTGGTCGATGCGCTGACGCACACCAATGAAATGGTGAATGCCGGTGCCACCATTATTGATGTGGGCGGTGAATCAACGCGTCCGGGCGCTGATGAAGTTAGCGTGGAAGAGGAGCTGGCACGCGTTATTCCGGTGGTGGAAGCCATCGCGCAGCGTTTTGAGGTGTGGATTTCGGTCGATACTTCCAAGCCAGAAGTGATCCGTGAAGCGGCGCGAGTGGGTGCTCACATTATCAATGACATTCGTTCTTTGTCCGAACCGGGCGCGCTGGCGGCGGCGGCAGAAACAGGCTTGCCGGTGTGTCTGATGCATATGCAAGGAGAACCGCGCACCATGCAGCAGGCACCGGAATATAGCCACATCGTGAGCGAAGTGGATGCTTACTTCGCTGCACAGATTGCGCGATGTGAAGCCGCCGGCATCAAAAAAGATAACCTGATGCTCGATCCTGGCTTCGGTTTCGGTAAGAATCTCAGCCACAACTATGAACTGCTGGCCAACCTCAGCCATTTCCACCACTACGGCTTACCGCTGTTGGTAGGAATGTCACGCAAGTCGATGGTTGGGCAGTTGCTAAATGTCGGTCCGGCCCAGCGTCTGACCGGAAGCCTCAGCTGTGCGGTGATTGCCGCCATGCAAGGGGCGCAAATTATTCGCGTGCATGATGTGAAAGAGACTGTCGAAGCGATGCGCGTCGTCGAAGCGACACGGAGAGCAAAAGGATAAAGCATGAGTAATCGTAAATATTTCGGTACAGATGGGATTCGCGGCAAAGTCGGTGAAGCACCGATTACCCCTGATTTTGTCCTCAAGTTGGGCTGGGCGGCGGGTAAGGTGCTGGCGCGCCAGGGTTCACGCAAAGTATTGATTGGTAAAGATACGCGTATTTCAGGCTATATGCTGGAATCGGCACTGGAAGCGGGCCTGGCGGCGGCGGGATTGTCAGCGGCCTTCACCGGCCCGATGCCGACACCTGCAATTGCTTATCTGACCCGCACTTTCCGCGCGGAAGCGGGTATTGTCATTTCAGCTTCTCATAATCCCTTTGACGACAATGGCATCAAATTCTTCTCGGCTGAAGGTACCAAGCTGCCGGATGAAGTTGAAGAAGCCATCGAACTGGAGATGGAAAAGCCGATCACCTGCGTAGAGTCGGCTGAACTGGGCCGCGCCAGTCGCATTGTCGATGCTGCTGGTCGTTACATCGAATTCTGCAAAGGGACTTTCCCAAGCGAGCTGAGCCTGAATGGGCTAAAGATTGTGGTCGATTGTGCGAATGGCGCGACGTATCACATTGCGCCTAATGTGCTGCGTGAGCTGGGTGCGAATGTGATTGCTATCGGCGTGCAGCCGGATGGCATGAACATCAACAAAGATTGCGGTGCGACCGATCTGCGTTTGCTGCAGCATCGCGTATTGGAAGAGAAGGCCGATCTCGGACTGGCGTACGACGGTGATGGCGACCGCATCATGATGGTTGACCATTTAGGTCACAAAGTCGATGGCGATCAAATTCTCTACATCATTGCGCGTGAAGGGCTGCGTCAGGGCCAGCTGCGCGGTGGCGTGGTGGGCACGTTAATGAGCAACATGGGTCTGGAACTGGCACTGAAACAGCTGGGTATTCCGTTTACCCGTGCGAAAGTGGGCGACCGCTATGTGCTGGAAAAAATGCAGGAGAAGGGCTGGCGTCTAGGAGCCGAAAACTCCGGTCACGTCATTCTGCTTGATAAAACCACCACCGGCGACGGCATCGTAGCAAGTTTGCAAGTGCTCACTGCAATCGTACGCAACCATATGACGCTACATGACCTGTGCAGCGGCATGAAAATGCTGCCGCAGATTCTGGTCAATGTGCGCTTCGCTGGCGAGCACGATCCGCTGGAAAGCGAAAGCGTGAAAGCTGTGACTTCGGAAGCTGAAAAAACGCTGGCGGGACGCGGTCGCGTGTTGCTGCGCAAATCCGGCACTGAACCCCTGATTCGTGTGATGGTGGAAGGTGAAGATGAGGCGCAGGTCAGTGCGCTGGCGCATAAAATCGCGGATGCAGTAAAAGCGGTGTAAGTTTTC
>Ga0105250_10001964_pt1 | contig 10656 bp, 8 predicted proteins | sample KBSS54metaG_FD_80425 | JGI IMG/M metagenome (GOLD analysis project Ga0105250, IMG submission 80425) | Switchgrass rhizosphere microbial communities from Kellogg Biological Station, Michigan, USA - KBS S5-4 metaG | ecosystem: Host-associated > Plants > Roots > Rhizosphere > Soil | place...
CGGCCATGGCATTGTTTGTATTTTTTACCAGAACCGCACGGGCAGAGATCATTACGACCCACTTTGCGATCACCAGAAGAAGCAAGACGTGCAGCTTCGGCTACTTCGATTTCTTGCTGATCCTGATGGCTAAGCTGCTGCTGACGAGCCAGACGTTCAGCTTCTTCACGACGCTGAATTTCCATCGCTTCCACTTCTTCAGGCATACGAACCTGAACTTTGCTTAGTACGCTGACCACTTCATATTTCAGAGATTCCAGCATGGCAGCAAACATCGCGAAGGATTCGCGTTTGTATTCCTGCTTAGGATCCTTTTGAGCGTAACCACGTAAATGGATGCCCTGACGCAGGTAATCCATTGCCGCCAGATGTTCTTTCCACAGAGAATCCAGCGTTTGCAACATCACGCCTTTCTCAAAATTGCGCATCATTTCAGCGCCAACCACTTCTTCTTTACGGGCGTAAGATTCTTTCGCGATTTCCATGATACGTTCGCGCAGGGTTTCTTCATGCAATTCCGGCTCTTTGTCCAGCCATTCTGCAATCGGCATTTCCAGCTCGAAGTCTTTTTTCAGACGTTCTTCCAAACCCTGTACATCCCACATTTCTTCCAGAGACTGTGGCGGAATGTAGCTGTCGATGGTCGCCTTGAACACGTCTTCACGGATGCTGGCGATGGTTTCGCTCACATCAGACACGTCCAGCAATTCGTTACGCTGGCTGTAGATCGCACGACGCTGATCGCTTGCCACATCATCGTATTCCAGCAGTTGCTTACGGATATCGAAGTTACGGCTTTCGACTTTACGCTGCGCATTGGCAATCGCTTTGGTCACCCATGGATGCTCAATCGCTTCGCCCGGTTTCATACCCAGTTTACGCATCATGCTTGATACACGGTCAGAGGCGAAAATACGCATCAGTGCATCTTCCATAGACAGGTAGAAGCGGGATGAACCGGCATCACCCTGACGACCCGCACGGCCGCGCAGCTGGTTATCAATACGACGGGATTCATGACGCTCGGTACCAATAATATGCAAACCGCCGGAAGCCAGAACCGCGTCGTGGCGAATCTGCCAGGCAGCTTTGATTTCTGCAATTTTCTCATCGGTGGCTTCTTCACCCAGGTTTTCAACTTCAACCTGCCAGCTGCCGCCCAGCACGATATCGGTACCACGACCCGCCATGTTAGTAGCGATGGTCACTGCGCTTGGCTGGCCTGCCTGCGCGACGATATCCGCTTCTTTAGCGTGGAATTTGGCGTTCAGAACGCTGTGCGCAATGCCTGCTTTGGTCAGTTCGTTAGAAACAACTTCTGATTTTTCGATGGAAATAGTACCGACCAGAACCGGCTGGCCTTTGGCAGTACACTGACGGATATCTTCGATAATCGCGCCAATCTTTTCCATTTCAGTCATGTACACCAGGTCGGCCATATCTTTACGCACCATAGGGCGGTTAGTTGGCACAACAATGGTATCCAGCTTGTAGATAGAGCTGAATTCGAACGCTTCGGTGTCCGCAGTACCGGTCATGCCGGCCAGTTTTTCGTACAAACGGAAGTAGTTCTGGAAAGTAATGGAGGCCAGTGTCTGGTTTTCGTTCTGAATGTCCACGCCTTCTTTGGCTTCAACCGCCTGATGCAGACCGTCTGACCAGCGACGACCTTGCATGGTACGACCGGTGTGTTCGTCAACGATGATAACTTCGCCGTCTTTGACGATGTAATCGACATCGCGGGTGAACAGGACGTGTGCGCGCAGTGCTGCGGTCACGTGATGCATCAGCATGATGTTAGTCGGGGAATACAGGGATTCACCTTCTTCCATAATACCGGCTTCAACCAACAATTCCTCGATCAGGACCAGACCACGTTCAGTCAGGTGAACCTGACGTGATTTCTCATCAACAGAGAAGTGGCCTTCCCCCTGGAAGGAATCGGAATCTTCTTTTTCCTGGCGGATCAGTTTAGGGATCAGTTTATCCACACGGGTATACATTTCTGAGCTGTCTTCGGCCGGGCCGGAGATAATCAGCGGAGTACGTGCTTCATCGATCAGGATGGAGTCAACCTCATCCACCAGCGCGTAGTGAAGTTTACGTTGCACGCGTTCTTCAGGGCTGAATGCCATGTTGTCACGCAGATAGTCAAAACCGTATTCGTTGTTTGTGCCGTAAGTGATATCAGCAGCGTAAGCAGCACGTTTAGCCGGAGAAGGCATGCCTGGCAAGTTAATTCCGATGCTCAAGCCAAGGAATTCAAACAGCGGACGGTTATTTTCGGCGTCACGCTGTGCCAGGTAATCGTTGACAGTGACGACGTGAACGCCCTTTCCGCTCAATGCGTTCAGGTAAGCGGGCAGGGTTGCAGTTAACGTTTTACCTTCACCGGTACGCATTTCTGCGATGCAACGCTCGTTCAGTACCATACCGCCGAGTAACTGCACGTCAAAGTGACGCATCCCGAAGACACGTTTACTGGATTCACGCACCACAGCAAAAGCTTCCGGGATCAGGTTTTCCAGCACTTCACCTTTCGCCAGACGCTCACGGAACTCGTTGGTTTTCGCCTGCAGTTGCTCATCAGTCAGCTTTTGGATTTCAGGTTCCATACGGTTGATCAGGTCAACCACTTTACGCATGCGGCGCAATGTGCGGTCGTTACGGCTACCAAAAACTTTGGTCAATAATTTGATTAACATAGTGCTTAATATCTCTTGGAGGCCACCAAATGTAGCCAATAATTTGTTGATTTATAAATAGAGTTTAGAATTACAGTCTGTTAAATCGGAGAGGACGGGCCGGCACGAATGCCTTGCACCTGTGCTAACCACAGGCCGGTTTGATGCGATGAAGCAAGAGGAAGGAATGGCTGTTGCGTCTGACGGATGATAACCGGAGGTTTTGGCTCATGGGTCAGTAAAGCATTAAGGGTAACCAGCAACGCGAGTTGCTGAACATGCAACGGCTCAGCGGCCTGCATTTCTGCTTCCGGCTGCGCTACGGTGTAAACCACCTGCGGGGCCAAAGCAAAAGAAAGATGACGGATGACCGTGCGTAATGCATGCTGTTGCCAGTAATCAACACCAAAAGCCGGGCGGCGATTCGCCTGGAGTAACGCAAGATTACTCAGCCCTGTACTGGCGATGTTAAGACGATTTAGACTTGAGGACGTATTAGGAACCGCTGGCAGTTCCGTTTGCGACAGGCTCGTGGACACGCCAAGGCTTGCCGCGACCATCCCCAACAGGAGATGCGGCCAAAAATACCTTCTGCCAAATTGTCGCCAACGATTTAGAATGCCAATCACAAGTTTACAATCCGCCGGAGCCCATCATGCGCGATAGTCGCCCACAATTATTAGATATCCTGTTCGATGATGCCTCTTCGACTGAACAAAGCCCGCTGCGTATTGTTCAACAGCGTGCTGCGGCGTTATTGAAACTCAACCGCGCAGTGAAAGGTCTGTTACCGACGCCCATGCAACCATGGTGTCGTGTCGGTAATTATCGACAGGGAGTTTTAGTACTTGAAATAGCTAATGCCAGCTGGATGATGCGATTACGCTATGAACAACCCGCATTACTCTCTGCACTTCGAGCGCAAATTCTACCATCATTGTCATCAATCGACATCAGGATTAATCCTTCGCTCATGGCGAAAATGGAAAATGCTTCGCAGATCGCGATTAAAAATAAAGCGATCGCTGCAGAATCTATGCCCGTCAGGCATTTAAGCGCGCAGAGTGCAGAAGAATTAAGGGGACTTGCGAGCCGTAGCCCGGAGAAACTCAGAAAGGCTTTAGAACGACTGGCTGGCCTGGCCGGAGAGAGTGCCAAATCAACCAGTCGTAATAAGTAATACCAAAAGTACCGATTACGCCAATACTGTAGACGGTGCTTTAAAAGCCAGTGGCATTTCAGCTTCATCCTGGAATGTGACTAATTCCCAGGCTTCCTGCTTAGCCAGTACCGCTTGCAATAACTTGTTGTTCAACGCGTGACCCGATTTGTATGCGGTAAACGCACCAATGATGTTATGGCCACACATGAACAAGTCACCGATAGCATCCAGCATTTTGTGACGAACGAATTCATCTTCAAAACGCAGGCCATCTTCGTTAAGCACGCGGTAATCATCCACAACAATTGCGCAATCAAAGCTGCCACCCAGGCACAAACCGCGTGACTGCAGGTACTCGATATCACGCATAAAACCAAAAGTACGTGCGCGGCTGATTTGGCGAACAAATGCTTCTGCGGAGAAGTTCATTTTGTAGCGCTGTGAGCTGGAATCAATCGCCGGGTGATTGAAGTCGATAGTGAAGTCCAGAGAGAAACCATTAAATGGTTTGAACTCAGCCCACTTATCACCGTCTTCAACACGCACGGTATCTTTGATGCGCAAGAATTTCTTCGCGCTGTTCAGCTCTTCAATCCCTGCATCCATCAACAAATAGACGAAAGGTGCAGCACTGCCGTCCATAATCGGCACTTCAGGCGCATCGACTTCGATAACGATATTATCGATGCCCAGGCCAGCTAATGCCGCATTAAGGTGCTCTACCGTAGAAATACGTACGTCATGCTCATTAACCAGGCAAGTACAGAGCATGGTATCACGCACGGATTTTGCATCTGCCGGGAAATCAACCGGTGGATTCAAGTCAGTGCGACGATAGATGACCCCGGTATTTGCCGGTGCAGGACGCAGAGTCAGGGTGACTTTCTTGCCGGTATGCAAACCGACGCCCGTCGCCTGAACGATACGTTTTAATGTACGTTGTTTGATCATCGTTTTTATCTCGCAATGTTTATCCATCCAACCGACCTAAGCATACCTTAAGGTCGGCGGGACAGTTTAGCACAAAGAGCGGAGATCCTACAATTCGGACTAGTCTGCCTGCTTACGCAGGAAGGCCGGGATGTCCAGATAGTCGGGCTCTTTATTAGATTGCGCGCTTTGATCATTGACCACTTTCGCCGCGGGTTTCGTTTCCTGCGGCAACGGAGACATCCCGTGCTGCTGGTAACGATGATCCATGACTGGCTGGCTGGCCGGTTTGTTGGTCACCAGAGTGATCTCAGGACGTTTGTCCATGCCGATACCGGTTGCAACAACGGTCACACGCAATTCGTCGTTCATTTCCGGATCAAGAGACGTACCGATAACGACGGTTGCGTTGTCTGATGCGAAAGCACGAATGGTGTTACCCACGGTTTCGAACTCATCCAGACGCAGGTCGAAGCCCGCAGTAATGTTGACCAGAACGCCGCGCGCGCCGGACAAATCGATGTCTTCCAGCAGCGGGCTGGAAATCGCCATTTCAGCGGCTTCTTCAGCACGGTCTTCGCCACATGCCACACCGGAGCCCATCATGGCATAACCCATTTCGGACATAACTGTGCGCACGTCAGCGAAGTCGACGTTCATCAGACCTGGACGGGTGATCAGTTCAGCGATGCCCTGCACCGCACCTTTCAGCACGTCGTTGGCCGCACCGAAGGCGTCCAGCAGAGAGATACCACGGCCCAGAACTTTTAAAAGCTTGTCGTTCGGGATAGTGATCAGGGAGTCCACATGTTTGGACAATTCAGCAATACCCTGCTCCGCGAATGCCATGCGCTTTTTGCCTTCGAAGTTGAAAGGCTTAGTCACAACAGCAACGGTCAGAATACCTAAATCTTTTGCTACTTCAGCAACCACTGGCGCTGCACCGGTCCCGGTACCGCCACCCATGCCCGCTGCGATAAAGACCATGTCAGCACCTTCAAGCGCAGCGCGCAGGGCTTCACGATCTTCTTCTGCAGAATTGCGACCCACTTCCGGGTTCGCACCAGCTCCCAGACCTTTGGTAATACCGCTACCGATCTGAATCGTCTGGCCTACTGCCGTTTTACGTAACGCCTGAGCGTCTGTGTTAACGGCAAAGAATTCAACACCTTCGATGCGCTCACGTACCATGTGTTCGACAGCATTACCGCCGCCACCACCGACGCCGATGACTTTAATCACCGCGTCATTGGTCAGTTCCATAGGTTCAAACATAGTTTCTCTCCGTTTTGTGCCTGTCGCGTCGGGATCAAAAACCTTAACAGCATGATCCCGTTGTTAAAACATTAGAACTCTTTTCTCAGCCAGCTGTTGATTCGTTTGAACCAGTTGCCCACTGAGGCACGTTTTTCTACTTCGGCCTCACCGCTCAGGTGAGACTCCTTCCCGTAGTGCAGCAGCCCTACAGCCGTTGAGTAGTAAGGTTCCTGCGCATAATCTGTCAGCCCGGTGATGTTCAGGGGTTGCCCGATACGCACCTGGGTATGGAATACCCGCTGCGCACAAGCTGCCAGACCATCAATTTGTGCTGCACCGCCTGTCAGAACAATGCCGGCGGCCAGATGATGTTTTACGCCTTGCTGACGTAACTGCTCCTGCAATTGCAAAATTTCATCGTTCACTAAATTCAGCAATTCTGTGTAACGAGGCTCGATAACTTCAGCCAGTGTCTGACGCTGCAGACTGCGTGGTGGACGCCCACCGACGCTCGGCACTTCGACGTTTTCGTCTTTGCCGACAATTGAACCTAATGCACAACCGTGGCGAACCTTGATCGCTTCGGCATCGGTCGGTGGCGTTCCAAACGCATAAGCGATGTCGCTGGTGACCACATTCCCTGCATAAGGGATTACCTTAGTATGACGTAGTGCGCCGCCGGTATAAACCGCGATATCCATGGTTCCACCACCAATATCAACGACACAAACACCTAATTCACGTTCATCTTCCGTCAGAACGGCATAACTGGCTGCCAGACCGGCAAAAATAAGCTGGTCGACTTTTAAGCCACAGCGTTCTACCGCTTTCACAATGTTCTTCGCCATATCGTTATGGCAGGTAATCAGGTGAACTTTAGCCTGCATACGCACGCCGGAAAGTCCGACCGGGTTTTTAATCCCTTCCTGATAATCAATGGCATATTCCTGAGGGATCACATGCAGAACCCGATGCTCATCACGTACGCGTACCGACTTAGCGGTATGCACCACGTTCTCTACATCTTCCTGCGTGACTTCCTCTTCTGAAATAGGAACCATCCCTATTTCATTCTGACAACTGATATGTTTACCAGACAAAGCAAGGTAAACAGAGGAAATTTGGCAATCCGCCATCAATTCAGCCTGATCGATGGCGCGCTGTACGCATTTCACCACCGATTCCAGGTCATTCACGCCACCCTTGTCCATGCCACGGGATGGGCAACTGCCCACGCCAATAATATTGACCATGCCATCGGGCAGAACTTCCCCCACCAATGCGGCGACCTTTGCCGTACCGATCTCCAGCCCAACTACCAGTTTTCTGTCCGTCGACTTGATCATTGTTGTTTAGCCTGTGCCTGATTCTGTTGCTGATTACTGTTTTGCTGGTCAATAAACTCTGGTGCCCAACCTACTGACGCACCGCTGTCATAACGTAAATCGACATAAGTGATGCGTTTTTTATCGGCTTCAGCCTGTTGCTGGAATCGCGGGTAAAGCTCGATAAAACGTTGTAAACGCCCCATCCGGTCATCTCTCCCCAATTCCAGCCGGACGTCATTATCCAGAGTTAACTGCCACGAGTGACGTGCACTCATTGCCACTGCTTTCAACGTGAACTTGCCGGCGGCCAGCGCCTGACTCATCGTTTGAAAGCCCTGCAAAACATCCTGTTCGCTGCCTTCCGGACCGTAAAGCAACGGCATTTTTTGTTTGACCACACGCTCGGCGGGTATGCTGAAAGATTTGCCATCGGCATCAACCATATGCAGATCATTCCAGTGTGCGACCGGCACATACTCCACGAGATGTATCTTCAGTTCATTCGGCCATTGCTTACGTACGCTGACCTGTTTTATCCAGGGTAAACGCTCAATCTGCTGCTGAATGACGTTCACATCCTGCGTCATGAACGTTCCCGGTGCCCCTAAGGACAGAATCGCCTGACGAATATCATCGTTGGTCGTGTAATGCCGCTCCCCGGTGACAACTAACTGGGACAACGGCAATCGGTTTGCATCCTGCATCCAGCCGACAACGGCCCACGCACTCCATAAAATCGTTCCTACCACCAACAGCAGAAACACGATCCCTGCCAGCTGGCCACCGTTACTGCGACGGCCGTTGCTCTCGGCCGTCTCACGCTCTCGGGTATTCAGGGCGGCTTGAGACATATCAGTCTGCCAGTTCCAGAATACGGAAAACGAGTTGCGGGAAACTCAACCCGGCGTGTTTAGCCGCCATCGGCACCAGACTGTGGCTGGTCATTCCCGGCGACGTATTCACTTCCAGTAAGTTGAAGTTGCCGTCACCGTCCTGCATGACGTCGACACGTCCCCAGCCACTGCAATCGAGCGCCTGATAAGCCTGCAAAGCCAGTGAAGTCAACTGCTGCTCCTGCGCTTCGCTTAAACCGCTCGGGCAAAAATATTGTGTTTCATCAGACAGATATTTTGCCTGATAGTCATAAAACGTACCGGCTGGCTGGATGCGAATCGAGGGCATCACCTGGTTGCCCACGATAGCCACGGTATATTCCGGGCCACTCAGCCATTTTTCGATCAGTACGTTATCGTCATGCCTGAAACCTTCCTGCAGGGCGGGTAACAACTCTTTTTCCGTTGTCACTTTGCTCATCCCGACGCTGGAACCTTCACGGCTTGGTTTGACGATCACCGGCAGGCCTAATTCAGCGATTTTTGCCGCCAGAGCGCCCTGCCCTGCTTCCTCAATTTGTGAACGATGCAGTGCGACAAACGGCGTGACCGGTAACCCTAAAGCCTGCCACACCAGTTTGGTGCGGAACTTGTCCATAGTGAGCGCCGACGCCATCACGCCGCTGCCGGTATAAGGCAAACCGATTTGCTCCAGCAAACCCTGCAACGTTCCGTCTTCGCCACCGCGACCGTGAAGTGCGATAAAGACTTTGCTGTACCCTTCTTCTTTGAGAAGCGCCACATTAAACGTTTTGGTATCGATGCCGTGGGCATCAACACCGGATTCGCGTAAACCAGCCAGCACTGCGGCGCCTGACTGTAATGACACATCGCGTTCTGCGGAAGTACCACCCAACAATACCGCTACTTTCTCAGACATGATGTTCTTCACCTTTCTTTACTGGTTGCAGCTTTTGATCTGCCAATTTACGGGCCACTCTGCCGACATTACCGGCGCCCTGAACCAGAACTAAATCGTCGCCTTCGAGGATTTGCGCCAGACTTTCCGGCACCGCCTCAATATCAGAAACCAAAATCGGATCAAGCTTGCCGCGTGCGCGAATAGTGCGGCACAACGAGCGGCTGTCTGCGCCAGGGATCGGCGCTTCACCGGCCGGATACACATCCAGCATGATCAGCACATCAACCTGCGAAAGCACATTTGCGAAATCGTCGTACAGATCGCGAGTACGGGTATAACGGTGCGGCTGGAAGATCATCACCAGGCGCTTGTTTGCCCAGCCCGCACGCGCGGCTTTGATCGTCGCATCCACTTCTGTCGGATGGTGGCCGTAGTCATCGACCAGCATCGCGCTACCTGTTTTACCGTTCACATTTTCCAGCGCGTATTCGCCCAGAAAATCGAAACGACGGCCGGTACCCTGAAAACCTGCCAGCGCGCGCAAAATAGCATCGTCGCTGATATTTTCGTCCGTCGCGACGGCAACTGCGGCCGCGGCGTTCAGCGCATTGTGACGACCCGGCGCATTGAGCGTAACGCTTATCAGCGGCAAGTCCTGACGGCGCAGCGTAAAGTGACCTTGCGCGCCCACCTGACGGTAATTTTCGATAATCACATCGGCGTCTTCGCTGAAACCGTACGTCGTCATATGACGTCCTACGCGTGGGATCAGCTCACGGATAACCGGATCATCAATACACATCACTGCGCGCCCGTAGAACGGCAGGTTGTGCAGGAAATTGATGAACGTCTGCTTCAGGATTTCAAAGTCACCCTGATACGTGTCCATGTGATCCGCTTCAATGTTGGTCACGATGGCCACCATCGGTTGCAGATGCAGGAAAGACGCGTCGCTTTCGTCTGCTTCAGCGATCAGAAAACGGCTTGACCCCAGACGCGCATGCGTACCTGCCGCTTTCACCAGTCCACCGTTTACAAAGGTCGGGTCTAGTCCGGCCTCGGCATAAATACTGGTCACCATCGCCGTGGTCGTTGTTTTACCGTGCGTACCTGCCACGGCAATACCGTGACGAAAACGCATCAGTTCAGCGAGCATTTCCGCGCGGCGGATCACCGGAATACGGGCTTCACGCGCCGCAACAATTTCCGGGTTATCGGATGAAATAGCGGTGGAAACTACCACCACACTGGCATCCAGCACGTTCTCCGGGCGGTGATTGAAATAAATCGTCGCGCCCAGCGCGGTCAGTTGCTGAGTCACCGCGTTAGGTGCTAAATCAGAACCGCTGATCTGATAGCCTTCATTGGCCAACACTTCGGCGATACCACCCATGCCGGCACCACCGATGCCAACAAAGTGAATGTGCCGGACACGATGCATCTCGGGCACGAAGGTACGCAGTTTCGCCAATTGTTGTGTATTCACGTTTTTATTCACTATTTCAGGTTACTGATTAATCCGTTTCTTACGGCTGGGACC
>Ga0105250_10001967_pt1 | contig 10633 bp, 13 predicted proteins | sample KBSS54metaG_FD_80425 | JGI IMG/M metagenome (GOLD analysis project Ga0105250, IMG submission 80425) | Switchgrass rhizosphere microbial communities from Kellogg Biological Station, Michigan, USA - KBS S5-4 metaG | ecosystem: Host-associated > Plants > Roots > Rhizosphere > Soil | place...
GCCTTCGGACTTCTCCATCAGATCCATCATCTTGTCAAAGGTGTACTCGAGGCGTTGCTGTAGGGTTTCAGGGTCGACCGGGGCGAAAGGCTTCATCATGGCGGCAGCGCTCCTTTCGATTTCCGCGGCGCGTGGCCGGCGGTCACGGTCAGGGTGTTGCAGTCACTCACACTCATGGCAGCGTTCCTTCGTTAAGTTCGCGGGTCAACGCTTCTTCGACGCTATGACTATAGGCGGCGTCGGCCAGCTCGCGCAGGTCGTGCCCTTCTTGGTCGTCGAACGGCGACAGGCGTTCCTGGGCGTCACGCCTTATCAGCGCCGCGTGTCGCGGGTGGCTCGCTACGAGCATCTGGTAGACGTTGTCTCTGACTACGTGCTGGCAAAGCTACGCAACGATCTCGCTTTGGGTAAGGGGTCAAGTACCCCATGGAAATTCCTCGAAACTACCGGAGGCGGCTTTTTCAACAGAATCGGTCGATTTCGGTCAGTCGTGCAGGCAGGAATCGACCGATTCTGTTGAGAAAGTCCGAGCGGTCTGGCTCAACCTGCACTGATCTTGAAAAACGTCCGATTTACGCATAGTTACGTAAAATTTGAACCGGTTTTTCCTCTACACAAAGTGCAAATTTCAATCTCGGACGGGCATTTTTTTGTCGTAGAGACCACCGGCGAGTTCTTCAGCAGAATCGGCCAATAGTAGATTCGAAATTGCCTACAGAAGCAGGGGCGACTCAATGATCTACAATTGGCATTTAGAGACTGATTATTTTAATTATCATTTGTGGGTGGTGGCGTGCGCTCAACACTCGACGAAATCAGAGATGAGACAGAAGAAAAATGGAATACTTCAGAGAGTCAAATAACAAAATACAGGCCGGCTTTGCGCTTAACGCAGGAAAGCTACTGAAACAATACCTTGATATTTCCTCTAAGAAATATTTTGAGAGCAAATATGATGCAACCCTGACGATCTGTGTTCTTCAGTCGCTTCTAACTAACTGCGCTGAACTATTGAGCGCAATGAAAAAAAATCAACAAAAAACTTGGGATGAACATATTCCCGACATTCCCCACAGGTGGGGGATAAAACGTTATTTTATAGTGAATTATACATTCAAACCTAATCTGACCTATAGCGAATTCCTCACGCACCTCCGAAATTCATTGAGCCACCCCACGTCGACTGATAAGCCTCCCCATTACAAAGCAACTGGCTACACAACTGTTCCTGATAGCTCGGGAATCATTTCGAAATTTCGATTCATTGATTCACCTTGGGTTGAACGTGGTCAACTTATGAGTTGGGCATCATCAAAAACTGAAAGCAAAGTTAAGGATCGACTCGAGAAATTTCCAGAAAGAACGATTATTGGGCTTGAGGTTAAGATGAGTCCAAATGGAAATTACGAAGTATATCAAAAAAACCAGATTTACTATCCAGTCTTTGAGGCAGAGATTACGCTCTCTGAGCTTGTGGATCTAGCAATTGAGCTGGCTAACTTTCTTGCTCAGCCTATTAGAGAGGACTGGGACGGGAAGACTATTAAGCGCCTCATAGGATAGTTCAGAGAGTACGGCTTGCCACTAGGATAAATTATTTGCCTTGCCCAATGCTATTTTCGCATATTGAAATTTTAAGTGGCGGCAAGATTGAATATAAAAAGCATTAAATATCAGCAGTATTATTTCGTCACGACATCAACAGATGCAAGCGATTTAAGTAGGTTACGGAAGCTGAGCGAGGCATTTTAGCGTGACGCTCAAAGCTCAGCATGACGACGCACAACGCTACCCAAGTTCGGATCTAATACTAAACCGAAAAATCTGAGAACGAATAAAAAACACCGCCAACGTGGTCGGGGCCACATAAATATCCTTACTGGACATCTGGCTAGTCAGGAATTTTGATGTGATTTTCTATTTTAAGATTGCATCGGTTTTCGACAAATTCTTTCCATTGCTGTTCATGTGCGCTTTTTGAATAATAGCCAACCATGTGTCTCTCGCTAGAATCTATGCTGGAATTAAATCCTTTGTCGAAATAAATTCCGCCTTTTATGGAAATGATGAACCTCTCATGCGGAGCAACATGGTCAGGAAGGAGAAAAAACTCAATCGATTGTCTGCAACTGAGTAGCGGACTGATTTTTTCACGAAAGTTTTTTTCGGAATTTGTTCCATTAAAAACCTCCTGAGCACAGTAGATTATGAATTTTGTTTTCTTGCTTTGTGTGGCTTCAATAATCTTCTTGAAAAACGTTACGTATCCGTCAGGTTCGTTGCTTCGGAGTTTTATGAATCGGTCGACTATGTAAATTTCCTCGCTCATGCTAAGGAGAGGCATTGCAACTTTTATCATCTCATCGGCTGTCCAAGTGATTTTTGTGTCCCTGCACTCGCGTAGCGAATCACTATCAATGATGTCTTTTGCAGAAAGACCATGGTTGATATCATCGCTGATAATGTCATCTATTAGACCTTTGGTTTTTGCTTGGAAGGCATTTTTAAGCCAGGATAGTTCTTCCTTGTACTCTATAGAGATATTCAAAATTCCGCCTCTTTCCTTGAGGCTCTGCAAGTGTCTTCTGATTCTCACCATTTCGATTGTGCCGAGATTTCTCTTTTCGAACTCCTGTATGACCTGCTGTCGCCAGCCATCTGGCAGGCGAGATATGAATCTTCCTTCGCTTAGTCCGAATTTGCTCAAAATTAATATTAGTTCTAATGGCTCAAGCTGCACTTCAGGGTTGAGAGCATATCTTTGGTTAATCATAGAATAGCTCCGCATCTCTTTCAGCGAAAAAACCATCCGGCCAGCGATCTAGGAAGTCTCCAGCTTCGGATATACGCAATTTAGTTAGAGTAGTTTCTCCTTTGTCGTTTTTGTCTACATATATTATGGATACATTAACTGGATGGAGCTCTAGCTTGTGATCTTTAATTTGTGCTCTATTGGTTTCGCAAATCCTTCTTAGCAAGCGTAGAGCGAGAAGTTCGCTATGTGTTTCAAGTATAAACGTTGGTGATTCTAGGTAGGGGTTTTTCTCTATTTTTAATGCAGCAATAAATATGTCGGCGATGCTTGCTTGCATTTTTGGGTGCAAGTGCAGCTCCGGCTGTTGGATATAGGCATTTCGCCCCATTGCGGCAGCAATGATTACCGGTATTACTTGGGATATCCCTACTCCGACGTCGTCAAGATCTACTAGCGAATTGCGGGCTAGGTCTCTTAGAGTTAGTTTTGTGGTTATATGTTCGGGATCGAGGTTACTTAGCAAATTGGCTATCATATCTGGTGGTGCTTCGCGGCACTCATCTATTAGTTTCCGAGTCAAATGGTACCTAAGCTCTGTTTCTATTTTAAATCCAGAGTTTAAGTATTTTTCACTGGAAAGAAATTCATTTATTAGAGCGATGTACTGTGTGTAAGACTCCCTATATTCGCCAAATTCGGACTCAAGTGCATATATATTTAGGATCGCTTCGTGGTATCTCGATTTGTCAAATTTATGGGATAATAAATCTTCCTGGCTAAATGATATATTGTTGATCGTGCGAACTTCTGGGACTTCGTTAAAATTTAATGCCTGGCTTAGCCAGTAGGATATTCCAGAGATAAGGAACATGAACAAGAAAAGCACCAGATCATCTTGCTTTGAAATTATGTGCTCATCATTATCCAACACAAGTTTTACTGAGTCGTCGAACGAATAAATATCGAAGTTGCAGCTAAAGTCTTCGCTAGTATTCTGGGTGCAGCTCCTGGTCATGGATGAAGCTTCCCAAGGGTCATCTTCGGAGAAAATGGTTATATTTGCTATGAAGTCGTGATTCTTGTGTAAGGTTCCTTCCCCGACGCTGTTATTGCCTCTACTCCAGGTTAGAACTGGGCTTCCGTCAAAAAGCACCTTGTAACCGGTAATCCTTGGATCACTTTTTGAAGATGTCCACTTTATCTGAATGGCGATTTTTTTGACATCACTTAATGGCCCCTCTAATAATTTCAATGGGAGAAAGTCTTCTTGTGGATAAAAGAATGTTCTCAGAGTATCCCTGTACCAATCATCAAAGCTGATTGCGTTTCTCTCTTCGAAAAGCAAAACTGTTTCGACTTCACCCTCTCTTTGGGTGGTTGGAATCGAGGACATCCATTTTTTTGGTAGTGCGGCACTACCTTTTTCGTGGAGGTCTTTTCCTACTCGAATCGCATCTAGTATTGAGCTTTTTCCAGAAGAGTTTTTTCCATACAACAAGCAAAGCTTTTCGATTTCGATCTCTTGATAGTTTGTTATTCCCTGAAAGTTTTTTGCTCCAATCTTCATATCTACCCCTTGTGCTGTTTTTCTTTATAGCAAAACGTTTCCTGCCATGTATCCACAGTGTAGATTGACATTGCTTTTTTGCAAGGCAAGGATATAGGAGTTCATATGAGATGCCAGCGTTAGCTAAGTTTGCAAACAATAGAGTTTTGTGACTTTACACTAACAATCAAAGTGATAGTCGAAAATAGATCTACGGTGCACTCGCCTATTCGGCAATGGTTAACCAGAACCACCTCGGGTTTGTTGTATTTTAACCAAGGCCGACATGCCCGATCTACAGCTTCCACTGCAGCCTTTGTCATCAATCGAATGTCATTCTTCGGCTAGTCTCTTCAACGTACATTTACTGGGAAAGGAACCATGCCTACAGATTTGAGTTGGAAAGACATCCTAAATGACCCTGTAGAACGTCTTGAATTTGGAGCATGCCACGTACATGCAGCGTGGCGGCGGCATAATACTCCACAACAAAAATTTCAAGGACTCCATGCGGCTTTCATGACCAGCAACCACCGCCTACCTCTCCTGCTTCAGTCCCTCGATTCAAACTACAACGCGCGAAATCATACTGAACGGGGACAAGCACTATTTGCCGCCGTATGGTCAAGTAATGCTCCATGGGCAATTCTTTGTGACGCAACCCAGGCTGCTTTGATACCGAAAGCCGACCTTGAAACAATTGAAGAGAATAAGACGCGTGACGATGATGTCGTCCAGCTTCTTAGAGGTCTTTTGGAGCGCTGCCCACCAGAGCGAAAAACTCCGCTTGATGAGACATTTTATGAGCGAGTCTTCGCAGCGAACTGACCGCAGAGGGCTATTAGGCGCATTTCGCCACCCGCAAAGCAGACGGCACTCACCGGACAATGCATACCTTAATCTCGGAAGCCCAAAATTATTGCTGAGCCATAATTTCAAATAAATGCAGTTTTTAGCCCTTCACCGAATGCGGTGCACTGTCGCTGGAGAAGCTCGCTTCACTTGCGGTACACCGTCCAAAGCTGATCGACCCATGTAGTGAAACTCTGGCTCATCATCTCCCGGCGCATGCCCCGTCCGGGTCTGTTGGTACGCTCGCCAGGCGCATTGTCTCCCTGCCCTATCGACAATTGATGGTATCCAAAACGCCCATCCTTTCTCAGTCGCTTCGGACTGAGAGATAGAGAAAAGGTCTTCGGTGTACTCACCTCCCTGACGCAGGTTGACCAGAAGCACCTCGGCTTTGCTGTACTTGAAGCCTGGCCGGTAGATCCGATCCACGGCTTCCACCGCAGCCTTTGTCATCAAACGAACGTCGTCAGTCGGGTAAGGCAGCTCCACGAGCACACCGTTGGCGTACTTCGCTTCCTCGGGATTGAACATGCCGGCGCGAATGCTCACCCGGATCTTCTTGCACAAAGACTGCTGGATCATTTGTTCAAGACACTGCCGGTGGAGGGGTTGCCGGCAACGCTGAGGCCTTGCGTTTGGAATTAGGGGGGGTTGAGGGCGGTCAGTCGTCTGCCCACGGATCGAATTTGTCCCCATATTTGGCGCGCAGGGCGCGATGGCGGTTGATCTGCCAGATCCACGGATCGTAATCCTTGGGCAATGCGGCGAGCTTGTCGCTGATGATCATTTGCACCGCTTCGTCGCGCAACAGCCGGCTAGTCATATTGCGGTATTCGCCGAGCGTGGTCGCGCCATAAATGACGTGATTTTCTTTCACGTAGAGGTCGGTCATACCCACCCGCATATGGCCATATTCGGCCACGTCGTCGGGGTAGATGTCCTCTAGGCTGAGGTGTCCCATGTCGAGCTCCAGGGCAAAAAAATGCACTCGCTGGAGAGAGTACTGTTTGTATCGTCCAGGCGGTACAAATTTGAAAACCTGGCCAGCGAGTAAAATTACTACCGATGGATTTGCTAGGGGCTGACCTAGAGGTTGGCCAAGAGGTAATTGGAGCTAAATTGGACGCTATCGATGGGCACTCAACATCAATCCAATCGCTTCTTCGCGCCAGCGCCTACCAATAACCAGCCAGTTACAGGCGATATAGTGTGCGCATGATAGCCTCCGCACAGACATCACTGTTGTGAGAGCCCGCCTTGAGCACACCCAACGTACATAGCGATTTCGAAGTACTGATCAGCGCTCCAAAATTTTCGGATGATCCTGCTGGGCGCCTTCAAAAGGAACGATGGCAGCTCATCGCTGGCGACATCTACAAAAGCACCTCCCTCGAGGCATTGCTCGAAGCGAGGGGCAAAGCTGAGGCCTACATCCATGGCCTGGTCGATGCTGGGCACCTTTCGACGAGAGACATTGACCGCGATTATCTGATTCTGAGTATTGTCCAAAGGCGGCGGGAGTTTTTGCAGAAACTGCTGAACGAATACGGCTATTGAGCCATGCGCTGCAGATGTGAAAAAGCCCTTTGGCTTATGCGCATTACAGGATAGAAACGGCCTAAAGAGCGCTCCGAATCACTACTTCGGAGCACTACTTAATGAAGCCTCAGCATCGCTCACCTGACTGAAGCAACTCGAGAAAACTTTTACGTCCAACATCTCGCATGAAACTGCCAAGGACGTAATTGCCGTTTCGAGTTTCAAGTAGCCAGAAACCTCCCTCTTTCCATGCCCTCTGAATTTTCCCTGTCTGAAGGAGGCCGCCATCCGCTGGGCGATACGCGTCACCTTGCCCAACGTGATCGAATGACACGCCAAGGCACGTATCCTCTGCGATAAAGGCAGCACTGATGAAGGCTGTGATCGGCACGGTGTACTTTCGGAGGCTCGCTCGCTCCAATCGGCACAGTTGAAAGTCGCTCAACTGTTTGCTGTGAAATTCGACTTCGATGATTTCTGACATCCAACAAAGGCTCCAAAACGAATCCAGATAATTTGCCGGCACACATCGCTTACCCGACCGACATCGAAAAAGCAGCCCCCACGGTCGCTTCTTTTCGCTGGCCTGAGCCCCAGAGAAGGTAGACGGTGTTCTTGGTTTCAAACATGCAGCCTTCAGTGAAGGATTTTCCGAAGTTACTGCGTAACCACATGCCTGGCTGGAAACGACCTTTACTGTCCAGGACTATCTCGTGGGCGAATAGCGTGGCGGGCAGCAGTCCGAGCATCGTCAGTTTTTCGTTCTCATCAGGCGTCACGGAGAGGTCGATCAAAATCCACTGCCGAACGATACAGAATGCTTTGCCTGGGAATGACTTTGCTGCCAAAGAGATCAGGTCTTCCTGAGAGCCTTCCCAGCCCGGTGTCTCACTCCCTGCCCCGTAAAAGAGCTGAGAGATTTCATCCAGCGTGACCATAACAATCGCCTCATTCTTCCTCGGTTAAAACCACACTGGCGCGCCTTGCCCCTGCTGCTTTGTACGCAAGACAACAAGGCCGTGACGACGGTTCATCCCTGAACCGATGCTCTCAAATCTCGATCAAAAAATTCGGATCAAAACCTGTTTTTTGATTGGGGTACCCGCGTGGATTGGAAACCACACGGCAACCATTCTTGAGGAAATCGGCTGCGACGTGGGTATGCCCGTAGATCCAAAGATCCGCCTTACCCAAGAGCTCTGGCCAGTCGTTGGCATAGGCTGCAATCAGGTGCGTGGGAAGATCATCACCCACGTAATCCAATGCTGGCGCATGGTGCGTAACTACAACGGTTTTGCCATCGAATGGCCTGTCCAGCTCCTTTGTGAGCCAGGCATAATCTGCTTTAGATTTAGCGATCAGGTCATCCGGACGCAAGCGCCGAAAATTTGTATCTGTTCTGATGACGTTGAAGTCGTTCATCCATTCCCAAGCGACGCGCTTAGCGGCGTCAGCAACTCCAGTCGAGGAGTAATCTGTCCACGCTGTCGTGACCAAAAACCTAGTTTGATTCAGGATCAAGGACTCGTTTTCGAGGACGTGGACATGAGGCGCTGCCGCCTCCTTCATTTTTTGAAGCGTGTGATCAATATGGCCACCGTAAAATTCGTGGTTGCCACACACGTAGATCACTGGGCACTGGAAGACCTCGTTAGCCCATTTAACGCCACGTGATTTGATATCAATGTCGCCAGCAAGGATGACTAAGTCCGCGTCGCTTGGGGCGGGCTCGAATCGAGCGAAACCGAGGTGCAGATCTGAATAGATTTGAAGCTTCATCGGAGCCACCGTGTTGTTCAGTGCTCGGCACATTCCTGAACTGCTGAATGGGCAGTCTTGGAATCTTCGTAGATCGTCCGAATACGGGTAAGTGAGCCGGCGTCGAAGCTGTCTCGAGCAGTGCTATAAACGGCGCCGCCCGCCACCTTATGAAGCAACACGGCCTCGCCTTTCTGGTCGTAACCGATGACTAGGTTGATTAGCTTATCCATACGCTCTGAGGAGCTTCCATTGACCCAAGGTGAGGTAATGACCTGAACCTCTTCAACCAGGCAGGTTGGGCCCTCCAACTCCAGTAGGTCGGACAGTAAAGAGGCGTCCGTTGGCATAAATCTCTTAGTGAGTTGCCTGGCTCCCTCAGTGAACCGAAGGATGACGTGATACCAAGGATCCATTGATTCCCGTTCGACCATTCGCCATGCAGTTCGTCCTGGCCCCGGGAACCCGGGTCGGCCTTCTCTATAAGATTCATGTGAAATAAACATGCCGTATTTTCCTTTCCGTCCGGGTCAGTGATTGACCTCTAGTCGACCCACTGACGATCTTTCATATCCTGGCTTTCCGTCGATCCATCGAATCGCCTCCTATGCTTGGACGCGCCTCGCTGGTTACAGGCATCTCCTCGAGATCCGATCAAAAAGCGTCTGACAATACATGTGATATGTTGGGTGCTCAGGTCGCTAAAACTGCCTGATGCCCATCTCCAAAAGACTCTGAAATCTATGATTGTGCGGCTTAGCTCTGAGAAGGCATCACCGCGCATTTCCGATACTACTACTAAACGTGGTTTATCGGAAGACAGGCGTTATGGCTCTATCCTCGCTTTTAGGGCAGACCATGTCGCTTAAGAATGAGATCGCCGGAGCACTCAGGGCCATCAGGGCCATCCGAGGCTTTGACTATGGTGATTTGGAAGACGTCAGTGCAAAAGCAAATATAGGAAAGCTGGAGCAAGGAAAGAGCAATATCACGGTTGCGAAATTGATCGAGTTAGCAGAAGCCCTCCAGTTCGATCCTATTGCTCTTATGGCCCTCTGCGTCGCTATCCAGAAGGATGAGTCTACCGACACCACTCTAGAGCGAGCACGTGCAGAGCTTGCCTCATTCAAAGCAGGCGGAGGAGAGCAGCTTGTTCGGAGTCAATTTGTGGGCAAAGAGCTGAAAAAGAGACCTTCAGGTAAGCCTGGCAAAACCGAGAATGCCGATGCTGTGAGAGAACTGAAAGCTTTAGGATTGAGTCAGGCTGAGGTGGCGCGGAAGCTTGGATTGGCCAGCTCCACGGTGTATCGGTACTGGCAGAAGGACTAGCGGCGATCAGTGCGATGCCGAGAGCTTTGCGTCGAGGGGTGAGTTATGTATCGCAGAAGATCTGTAGCCTTGTGCTTTGCGCCGGCTTATGGGATCCCGTGGAAATCAGTTCAGGGTTAGCGCCCTGTCAATGGCAAAACCGTGCAGCAGTAACGTGCGCTATGGCAGCAATCAGAAGAATGTGGATCGGATGAACGAATGCAGCAAGGTAAACGTAGGGTTTGAAGCTTGCCAGGAGCAGCTAGAAAAGGCCCAAGGTTGAAATCCATCCGTAAGGTGCCCATACGAAGGCAGAACCGCTGAAAGGATGTGTCCCCTGCAGGAATCGAACCTGCATCTAGCCCTTAGGAGGGGCTCGTTCTATCCGTTGAACTAAGAGGACGTAACGTGTACATCTTGGATTTTTTTGCGGTTGGATTCAAGTAAAGAACTGGAAAAACAAGGCGTTAACTCGTAAAGCTTACACCTCTACATCTTCGCCCGCGCACCATATACCGTTTTCAGTCAGTCAGATCTCTTGATATCACTCCCAGTCAACTGCTGAGTCCTTCTCTTTTAAAAGGAAGCTAGGGAGCATTCCAGTTAAACTCTTTCTGATGCACCCAGACGCAATGCAAGATAAGAACTGCCAACCTTCCCCTTAGGAGGGGGATGCTCTATCCAATTGAGCTACTGAGACACAAATCGACCACGAAGAAACGCGGTGCGATGGACGGCGTGCATGTTAACGGGCAGGCCTGCTTTTGTCATGTCGTCCTTTGGGCTTTTTAAGTGTAGGCAGACGCCTCGCAGGAGCGTGGCTTTGTTTACCGTGCAAATTGCATCACCGCAAAAGGCCATCATTGCAAAATGCA
>Ga0105250_10001968_pt1 | contig 10631 bp, 3 predicted proteins | sample KBSS54metaG_FD_80425 | JGI IMG/M metagenome (GOLD analysis project Ga0105250, IMG submission 80425) | Switchgrass rhizosphere microbial communities from Kellogg Biological Station, Michigan, USA - KBS S5-4 metaG | ecosystem: Host-associated > Plants > Roots > Rhizosphere > Soil | place...
ATCATCAGTCCTAAATGTAACTTCATTGTTAATTAGATATTTCATTTTTTCATCATTAACAGGGTATTACGTAATTATAAACCATAGTGGTATTTCTTCTTCACTACAGTATCGTGAGAGGTGTCAGGGCCGATGCAGGAGGAGGGGGCATTTGAGCATTGTAAAATATCCCCTCTGGCATAAAAAGCTATGAAATTGTTCATTTTAAGTATAAATGCCTACTTCACTCGGATTAAATTATAAGAGTGCTACTATTTTCAGATAGACCATTATAATCATTCGCCGGTTTGAGAACTGCGTAGTTCTGAGTCTCTGGTTGATTTACAAATTGTCAGTAACTTTAGTAAGTGGCATTTTTATAATGAGTAAACGAAAAGTTACTTAAGTAAAATAATCTAAAAATAGTATGGTATCAAGCGTCTTAAACAACAATTAGAAAGGCTTTGATATTTTTCACTTATTACAATCAACCCCTGGCGGTACAGATGGCCGCGGAACTTGCTTATCGCGAGGTGTGTATTCGACAGAATGTAACCCCTGTTTCTCGCAGTTATAATTTAAGTAACTCAAATGGGTTATGTTTTTTCAATATAACCCATGCAATAAGATTTCTCTTATAAGTTGTTAGTTGTTTAAGAGCTGTTATTATAAAGTTTTTTTTACGAGATCTGAAATAAATTAATATGCGTTTTATTTAATTTGAAATGTTTGTTTATTGTGTAGAAAATTAGGTCATCATATTACATTGTTTATGCAATTCATTAACAGTTGCTTATGTGTTCCTGTAATGATGTCGATATTTAAATCTATAATTAATTATCTTTTTAGATAAAACATCTATAAATTGCAAATTTATCAGTATAAATAGATTGGTTGTTGATGCGGTAATACCATTCGTCATGTACAGATCGCTCAATGTTTCAGCGGAAAAAAACTCCAGAGAAGAGGTATCTGACCGCGGGGTAACTATGAGCATCCCATAATGCTATGTGACCACGAATTTTTCCCAGGAAGGGTATTCGTGGAATTATTCGGAATGGTAATGATGAACAAGATTTTTAAAGTGGTATGGAGTGTTTCGCACTCATGCGCGGTTGTTGTTTCTGAACTGGCAAAACGTTGTGGTGCTTCTGTCGAAACAAATAGTTCTGCCCGCATTGAATCTGGAACGCATAAATTTAATATTTCAAGAATTGCGCTAAGTATAATAGGTGCCGTACTGGCTACGCATTCAATATATGCTTTTGCCGCTGACTACGTCTTGCCTGATTACTTACCGTCGACTAACGCTAATGGCGCAGGGCAACTTGTTGTCGGTGACGGTGAAACCATGAATATTATCACCGGTACTAAAGGATATGGCAGCATCGCCTCTGGTGCATCGGGCTTTAAAACGATGACTATTCAGCAGGCAATGGATAATGGTTATATTTCGTCAGGTAGTGAAAATATAAATCTGACGCAGACGACTTTAGGTGGTCGTACCCACAGCATTCAATACGTTGACCCCATCACCGGGGCTTCGCGTACAGTCCAGGTGTATGACAGCGATAATTTTGCCTCTACCAGCGTTGGCGATCTGACGACTTATCTGGGGGTCAGCGTCGGTGATGGGCAGTATGTGAATATGAAGCTGGCGACAGTGACATCAGGCGGCACGCTTGATGTGAATGTTGGTTCAACGGGAAGCGACTGGGCATCAAACTCGGCAAATATCTTCAATGCTGTCACCAAGGTCTCTGGAGTTTATAACGTTGAGAGCAGCGCCAGTGACACCAAAGACGCGGTACTGAATTACAACGCCAAAACCATCGTGCAAAGCGGTAGCGTTGGTAATGTCGCGAAAAATACCGGTAAAGATTATAACTTTGATACCGCAACCTATAACGGCACCTTCTCCAGCGCGCTTGGCGAGTATACGGTTAATAATCTTGATGATTTAAAAAACTACAATGATGCTCTGGTGAAAGCCGTAGAGGCTGGGCAACTTTCGCCCACGGACTACGAAGCTGAGCTTCATAAAGCCTATACCACGGAACAGAAAAACATTCACTTCGACACCAATATCCCGGATGGCGATGCGGTGTTGCAGGCTGCGAATCGTGATGTGAACAGTTTTATTAAAGCTTCCGGTGCGCGCTCTGTCGTCAATATTTCTGCTGATGCCAATATTCAGGCGGTTTTTAGCGATACCTCCGTGGTGACGCTGACCGACGGAGCCACCCTCAATAACAACGGCACACTGGGGGTTGCCGCCGGTGCAGCCGGTGGTGATTATGTCGTTTCAGCGCGTGATAGCATCGTAAATAACAATGGAATTATTGATGCGGGTACCAGTCTTGATGTGAAAAATGCGTGGGTTGGCGCCCATACCGGGATTCTCGCGACCGGGACGACAAAGGTACAGAACGACGGCGTCATCAACCTTGCCTCGCATCAGGATATCTATAACGCCTATGGCGTGCTGATGAATGACACGGCGACCTTTATTAATAACGGAGTAATGAATATTGCCACCGGAGGTGAGCCTGCGAAATCTTCCGATGGTGTCTATACCTACGGTGTGTTTGTTCAACGTAATGCAGTGGCTACTAATAACGGGACGCTCTACATCGGACGAACTGCACAAGCGGTAAAAGATGAGGCGACCAGTGAAGTCCAGGTCACTCTTCCAGCCATTGGTATGTTTGTGAAGAGTGGAACCATCAATAACACCGGGAACATCACGATCGGAGAAAAAGTCGAGAATGCTGTTGCCATTCAGGCAAACGGCAGTGCGTCTCCTGGTGCAATCAACGTTACCCAGGACGGCGTCATTGACATCAATGGCATCGGCTCAGCGCAAAATATTGGCCTGATGGGGATTAACGGTGCAAAAGGGCTGGTAAACAGCGGCACGATTAACCTCAATGGGTACAGCGCCAGCGGTATTGAACTGCAGGGAGGGAGTCAGGCGCTTCACTCGGGTACGATAAATATCACCAATGGTAGTACCACGGATAATACATTAAAAAATATTGGTGCCTGGGTCGAGGGGACGGGGTCTCAACTCACGATGAGTGGGAGTGTGAATCTTGCTGCTGATAACGCCATTGGTCTGCACGTTCGTGACGGCGGCGTTATCGATATTACCGATACGGGCAAAGTCTCATTTACCAGTGGCAAAAACCAGATTGGCTATTTTATTTATGGTGAAGGTTCAAAAGTAAACGCCTCCTCTACCAATACGCAAGATGTCTCGACTGAAGGGTCAACATTATATCGCATAGAAGGTGGTGCGACTTTTGATGGCAGCGGGTCGTCTGGTACGACAATGACGGCATCAGGTACCGACAGCACTATTCTGCAGGTGACCGGGACGGGGAGTCATTTTGATTCCGGCTCGCAATCGCTGAGTATCACGGGTGACGGCGCGACCGGGATTCGGGTTGAAGGCGGAGCGGATGGGGTTATCACCAAAGACGCGGTGATCGTGAAACTTTCCGGTAAAGACACCACCGCCGGGATTGTGGACGGTAATTATTATGACTTGTCCGGGAATGTCGATGAAAATCAGAAAGGTGACTCAACCCTGACCAGTTACGCCACGCTGAATACCAGCAATACGGCGGATGGTGCTTTCGGCTACATCGCCCGCAACGGCGGTACGCTCAACCATAAAGGCAGCATCGACTTTGGCCAGGCGGGCAGCACAGGCGTGCTGGTTTCCGGTGGTACGTTGAATAACGACGGCGACATCAAGGTAAATGGCGTGGCGGTCAGCATCGAAGGCGCTGATTCCGTTGTGAACAACAATGCGACGGTTACCGCGACGGATGGCACCGCAGCCTATCTCGTGGGCAATGATGCGTCATTAAGTTTGACGGGTTCGGGAGAAACCAAAGCATCGGGAGACGCGCACGGTATCTTGTTGGCCGCCGGTGCGAAAGGTCTGCTGGTCGATGGAGCCATCATCACGATGGACAGTACGGGTAAAGGAAGCGCGATTGAAAACGTCGCCAACATTGCGGGTATCCAGCTAAAAGATACAACTATCAGTGTGGGGAATGGAATCGGTATTCATACCGGAGCATCCCTGGCGCAGACCAACTCCGGAACGATTAATGTTACGGGGAGCGGTACGGGGATCCTGTTTGAAAATATCGACGGCAGCGAAACGAATCAAACGCTGGATATGTCTGACTCACGCGATCTGGTTATCAATGTTGAGCAGGCTGCGGGTAAAGGGATCGTCACCAATGCGTCAACCGACCTGAAAACGGGCGTCAGCGTTAACGTACTCGACGCTAACGGTGGTGAAGCGTTGATTGTCGGTGGCACGACCAAAAATGTTGAACAGGCTGGTGAGTTGGCATCGAAATCGACCAGCCACGCGGTGGTGAATGTTGATAACGGTTCTCTGGAAACGTTTATCAATAAAGGCGTTATTAAAGCGCTGGATGCGTCGCAAAAAGCGGTAGAAATGCTCTCGGGGGCAGGCGTCGCGTTTACTAACGCGGCGGGTGCCAGCATTGTTGGTCAGGTTAACCTGATGAGCGGTGATAACACCGTTACTCTGGAGTCTGGCAGTACCGCAACCGACATCAAGACGGGCAGCGGTAACGATCTGTACCTACTGAAAGATGTCAAAGAGACAGAAACCTCACTGTTTACCAGCCTCAATGGTGGTGATGGGGAGGATACACTTCAGTTGAATAACGCACAGTACATCCTCAATCACGCTGATGCTATTACCGGCATGGAGCATATCGATCTGACTGCTGGTTCAGTATTTACCGTTAATAATGTTGATTTTGCGTTGGGTGATAACCAAAACGATGCGACCGGTACGGGTTACAACATTGATACGACCAGCACCTTGTCGCTGAATTCTGACGCTGCGCTGGCTTTTAATAGCCATCTGGCGGGAACCGGAACTGTCGCCGTTGATGCCAGCGGTAATGCGTTTGATTTTACCAGCAACAATGCGGCAGATGGATTCAACGGTACGCTGGCGCTAACGAACAGCACCTTTGAGCTGGCTGGATTAAATACTCAGGCGCTGAGCCAGGCAACATTAAATGTAGGCGAGGGGAACGTCACCCACGTGGGGTCCGGTGAGCAAAATATCGGAGGCCTGGCGTTTAACGGCGGCACCGTCAGCTTTGACGGGGTGACGCCGGGGCAGAGCAGTTCCGAAGGAACAATTCATGCTGGCGCGATGGATCTCTCCGGACGCGGAACCGTGCAGGTTGATACCGGCACGATTACGAACGATCGTCCGCTGGCTGATACCACGCTATCACTTCTTGAGCAGGACGATGCGCAGTCCCTGATTCAACTGGCAACATCTGATTCTTCCGTCACCGGCGGTGCGGGCAATCTGACGCTGACCGATAGCAATGGCAATATCATCAGCGATGGGGTTGAAGCCGGTATCAGCCAAAATGGCGAGATTGTTGCGAATGGAACCTATGATTATCGCCTCACCGGAGGGGATAACGATGATGGACTGTACATTAGCTATGGTCTGACACAAGTCGAACTGCTCGCATCCGGAGACAATGCACTGGTCCTGGATGCGAACGGAAAAACCGGTAATGCCGCAGATCTGAGCGCTCGCGTGACTGGCAGTGGCGATCTGGCGTTTGACAGCGCCAAAGGCCAGACGGTATCGCTGTCGAATATGGATAACGATTACACCGGTATCACCGATGTGCGCAGCGGCAACCTGCTGATGAAAAACGATAATGTTCTGGGACAGACCGGTGAACTACGTCTGGCCGCCGATACCGGTTTTGACATGAATGGTCATAGCCAGACTGTCGGTAAGCTGACGGCGGGGGCTGACTCACTGCTGAACATCAATGGCGGTAGCCTGACCCTGGAGCAGGGCGGAACAGCCGATGGAATATTGACCGGAAGCGGCGCGCTAAACATCAATGGCGATACGCTGACCATCACCGGTGAAAACAGCACGCTGACGGCAAAAACGACCATTGCAGAAGGCGCACGCGTGCTGATGAACACGACGCTGGGTCTCGGCACGGGCGATATTGTGGCGGCGGGAACGCTGACGATGAATAAGGCGGCAGGTGTACTTTACAACAGCATCAGCGATGCCGGACGGATTGAACTTACCGAAAGCGATGTCGCGCTGGTGGGCAACAATAGTGCCTTTTCGGGACAATTTGCTATTGATGCGGATTCCCGGCTCACCGCGTTCACCGCAGAAAATCTGGGCAGCGCAGAGGTGCGCAATAGCGGTTCGCTGGTGCTGGACAGTCATACCGACTGGCAGCTTAATAACGACGTTTATGGTAGCGGCGACGTGACCAAGCTGGGAGCCGGATCCATTACCGTCGGTGATAACGCCGCCTGGACGGGGAAAACGGATATTGAGCAGGGCGGCCTGGTTCTGGGGGACGGCACATCTCCCGTCACGCTTGCCAGTACCGAGGTCAACATAGCTACGGCGGGGATGCTCTCGGGCGTAGGGGGCGTCGCAGGTAATGTGAATAACGCCGGTGTGCTGCAGGTGGGTACCGGGACCGGTGACAACCTCCTGTTCACTGTAGAGGGAAACCTGGTTAACAGCGGTATCCTCGCAACCGGTGTGAATGGTCAGCAGGCCGGTAATCAACTGGTGGTCAATGGCAATTACACGGGTAATGATGGTCATCTTTCCTTAAACACTGCGCTGGGGGATGACAATTCCGTTACGGATAAGCTGGTGGTGAAAGGCGATACCAGTGGCACTACTTCTGTCAGCGTCACTAACGCCGGTGGGAAAGGTGCCGCAACGATTGATGGTATCGAAGTTATCCATGTTGATGGCGTATCGGACGGTGAGTTTATTCAGGCTGGCCGTATTGTGGCGGGGGCATATGACTACAGCCTTGGACGTGGTCAGGATGAAAACAGCGGCAACTGGTATCTGACCAGCGGTAAAACCAACCCCGATCCGCAGCCAAACCCGGATCCAGATCCCGATAAAGATCTGCGTCCGGAAGGCGGCAGCTACACGGCTAACCTGGCGGCAGCCAACAACATGTTCGTCACCCGTTTGCACGATCGTCTGGGCGAAACGCAGTATATCGATGCCCTCACCGGCGAGCAGAAAGTCACCAGCATGTGGATGCGCCACGTCGGTGGGCACAACAACTGGCGTGACGGTAGCGGCCAGTTGAAAACCCAGAGCAACCGTTACGTATTGCAACTGGGGGGCGACATTGCGCAATGGAGCCAGAGTGGGCTTGATCGCTGGCACCTTGGCGTGATGGCGGGCTACGGTAACGATCACAGCAATACCCAGTCTTCACGCACGGGCTATCGTTCAAAAGGCTCAGTGAATGGCTACAGCACCGGTGTTTATGCCACGTGGTATGCCAATGATGCGTCGCATAACGGCGCCTGGCTGGACAGCTGGGCTCAGTACAGCTGGTTTGATAACAATGTTAAAGGCGATGACCTGCAAGGCGAATCGTACAAATCGAAAGGGGTTACCGCTTCGCTGGAAATGGGATATGCCCAAAAAATGGGCGAGTTTGCCGGCAGTCACGGAACGCTGAACGAATGGTACATACAACCTCAGGCGCAGGCAGTCTGGATGGGGGTGAAGGCGAACGACCATCGTGAAAGTAACGGTACCCGTATCACCAGCAACGGTAATGGTAATGTGCAGACCAGACTGGGCCTGAAAACCTGGATTAAGAGCCATCACCAGATGGATAACGCTAAAGAGCGTGAATTCCAGCCGTTTGCCGAGCTGAACTGGCTGCACAATTCACGCGATTTCAGTACGACCATGGATGGCGTGAATGTGCGCCAGGATGGAGCGAAAAATATAGCCGAGGTAAAAGTGGGTGTGGAGGGACAGGTGAGTCCTCGTCTTAATCTGTGGGGCAATATCGGGGTTCAGGCTGGCGACAAAGGGTATAACGACAGCGCTGCGATGGTAGGTGTGAAATGGAACTTCTAAGCTGATTCTACCGGGCAAGTTCAGCCAGACTGGCGCATGTCAGTCTGGCCATTTCCTCCTGAAATAATCTCAAAAAGCGTCCTTCGGGGCGCTCTGTTCAACAACACGAGTTAATCATGTCTGTAACCAAGAAAATCACACCCATCATGCTGGTGTTGCTTTTTCTTCTGGCCGGTGTGCTGACGTCATGGCAGCAATGGGATAGAGAGGGACAACTTGTCAGAGAACACGCGATAAATAGCCTGGTCGAAGAAATCGATACGATATTTGACGACGTAAATACACTGGCTGTGTTAGCCAGCGCACATATACAAGAGAATTGCACTGACGATCTGCTACGAAAATTGCGTCTTCTTACGGCGTCTGGCGAGAAGATTCGTTCAGTCAGTATCATCAGGAACGGTGAGTGGAACTGCTCTTCTCTTGAAGGCCGAGAATTGCCGGGGATTATTTCCAATGGAACGACTACACACTCACTGATGATTGAACAGATTTATCGGCTGAACACGGAGATGTATATAATCTATTTTCCGTTTCAGGGGCAGGTGGTAGCTGTTGCAGTATATAAAGCGGCGATCGATAAAATTCTTATGGATTTTGCCCGTAAAGAAAAAATTGATGTGCATTTTTTATTGTATCCAGAAAAACATCCTTTCGTGCAGATGGCCTCGCAAAACTATCCTTTCTGGATTGTGACGGATTCACAGGATGGCATTGCGGATTATGTGCGGGATAATCATTATCTTCTTATTTTATTTGTGGTTCTGTCTTTGCTGTTATATTTCCACTTACGCCGGGCGCAGCGGATATCACCGATAAAAATACTGCAGCGTGCGATTAATAATGATGAATTTATTCCGTTTTATCAGCCCGTCGTTGAACTCGCTTGCGGAAAAATCGTCGGGGCTGAAGTCCTTGTTCGCTGGAATCACCCTGAGCAGGGAATTATTCCCCCTAACGAATTTATCCACACGGCTGAACATAGCGGCTTGATCAATGCGCTGACGCTGAAATTGTTGACGCAGGTAGAGGTTGATATGCGGTGCCTTAGGGCTCAGTGTGATATACCATTTCATATCGGTATTAACGTACCTCCACTTTCACTGGAGGATCATGAATTTACCGATGCCACTATCGCCTTTATTCAGCGGATGAACTTGTTTCATATTGGCGTAATGCTGGAAATCACCGAACGGCAGCAGAATCTGATCCGTGAAAGTGTTCTGAGGCGCTTGAAAGAGGCAGGCGCTGCGCTAGCCCTGGATGACTTTGGGACCGGATATTCTAACTATGCTGCGCTGCAACGCATTTCGCCGCGGTTCTTGAAAGTTGATAAGATGTTTATCGACTCACTGGGTAAAGGCGGCGTGAGTGATACTATCATCAGCAATATTGTTCACCTGTCTGAACTGGCCAGGATCCCACTGGTGGCGGAAGGAATAGAAAGTGAAGAACAGATGGAGAGGCTGCGACGGATTAACGTTAGCTTTGGGCAGGGGTATCTGTTCAGTAAACCAATACCCTTTAATGCGTTTCTACGTTTATTATAAGGATTGCTAATAATAAAAAACCGCGAAAGCGGTTTTTTATTATTGAATGGCTGGAAGATTACTCGCTGACTTTTTTCTCAACGGAGGCAGCACCTTCTTTGGTCTTATTCCAGCCTTTCTCGGTACCTTCTTTTGTTGCATTCCAACCTTTTTCAGTACCTTCTTTGGTTGTATTCCAGGCTTTTTGTGAGCCTTCACTCACTTTACTGCTCAGGTCATCTTGTTTACCTTCAGCAGCATGTTTTGCTTTTAATTTTTGCTCTTCGCCCTGATTCTGTGCCTGATGCAGTTTTTCTTTTGCGGTATTGGCATTTTCGTGCGCGGCGGCTACATCATTATCAGTTGCGTGTGTCGTCGCGGCAATAACGGGAGAAGCCAGCAGAATTGCAGATAATGCGATAATTGTCTTTTTCATAATATCCTCGCTTAGCGTTATAAGTTATTAGCGTGATTAAGCATGGCACACGAACGAAGCGCTGGCTTTAGGAAAAAACTGTAAGTGCTGATGACGGTATTTATCCATTTTGTGCAGCTGTGAGCGATCAATACGGTAATTTTGTGGTGGGTCAAAAAGCCGCATTCAGTGTTAGGTTAAATAATAATTAGTTGTCGTTATTAAGCATGGATATATTAAGTATGTGTAAGTATCCATGCGTTTAGGCCCAACGAAAACAATAGAGCTTTTCGTTGGGCCTATCAATGGGCCTAAAAGGTTCGGATTTAATTAGTTCTCTTCGGACTTCGCGGGACAAATTGAGGGCACAAAAAAGCCCGCAGGGCTTGCGCCGTGCGGGCTCTTAGGACTTCATCGGATGACTCTGGTAATCACCGATGGAGAATTTTGGTGGAGCTGGCGGGAGTTGAACCCGCGTCCGAAATTCCTACATCCTCGGTACTACATGCTTAGTCAGTCTTTACATTCGCCTGGCACCTGCGGACAGACACGCCACTACCAGACTAGCCTGATTAGATTTAACGCTTCAACCCCAGGCAGGGCCTCCACGCGATCTCTTTTGGGTTTGACCTCTCTTTGATCCCCGTCTTAAGAGCGGAAGCTAGGGAGAGAGGGCTCAGAGCAGGTTATTAAGCTGCTAAAGCGTAGTTTTCGTCGTTTGCGACTA
>Ga0105250_10001969_pt1 | contig 10630 bp, 10 predicted proteins | sample KBSS54metaG_FD_80425 | JGI IMG/M metagenome (GOLD analysis project Ga0105250, IMG submission 80425) | Switchgrass rhizosphere microbial communities from Kellogg Biological Station, Michigan, USA - KBS S5-4 metaG | ecosystem: Host-associated > Plants > Roots > Rhizosphere > Soil | place...
ATATCCACCTTTTCATGTGGATTCATAGTTTCATTTTTATTTAGGAGGTACATGACATGCAAACAGGTAAAGTTAAATGGTTTAACGGCGAAAAAGGTTTTGGTTTCATCGAAGTTGAAGGTGGAGACGATGTATTCGTACATTTCTCAGCTATCCAAGGCGACGGCTTCAAAACTTTAGAAGAAGGTCAAGAAGTTTCTTTCGAAATCGTTGAAGGTAACCGTGGACCACAAGCTGCTAACGTTACAAAAAACTAATTAGCTAGCGAGAAAAAAGCATTCCGAATTTCGGAATGCTTTTTTATTCTTTTGAACTAGACTCATTCGGAGATAACTCACCTTTATAAGTTTTTTCTTCAAAATCATCCAGCATCTGTTCATATTCTTCATGCTCTTCTGTTGCATACACCTGTGGGTTCTTTCCATACATATCTGTTCCGATGAAGTTTTCAAAGTCTTCTACGTAACCGCGTGGTTCTTCAGCATCTACATACATCTCATCAAAGTTTTTCGAGTCGCGGCGTTCTAAATCAGATGGTGTTTCTGATGTTCCGTATAAAGCAACATCTTGCCAAGCATCCTCTGCATCGTATCCTACGGCACTGTCCATATCGTATTTGCCAAACGGTGGCTCTACTAATTCTTCTTCAACGGGACGTGCGCTTAAGTTTAATTTATTCGTTGTATGTTCTATACAGGTCGTAGCAGTTGGCATCGCTTCTAATCTTTCTAGTGGAATTTCTTCACCAGAAACTTCGCAAACCCCATATGTGCCAGCTTCGATTTTTTGCAAGGCATGCTTCGTATCTTGCAGTTGCTTATGCCAAAATTCAATAAGCCCGAAGTCTTTCTCGCGTTCATATAATTCGGTAGCCATATCGCCGGGATGATTGTCATAAGCGGATAATTCTCCAACAGATTCCCGTTCAGAGGCGCGGTCTTCGCCTTCATGACTTTGCAGCGTTTGTTCAATTTCGTGCAGTTGCTTTTCTAAAATGGATTTAAAATGATTGATTTGTTGTGGAGTTAACATAGTATCCACCTTCCTACAATTCGGTTTCTTTATGTAGTATGAGCTTGATTGCGGGAAATATCCCGGTATTTGAGTGAGTCGATCGTGTTGTAAAATGTCGAGCGATCGATATGTTGTGTCGAAGTGCCGATATATGAGGAGAAACGGTCGATATATTTAAAAAATCGCCGATATATTTTGAAAATGGAAAAAGGAGCTGCTCTAGCAGCTCCTCTTTTATAGGAAATAACCAAGTAATAGTCCGATTCCCATTAAGAAACCAAAGATTGTATTTGTTTTTGCCGTCGCGATCATCGCAGGTGCCATTTCCATTGGAATCCTTTTGCCGATAAATCCTTTTGTCGCTTTAAATGCTTTCGGGGCACTTAGGAAAACAATCAGCATCCATGGGGACACGATTCCGACAATGATCAGGGAAATTGTCCAAATGTAGGAAACAATAAACATGGAAGCAAGGACACCAATTGCGTTCTCACGTCCAACAATAATCGCTAATGTATTACGGCCATTTTCTTTATCTCCATCTAAATCACGAATGTTGTTGGAAAGTAAAATCGCTCCAATTAAAATCGCATTTGGAATAGATACTAAAATAATTTCTGATGTTACAGTTCCTGTCTGAATGAAAAATGAAATACCAATAATAATAACACCCATAAATAATCCTGCTGTTAATTCTCCAAAAGGCGTATAGGCAATCGGAAGTGGGCCGCCTGTATAAAGGTAAGCAACAGCCATACAAACAAGACCGATTGCAGCAAGCCACCAGCTAGAGTTCATACAAATATAAACGCCTAATAGCATTGCGATACCGAAAAATCCAAATGCTAAATTAAGGACTGTTTTTGGTTGAATACCGTCGCGGACAATGGCACCACCGATACCAACTGAACCTTCGTGATCTAATCCTCTTTTATAATCAAAGTATTCATTAAACATGTTTGTTGCTGCTTGAATGAGAAGACAAGCAAGAAGCATGATAAAGAAAAGAGGGAGATGTATTTGATTGATACCCCCTACTTGCATTGCATAAGCTGTTCCAATAAAAACAGGAACAAAAGCGGCTGTTAATGTATGAGGACGTAATAAACTCCACCAAATGCGCCAGCCTGTTTGTTTACTTGGCTTTGGCGACATAGGAGAGGAATTCGTTTCGACTTTCATTTCCATGTTGAATCCTCCTTGTCACATAATATACACAATTAAGTGTAGGAAAAGCATCATTTAGTGTCAACGTTTATTTTCTAGGAAGAGAAGGGGAATTTCTCAGAAATGCTAAACGTTGACAGGGCTTTCGTTTGAGGTGTATCTTAAAATCAAGCGTATTTATGACTATTTTTCGCCCATAGGGGGGAGACTTTGTGATTCAGACGAAACAAAAAGATTTACAAGAAGTGATTTTGGCAGCTATTAAACATGCGACGAATGAAAAAACATTGGTCAGTTTTGTAAAACAAATAGATTGGATGGATCCGCTTCTTTTTTATGCAGCAGGAAAAAGGATTGCATCCGAAAATAGATGTTATTTTGCAGACCCATCTCAGCATGTCATATTTGCTGGAATTGGCTCTGTTTTCACTATAGCAAATTCTTCTGACAAACGCTTTCAAAATGCCCGCGAAAAGTGGAGTGAAGTGCAAGAGAAAGCAATTGTTCACAGAGAAGAGTATGAATTTGGAACGGGTCCACTTTTATTTGGTAGCTTTTCATTTGATCCAGAAAAAGAACAAACGGATCTTTGGGAAGAATTTAAAGATACAACATTATCGTTACCGGCTTTTCTTTTAACGGTAAAAAATGAAAAAGCATGGTTAACAATGAATACATTTATTTCAGCTGAAGACTCTGCACAGGAAGTGTGTGAAGAAATTGTTTCTTTGGAAAAAAGAATTTTAGAAGAATGCAAATGCCCGCTTACAGAAGCGAAATTAACAGTAACTTCTAAAGTAGAAGTTGATCCGAAGAGCTGGATGGATGCAATTGTAAAAGTGCAGGATGAAATGAAAAAAGGAATTGTACAAAAGGTTGTATTGGCAAGAGAATTAAAACTAACGATGGATCAGAATATTGATTCTGCTCGTGTTTTAGAAGCGCTCCGTATTGGGCAACCGGATTGTTACGTGTTTTCCTTCGATTATAAAGGAGCATGCTTTTTAGGAGCAACGCCTGAGAGATTAATTCGAAAAGAAGGCGGGAAATTTACATCGATGTGCCTTGCTGGTTCGATTGGTCATGGTAATTCTATAGAAGAAAGTAAGCAAAATGGTAATGCACTTCTTCATGATGAAAAGAATTTAGCAGAGCATGGTTATGTAGTAAATATGATTCGTGGCGTATTAACAGAGCATTGTGAATCCGTTACTATTCCGCAGCGTCCAGGTTTATTAACAACAAAAAATTTACTACATTTATATACACCGGTTGAAGCGAAAGGTGAAGCATCACTTCTTTCAATGGTGGAAGAACTGCATCCAACGCCAGCACTTGGTGGTACGCCACGCCACGCGGCGATGAAGCTCATCCGTGATGTAGAGTTATTAGACCGTGGATTGTACGGAGCACCAATCGGCTGGATAGATGACAAAGGGAACGGCGAATTTGCGGTAGCCCTGCGCTGCGGGCTATTAAATGGTGACAAGGCATCCTTATTTGCCGGATGCGGTATTGTGATTGATTCAGTACCACAGCTTGAATATGAAGAAACAAGTTTGAAGTTTAGACCGATGCTTGGTGCTTTGGAGGAATTAATGAAATGAATAATCATATAGAAGCATTATCATATTATTTAGGCGCGTTTGTGGACGAACTGGCGCGTCTAAATGTATATGATGTTGTCATTAGTCCAGGTTCGCGGTCAACGCCGCTAGCCTTGCTAATGGAGCAACATGAACAGATAAAAACATATTTGCATGTAGATGAACGATCAGCTGCTTTTTTCGCGCTCGGTATTGCGAAGGCGAAGAAGCGTCCTGTAGCGATTTTATGTACATCAGGAACAGCGGCAGCGAACTATTATCCAGCAATTTGTGAAGCCTTTCATTCGCGTGTGCCATTGCTTGTCTTAACAGCAGATAGACCACATGAACTAAGAGATGTTGGTGCCCCGCAGGCAATGAATCAGCTGAACCTATATGGCTCCTTTGTGAAACAGTTTATGGAGATGGCACTGCCAGAAGCTAGAGAGCCGATGTATCATTATGCTCGTATGACAGCCGGACGTGCTGTTGCAATTGCATCTCTTGCACCAAGGCGACCTGTCCATATTAATTTTCCACTTCGGGAGCCGTTGATCCCTGACTTTTCTTTAGAGGAATTATGGGAAAAAGGACGAGGTGAATATACAGGGGCAGTTCATCAAGGGAATATGGCGATGACGAGTGAATATGTAAGTTCTCTTACAGAGCGCCTTTTGAGTATGGAAAAGGGGCTTATTATTTGTGGAGACGATAGTCATCCAGAGATTGCTGAAGTTATCACGCAGCTTGCTGAGAAAACTGGATATCCAATTTTGGCAGATCCGCTTTCAGGTCTTCGGAGCGGTAATCATGATAAATCATTGGTAATCGATTGCTATGATACATTTTTACGAAATGAATGGTTGAAGGATACATGGAAGCCAGATGTCATTATTCGTTTCGGTGGTATGCCAGTATCTAAGGCATTAACGCAATATATAAAGAAACAAACGGCTGCTGTCCATATTGTTGTAGATGAATCAGGAAAATGGAGAGATCCAGCTCTTGTAGCAACGGAAGTGGTATGTGCAAGCGACGTCTCGTTTTGTAAAGCAATGATAGATAATATGCAAAAGCGAGAACAGAATGATTGGTGCGAGATGTGGAAACATATAAACGATGCGACGAAGAAAAAGCTTCGTGAAATCGAAACATATGAAACAGCGTTTGAAGGAAAAGTGATTACAGACATTGTGCATGTGTTACAAGAGGAAGCGACGTTATTTGTCAGCAATAGCATGCCAATTCGTGACACAGATACATTTTTCTTTAACATAGATAAAAAAATTCATGTCATGGCAAACCGTGGTGTGAATGGGATTGATGGGATTATTTCAACATCCTTAGGAGCGAGCACTGTTTGTGAACCGCTCGTATTAGTCATTGGTGATTTATCATTTTATCATGACCTAAATGGACTCTTAGCAGCAAAATTACATGATTTAAACGTAACAATTGTCGTTGTTAATAATGATGGTGGTGGCATCTTCTCATTCCTACCACAATACAAGTCAAAAGAACATTTTGAATCATTATTCGGAACGCCGCTTGGGCTTGATTATGAACATGTTGTTAAAATGTACGGTGGTTCATTCTCGCGTGTAAATGACTGGGATGCATTTCGTCATGAAGTAAAAAAAGGGACAATGGAAAAAGAGTTACACGTTGTGGAAATTTGTACAAACCGAGAAGAGAATTTACAATTGCACCGTGATTTATGGGCAAGTACATCGAAGATTGCTACGGAAATTTTGCAAGGTGAATCGGAATGAAAGTAGTGCTGCAAGGTATAACGTATGAATATGAAGTGGTCGGTAGTGGAGAGCCACTTCTACTTCTTCATGGTTTTACGGGGAGCATGGAAACGTGGCATTCGTTTATTCCTGCATGGAGTAAACAGTTCCAAGTCATCACAGTTGATCTTGTGGGACATGGAAAAACGGAAAGTCCTGAGGAACTTACGCATTATGATATTCAAAATGTAGCACTTCAAATGACGACACTACTCGATCATTTGAATATTGAAAAAGCACATATACTCGGCTATTCAATGGGCGGAAGACTGGCGATTACGATGGCATGCTTATATCCAAACCGCGTGAAATCTCTTTTATTAGAGAACTGCACAGCTGGACTTGAGATGGAATCGGACCGGAAAGAGCGCCGCGCGCGCGATGAACAGCTTGCAGATCGAATTGAATTAGAAAGAATAGAAGCTTTCGTAAATAGATGGGAAAATATCCCGTTGTTTGCAACGCAAAAAAAGTTATCACAAGGTGTGCAAGAACAAGTAAGGAAAGAGCGACTTGCTAATAACCCGAAAGGACTCGCAAATAGCCTTCGGGGCATGGGAACAGGAGCCCAGCCTTCTTGGTGGAGTCAGCTTGAAGAGCTCAAAATGCCTGTCTTGTTAATGAATGGAGAGAGCGATCAGAAGTTCTTTCACATCTTACAAAATATACAAAAACGCATCCCTCACGCGAAATTTGTCAAAATTGATGGGGCTGGTCATGCAATTCATGTGGAACAACCGCAAAAGTTTGGTACAATAGTAGAGGGATTTCTCAAAACCATACAGTGACACTTTTTTCTTTTGAGGAAAGTAGAACTTATAGAGGCTAGTGGACAACCATTAGCACAATAAAAAGGAGGTAAGAATAATGGCTATTGAATGGGTAAAAGAAGGCAATTATGAAGATATTATTTATTCCACATACAATGGTATCGCAAAGATTTCGATTAACCGTCCTGAAGTACATAATGCATTCCGTCCTAAAACGGTAATGGAGTTAATCGATGCATTTGCACAAGCACGTGATGATGCAAATGTTGGCGTTATCATTTTAACAGGTGAAGGTGGACGTGCATTCTGTTCTGGCGGCGACCAAAAAGTTCGCGGTCATGGTGGATATGTAGGTGAAGACCAAATCCCACGCTTAAACGTATTAGACTTACAACGTTTAATTCGCGCAATCCCTAAACCAGTTATCGCAATGGTAGCAGGTTATGCAATTGGCGGTGGACACGTACTTCATATCGTATGTGATTTAACAATCGCAGCAGACAACGCTGTATTCGGACAAACTGGTCCTAAAGTAGGTAGCTTTGATGGCGGATACGGAGCTGGTTATTTAGCTCGCATGGTAGGTCATAAGAAAGCTCGTGAAATTTGGTACCTATGCCGTCAATACAGTGCACAAGAAGCACTTGATATGGGCTTAGTAAACACAGTTGTACCATTAGAAGAGCTAGAAGCAGAAACAGTCCAATGGGCAGAAGAAATCTTAGCAAACAGCCCAATGGCACTTCGTTTCTTAAAAGCTGCATTCAATGCAGATACAGACGGTTTAGCTGGTATCCAGCAACTAGCGGGAGACGCAACGTTATTGTACTACACAACTGACGAAGCAAAAGAAGGCCGCGACGCGTTCAAAGAAAAACGTCGTCCAGACTTCGGACAATTCCCTCGTTTTCCGTGATTAAAAGCGGAAGCGGCTCGTTCAGAATGTGAGAGGGATGGAGCTTCTGACGAAGAGGCGTAGTTTGCCTTGCAGGAAGAAGAGAAGCCACCGAACATTCTAGCTGCTGTAGCTGGATAAAATTAAAAGCGGAAGCAGCTCGTTCAGAATAGGAGAGGGATGGAGCTTCTGACGAAGAGGCGTAGTTTGCCTCGCAGGAAGCAGCGAAGCCATCGACTATTCTAGCTGCTGTAGCTGGATAAGATTAAAAGCGGGAACAAAAACAAGAGACTTGATTGTACATCAAGTCTCTTTCTTTAATGGAAGGAGAATGTGTAATGGAGACAATGCCCAATTGGTTAATGCAACGTGCTTTTTTAACACCAGAGCGCACTGCGATTGAGACAAAAGAGGAGAAGATTACATTTTTAGAACTGCATGAAAAAGTAGGATCTATTTGTGAACACCTTTCATACTTACAGATAGAAAAAGGTCAAAAAGTGGCTGTTCTGATGAAAAATGGTACCCAGATGATTACAGTAATTCACGCCTTATCTTATATTGGGGCAGTAGCTGTACTTCTAAATACACGTCTTTCAAGAGAAGAGCTACTTTGGCAAATGGATGATGCTGAAGTTGTTTGCTTAGTAACGGACCAAAAATTTGAAACAGAACAGGTACTAGTATATGCATTTGAAGAGGTAGTGAACGGACCGAAGAAAACTGCAGTCGTTCAAGAGGAGTTTTCTTTAGAAGAATCGATGACAATTATTTATACGTCAGGAACAACAGGAAAACCGAAAGGGGTTATCTTAACATACGGTAATCACTGGGCGAGTGCTGTTGGATCATCACTTAACTTAGGGCTTCGCGATGATGATTGTTGGTTAGCGTGCATGCCAATGTTTCATGTAGGCGGATTATCTCTGTTAATGAAAAATATTATGTACGGTATGCGGATTTTACTCGTTCCGAAATATGATCCTGATTTCATTCATGAGGCAATAAAAACGCGGGGGATAACAATCATATCTGTCGTTTCTAAGATGTTAATGGATTTATTAGAAAGACTTGGAGAGGAAACATATCCGAGCTCTTTACGTTGCATGTTATTAGGCGGAGGACCAGCACCAAAGCCACTTTTAGAAACATGTGTAACAAAAGGAATCCCTGTGTACCAAACATATGGTATGACAGAAACATCCTCGCAAATTTGCACACTTTCAGCTGATTACATGTTAACGAAAGTTGGTTCAGCAGGAAAACCGCTTTTCTCATGCCAGCTTCGAATTGAGAAGGATGGAGAAGTAGTGCCACCGAATGTTGAAGGAGAGATTGTTGTAAAAGGACCGAATGTGACACATGGCTATTTTAAACGTGAAGACGCAACGCGTGAAACAATAATAGACGGTTGGCTTCATACTGGAGACCTTGGGTATTTAGATGAAGAAGGATTTTTATATGTATTAGATCGTCGTAGTGATCTCATTGTTTCAGGCGGAGAAAATATTTATCCAGCGCAAATTGAAGAAGTACTGCTTGCAAATCCTAAAGTGGCGGAAGCAGGAGTTGTTGGGAAAGCAGACGAACAGTGGGGACAAGTGCCTGTTGCGTTTATTGTTAAGGCTGACGATATAACAGAAGAAGAACTGATTAAATTTTGTGAAGAAAAATTAGCGCGATATAAAGTACCGAGAGAAGTGCATTTCTTACTTGAATTACCACGTAATGCTTCGAAAAAATTGTTAAGACGGGAACTAAGGCACCTGCTGGAGGAGATGTAAATGAGAATTAAAAAGGCGACGCTTTATGTAACAGAAATGCCTCTTGTGATTCCTTTTGCAGCAAGCTACGGAACGTATGAAACGCGGGAAAGTATTGTCATTGAACTTGAGGATGCGGACGGATATATCGGGTTTGGGGAAGTTGTTGCGTTCTCAGAGCCATGGTATACAGAAGAAACTGTAACAACGGCACTTCATATGCTTCAAGATTTTTTAATACCAGATGTATTGAAAGCTGAAATTACACATCCAAATGAAATTCCGAGTCTCTTTCAGCATATAAAGCGTAACCGTATGGCAAAAGCGGGAATAGAAGGCGCTGTATGGGATTTGTATGCGAAACACGAAAACAGGTCATTAGCGATTTTACTTGGAGGAACACAGTCAGAAATTGAAGTCGGTGTTGTGATTGGGTTAGATACGATTTCTAATATGTTAAAACGAATTGAAATGTATGCAGAAGAAGGATATCAACGTTTTAAGGTGAAAATCAAACCGGAATTTGATTATGAGCTAATAAAGGAAATACGAAGAGTCTTTCCAAAGGTTCCATTAATGGTCGATGCAAATTCAGCGTATACGTTAGGGGATATTGAGCGATTAAAACGATTGGATGAATTTCAGTTAATGATGATTGAACAGCCTTTAGCGGATAACGATTTTCTCGATCACGCTAAGCTCCAAAAACAAATAGAGACACCTATTTGTTTGGACGAGAGTATTCATAGCTTAGAAGATGCAAGAGTAGCGATTACACTTGGAAGCTGCCGCATTATAAATATTAAACCGGGACGAGTTGGTGGTTTAACAGAATCGATCCAAATTCATGATTATTGCAAGGAACATGGTATTCCTGTTTGGTGCGGCGGTATGGTTGAAATGGGGATTTCACGTGCGCAAAATATTGCGTTAGCATCACTCCCGAACTTTACGATTCCGGGTGATATTTCAGCTTCAAGTAGACACTGGGAGCGAGATATTATTTCACCAGAAGTAACATTGCAAGGCGGGAAAGTAATTGTTCCAAAAGAGCCTGGGTTTGGATATGGCGTAAACCGGGAAAGATTAGAAGAGATTACGAGAAAACGGATTATATGTGAGAGGTGAATGTATGAGGCAGCGGGAAGATATATTGCGGGTTATACAGGCATATTTGTTAAAGGTGTCATTTGTAAAAGTTGCATATATTTTTGGGCCTCAAGTAAGGAAAGAAGTAACAGATCAATGTAGTCATCACATTGCGATTGAAACGAAGAATGCTTCGCACAAACAATTTCAGTGGTTATGTTTTGAGTTGATAGAAGAGCTGGAGGGAAGAGTGAAATTTGATGTGGTACATTTAAATTCGCTCTCTAATCTACAATTAAAAAAGTGTATATTGCAAGAAGGAAAGCTGTTTGTACAGCGTATATAAAGTGAAACTTTAATCAGCCCTCACCAATCGGGCTTTTACGGGCAGTTCATCTCCTGCTTAACTTCTTTGCTCTCACTGAATGAGGTGGGAGTGTTACTGCCCACAAATAGCGGGATAAAGAGCCTACGATGATTTGAAGTGAACCCCGAAAACGGGACACATATCAAAACACCTAAACCATCTGTTCCCTATATTCTTTAGGGGATA
>Ga0105250_10001971_pt1 | contig 10626 bp, 4 predicted proteins | sample KBSS54metaG_FD_80425 | JGI IMG/M metagenome (GOLD analysis project Ga0105250, IMG submission 80425) | Switchgrass rhizosphere microbial communities from Kellogg Biological Station, Michigan, USA - KBS S5-4 metaG | ecosystem: Host-associated > Plants > Roots > Rhizosphere > Soil | place...
CCTCCATCTTCACCATCTATGGCATTATTAAAAGGAAAAGAAGTTGTTCACTTCATTCACCGTCATGAAATTGAAGGTGCAACTATGGACGAAATTATTACGAACTTAGAACAAGCTTTCGAAAAGAATTGCTAAAGAAGGGGGAGAGTAAATCTCCCTCTTTTCTTTATATAGAGGTGAAATAATGATAGTAACAACAGCAGGACGAACAAATAAAGAAATGACATCTTATGCAAAAAAAATAGCGACAGAATTAAATAGTTCTTTCGTTATACGTAATGATATACCTGTGCACAAACTGCATGAGAAATATGAACAAGATGTGCTTGTCGTAGGGAAGAACCGATTAGCTATTTACCCTGAAGGTACGGAAGAGTCGTTTTTCTTTCATCCAAACTCAGCAATGTTTCGTGTGAAAAGGTTAATGCGCGGAGAGCACGATCCGTTTGTACAAGCTGCTAAATTAGAGAGCGGAATGACGGTGTTAGATTGTACGCTCGGCATGGCATCAGATAGTATTGTAGCTAGCTATATTGTTGGTGAAAGTGGAAAGGTAACAGGACTTGAAGGTAACGAATATATGGCTTACATAATGGAAAAAGGTTTGCAAACATGGTCTTCATCAGTTGCTGAAATCGATAAGGCAATGCAAAGAATCCATGTAAAGCAAACAGAGCATTTCGCTTTTTTAACGCAATGTGAGGATAATAGTTATGACGTTGTTTACCTTGATCCGATGTTTGAAGAAACTGTCATAGAATCAGATGGAATTAAAGGATTAAAACACTTCGCTTTGTATCATGATATTACTGATGAAACAATTGCGGAAGCGAAGCGTGTGGCGAGAAAGCGTATTGTTCTGAAAGACCATTTCCGTAGTACTAGATTTGAAAAACACAATTTTCACGTATACAAAAGAAAAAGTGCAAAGTTTCATTTTGGCGTAATTGACCCTTGCTAATTGTTTGAAAAGATGTATAATAAGCAATAATTAATTAAATATACTGTCTGTGATGAAGAGAGTAGTCTTTTTCAGAAGGAAAGCGAGCTAGGGATGGTGTGAGCCTAGTGCGGAAGAAAAAGATGAAGCGCACTTCGGAGACGCTTCTTGAACGAATAGTAGAGTAAGCCGAGGTCCCCTGTCCTCGTTATAAACGGGAAAGTGGTTCGTAATGAACAACAAGGGTGGTACCACGGGTTAAAACTCGTCTCTTATATAGAGACGAGTTTTTTGTGTTTAAAAAAATAAGGAGGTTGTAGTATGGAATATAAAACACAGTTTGCGAAAAGTTTATCAAATATTTTTGTAAATGAATTAACGCAAAATCAAATTTTAGATTTAATCGAAACACCGAAACAAGATGAATTCGGAGATGCAGCGTTCCCATGTTTTTCACTAGCGAAGCAATATGAAAAATCACCAGCTATTATCGCAAAGGAAATTGCGGAGAAAGTAAATGATCCGTTCTTTACGAAAGTAGAGGCTGTTGGTCCTTATGTAAATGTATTTTTCAATCGTGAAACTGTAAGTGATGCTGTATTAAAAACGATTTTAGCTAAGAAAGAAGAATACGGTCAAAATTACTTTGGATGTGAAAAAACAGTAGTTATTGATTACTCATCTCCAAATATTGCAAAACCTTTTTCGATGGGGCATTTACGTTCTACAATGATTGGAAATTCACTGAAACATATCGCTGAAAAATGTGGCTATGAAGTTGTAGGAATTAATTATATTGGGGATTGGGGAACACAGTTTGGAAAGTTAATTACTGCTTATAAAAAATGGGGAAATGAAGCAGTAGTTAAAGAGGATCCAATCCGTGAATTATTTAAGTTATACGTTCAATTCCATGAAGAGGTAAAAGACGACGAAGAACTAGAAGAAGAAGGGCGTGCTTGGTTTAAGAAATTAGAAGAAGGTGATGAAGAAGCTGTTGAGCTTTGGAATTGGTTCCGTCACGAATCCTTAAAAGAATTTTCTCGAATTTATGAACTTCTCGGTGTAGAATTTACTAATTTTCAAGGAGAAGCTTTTTATAATAACTTAATGGAAGATTTCATTGGGATTTTAGAGGAGCATGAGTTGCTTGAAGAGTCAGAAGGCGCATTAGTCGTTAATTTAGAAGAAGAGGGAATGCCGCCTTGCTTAATTAGAAAATCAGATGGTGCGACTATTTACGCAACACGTGACTTAACGGCAGCGTTATATCGTCAAAACACTTATGCATTTGATAAAGCCCTATATGTAGTTGGCCTGGAACAAAGTTTACACTTCAATCAATTTTTCACTGTATTAAAAAAGCTTGGCTACAATTGGGTTGACGGCATGGAACATGTACCGTTTGGGTTCATTTTAAAAGACGGTAAGAAAATGTCGACACGTAAAGGAAGAGTTGTTTTACTTGAAGAAGTACTTGAGGAAGTAATAGACCTTGCAAAACAAAATATTGAAGAGAAAAACCCAAACTTAAAACAGAAAGAAGAAGTAGCAAAGCAAGTCGGTGTAGGAGCAGTCATCTTCCACGATTTGAAAAATGAGCGTATGCATAATATCGAATTCTCATTAGAAAATATGCTGAAATTCGAAGGAGAAACAGGACCATATGTACAGTACACACATGCGCGTGCTTGCTCTATTTTAAGAAAAGAAAGTGTAGAATTTGAAACGTGTACGTTTGCATTAAAAGATGATCATAGCTGGAGCGTCGTAAAATTACTGAATAAGTTCCGACAAGTAATTGAAGCAGCCTTCAACAAAAATGAGCCATCAATCATTTCGAAATACGTATTAGATGTAGCACAATCGTTCAATAAATATTATGGAAATGTGCGTATATTGGAAGAGAGTAAAGAGAAAGACAGCAGACTGGCATTAGTTTATGCTGTGACGGTTGTATTAAAAGAGGGATTACGTTTGCTTGGGGTGGAGGCACCTGAGGAGATGTAACATAAAAAGGTGTACGTATCATAGTAGATATGTATACCTTTTTTATATTTATAGGAAAGGTATAAGCAAAAGTTTCATTTTTTTAAAACTAAACTTAACTTTTCTTTAAAGTATAGGAATGTCTTTATTAAATGGAGAATTGTAATGTTATATAAGGAGGCGTTAGGTTTGGAAACATACGACTGGAACAGTAAACTAACATATTTAAAAAATACAAGAGATTTATATTACAACGACGATTATGTAAGTTTTTTAGTAAATTCAGTTTGGAAGATTAATAAGCCCGTACATATCGTTGATTTCGGTTGTGGATATGGTTATTTAGGCTTAGTATTAATGCCGTTACTTCCAGAAGGTTCAAAGTATACAGGCATTGATAGTGGAGAAACATTACTTGCTGAAGCGAGAGAGTTGTTTCATCTACTTCCATATGAATCAGAATTTATTGAGGGGGATGCTACAGAAATTGAATTGAACGATAAATACGATATAGCAATCTGTCATGCTTTCCTATTACATATGAATACTCCAAAAATGATGTTAGAAAAAATGATACATGCAATTAAAAAAGGTGGTAAAATAATCTGTTTTGAACCACATTGGATTTCAAATATGTCTTCATATGTCTTAGATGGAGAGAATCAATCGGAAATTATTAAACTAGGTGCTTTGCAGAAGTTATTTGAAAAAGACGCGCAGAGAAACGGTAAAGATGGAAATATTGGCATGAAAATACCGATGTATTTAAGTAAATTAGGTGTGAAAAATATTGAGTGTAGAGTGAGCGATAAAGTGAACTTTTTAGACTCTAGTATGCATCACAATGATAAACACAGTTTGTATCATTCATTAAGAGAAGAGGGGATTGCGGACAACCCGGGTGATAAACAGCAATTTATAGAACGTTTAATGATAAGAAGATTAACATATGATGAAGCATTAGCTCAATATGAAGCAGAACTACGATTTTTTAAAGCGCTCCATATACATTCATCTTTAGTATATGCTCCGAATATGAAAATTACATTTGGTGACATAGAATGTTAAAAGGTAGCAATTTATTGAGGATTGACATTTTTTATCGATAAGTCGATATTCACCGTATAATCGCTGATATATTTGAATTATCGCCGATATAATTTCATGTACTGATTTTGGCCTTGAAAAGATAAGATCCTCAATTCACGTTATTCCATATAATTAAACAAAATACGAAGAAAAACAATCATTTTTACTATATTTTGTTATAAATTCGAATAATATTAAATAATACTATCCATTATAGGAGATTTTAGTTGAATACCTACAATATGATGTGTAAAATCTAAGCAAGTAGCAGTTTAAATAAATATTCGAGGTGAATGCATGCTAGATTTTAAGCAGTTAGAAGCTTGTTTAAAAGACAAGAGATTTGTAGATGGATTACAGGAAATAAATAATGAAATTTCATATATAAAAGAAACGAATACTTTATCCTATGTGAAGACTTGGCTTGCTAATATTCCTTCACATAAGGAGTTTGATATATTAATTCGCCTTACTGATGAAGGGCTTATGCACCAATACAGTTCATTCCTCATTCGCTACGCTTATAAAAAATTCCCAAATATGAGAACGCTCTCTTTATATTGTGATGAGTTAATTGATGAGCGAAAAATCCTTGAAGCAGAACAGTTGTTAAAAGACTCTTTAGAAGAGGCAGATAAAGAAGAAATAGATGACGATTTTTTAGCGAAAACATATTTTACTTTAGTACGATGTTTATTAGAAATGAAACGAAATGAAGAAGCGCTCATTTATATGCAAAAAGCAGAGGAGTACAGTACAAGTGCGGTCTTTGATAAATGGGGCTACGTCTATATGCATACAGGTGAATGGGAGAAAGCAGAAGAACAATTTTTAGCTGGAAAGCAGCATAAAGATTGTGAAGAACTATCTACCTACTTATTATCACAGTTATATGCGAATAAAGGGGAACAAAAACATGCATTACAGTTAATTGATGATGCGATTGTAAAGTTTCCACAAGTACCATATTTTCATTTTGAAAAGGTAAAGTATTTATTAGATTTAGCGAAATATGAAGAGATGTTAGAGGTAATAGATAATATTAATAGTACGCTTCCTTATCATGCTTATGAAACTTACTTTGTACATTTACGTGCAGAAGCGTTGTACAAAATGAATAAACTTGTAGATTTACAACAGTTATTAAAAGAAGAAAAAAGTTTAAAAGGCTCTTTATATCATAATTTAGAAAAAAATCCAGATGGAAAAAAGGTTCACCTGCCGATAGTTCCAATTGTACAAAAGGATAATTATTGTGTTCCGACAAGTTTAGAAATGATGTTGCAGCTATGGGGAGAAAAACGTACACAAGATGAAATAGCAGAGTTTATTTTTGATATGACAGGCTCAAAGTTTTCCGATACGGTCTCTTATATTGAAGAGTTAGGCTATGAATATCGTTATTTTAAAGGGAATGAGGAAATTTATAAGATATTACTCGACCGAAAGATCCCCGTTTTATTAAGTATAGACATCGAACATGCTTCACATGTGCAAGTGCTATCAGGATATGATGATACGTTACAAGCTTTTTATGTTCAAGATCCAAACTTTATAGAACCAGTTCTTGTGGAATATAGTAAATTGCAAGAGAAATATCGTTATACAGGTTGTTTGGCGATCACGTTTGTTCCGAAAGAAAAGAAGGAAAAACTAGCATTTTTAAGTGAAGAAGAGAATCATTATTTTAAATCCATTTTCTCTCTTACAGATCATTTAGATGAACAAGATAAAGAGGGAATTAATAACTTAGTACAATTTTTAAAAGAGACGAGTGATAATCGGAATACGTGGTTATATACGATGAAACATTTAGATGTTGAAGTAGATAAAGAATTTATTTTATATTGTATAGAAAAGTTAATGGAAAAGTTTCCGAACTCGGATTTTGTTAAATTGCATGGTGCACAGTGCTTTATTCGTCTTCAAGAAATGGAGAAAGCTGAGCAAATGCTGGCAAGTGTTGAGAAGAAAAATAATCGTGCTTTATATCATTTGATAAATGGAAGATATGCATTTGAACAGGAAAGTTATATAGAAGCGATTACAAGTTTTCGTTCCTCATTACAATTGGACGCAGATCAGCCGATCGCCTGGAGTTTCCTTGCGTTATCTTATATGTATATCGATCAATCTGAAAATGCGTTGCAGTTTTCTCAAGTAGCTGTAGAACGTAGTCCAGAAAGGTTCACTTTAACGAATCACGGTTTAATATTAATAGATTTAGAAAGATATGAAGAAGCATATGAAATCTTTAATAATTTGTTAAGAGAATATAAAAATGAGGCGCATGTATGGTATGAACGAGCGAGATGTGCGCATCAATTAGGGAAATTACATTTAGCGATAAAAGGACTTAAAGTGGCGATTCAGTTAGATAGTAATGCGCCTTACATTTATACGAAACTTTCAGAGATCTATGAATCTGATTTGAAGGATGAGAAAAGCACAAAAGAAATTTTATTAAAAGGTATTGAGAATTGTGATGATAAGGCGTCTCTATATGTAAGATTAGGTGATTATCATTTTCAAAATGATAGTCTGGAAGAAGCAGAAACATTATATAAGCGTGCTTTAGAAGAAGATAATGAAGATGTTTATTCTCATTTCGGACTTACGCAAGTTTATATGGCAAAAGAGCGATATGATGAAGCGAAAGAATATATTCTTGGTCTCGAAACACAAATTGAAAAGAGCCAAGATTTCCTTATGAATGCAGGAATGGTTTTATGGGATGCAGAGGTTGAACTTGGTGGAAATGAAGATGGGCTTAAAGTAGCATTGTCTAAGTTAGAGAGTGGTATAAAGCAGAGTGAATATAATGTAGCAAGTGCGTTAGATGAATATGTGAATCGAATTAAAGGAACTGTATTTGTACAACGAGGTATAGCATTCTTAAGAACGTTACAAAAAGAAAGAAATGAAGTAAGTGAATACAGTTGTTATGCAGGTATTTTACATGAATCTATTGGACAGTATGGCCAAGCGATGAAAAGATATAATAAAGCAATAGAACAAAAGAAAACGGCATTGCCATATTACCGAATTGGTGAAACACTTATGGCATTAGGACAATTGACAGAAGCAAAACAAGCGTATGAAACATGTTTAGAGCTTGATGAAAACTTTTTAGGTGTACATTTACAACTAGCAGAAATATACGAAAAAGAAGAAGAGCGTTTCAAAGAACAAATTCATATGGTTCAGGCGATGAAAGAAGAGCCTTTGTATATAAATATGGAATATTTGGCACAGCTTTCAGTAGAAATAAATCTTCAAGAAGAGTTGCTAAAGGAATTAGAACATCTAGCAGGCGAAGTACCCGAAATATGGCGCTTAGATGCGATTGCGTATGTGTATGGAGCGATGGATGAAATAGATAAAGAACAAGCACAGATTGAAGAGGCGCTACAATTAGATAGTGAGCATGCAGAAGTTCTATATCATTATGCAAAAGTATTAGTGAAAAAAAGAGATGCAAAAGCGATTGAAGTTGCAATGAAAGTAATACAAAAAGATGTAAATAATGAACGTATATTTGATGTTTATGTAAAAGCGGTAGAACAACATAAGAAATTGTCTAACATCCGGGATTTTCTTCATACATTAAAAGTGAAAAAAGCAGAAAGAAGTACAGCATTCATGTGTGCAGCAGCTGCGGTTACGGAAAGATGGATTGAACGTCAACAAAATGAACAACCGAAAAAATCTATATTTACGAGAGCTTTTTATCGTATGAAAAACCGGGCAAAAGAAATTTCAATGGTTACAACAATTATTGAGTTATATGAAATCTCATTAAAGTTAAATCCAAAAAATAGTATGGCAGCACAACGATTTGGATTATTTTACGAAAATGTATCGATGAATAAAGAAGCGATAGATGTTCTGCAAACATCGTTAGAAAATAAATGGGATTATGAGGTAGCGAAGCAACTTGTAAATCTTTTCATTGAGTGTGAGGACGAAGATTTGTTACAAGATGCTGTAGAGTTAATGAAGCAATTAGTTCGAGAGCTACCGGATGATTATGATACGCTTCTTATACAAGCGCAAGTATTCTTGAAAGTTGGGGAAGAAGGAAAAGCAGAAAAAATATGCTTACAATTAACGGAGAAAACACCGTTTGTAAGTAGAGGATTCCTTGCTTTAGGAGAAATATACCAAAGTCAAGAGAGATATGAAGAGGCAATTCAGTTATTAGAAGATGCTTCTATACATCATCCAAATGATACGGCAATTCTTCTTTCATTAGCATCTTCATATCATAGTGCCGGCCAAACGATAAAGGCAGAAAAAATAACAAGTGAAGTAGTAACAATGGATACGAGTGATCTGTTAGCAAGATATGATCATGCTTGTTATTTAGCGTTATTAAATAGAAATGCAGAGGCGAAAGAAGAGCTTGAACATGTACTTCGTGAGGATGAATCTGGATTTTTTGCTGAACTTATCGAAGAAGATGAAGATCTAGCAAGACTGAGAGAGTTTGAAAAGTAATTGTATATGTATATAAGTAGTGAAAAAAGGATATAAATAAAAATATATTTTGAATTAGTTGACAATTTATTGTTAAATGGCATAAAATAGCTTTTAACAAAGTATACAAATCTGAAGACGAGAAAGAGTAAAATAATGAACTGTTCCCCAGAGAGCCGGTAAAGTGCTGAAAGCCGGTGTTCAGACGTTATTTGAAAATCATCTCCGAGGAGCCGAGGCTGAAAGTAAGTAGGCCCGGACGGATGTCTACCGTTACAAAGAACGCGTATGTTAGTACGTTGCTAAGCGCTATTAGTGAAAAGCTAATAGAATTAGGGTGGTAACGCGGGTAAACCCGTCCCTACTTCATAGGGGCGGGTTTTTTGTGTGCTTTTAAAACATTCAAAGGAGTGATTGTAGATGAAGAAAGTAGATGTAAAAGAGTCAGCTGTAGGGAGAGAAACACGTATTCGTAAGCAGTGGAACGAACAGAGCATTTTTGAACAATCAATTCAGAATCGAGAAGGCGCGCAATCGTTTGTGTTTTATGAAGGACCACCAACGGCGAACGGTTTACCACACGTCGGCCATGCACTTGGTCGGGCAATTAAAGATTTAGTAGCAAGATATAAAACGATGGCCGGTTTTAAAGTAGTAAGAAAAGCAGGATGGGATACACACGGTTTACCTGTAGAATTAGGTGTTGAGAAGCAACTTGGTATTTCTGGTAAACATGAAATCGAAGAGTACGGAATTGAGCCATTTATTAAGAAGTGTAAAGAGAGTGTATTCACATATGAAAAGCAGTGGCGTGAGTTCACTGAAAGTATCGGTTATTGGGTAGATATGGATGATCCATACGTTACTTTAGAAAATCCATATATCGAAAGTGTATGGCATATTTTAGGGACGATTCATGAAAAAGGCTTGTTATATAAAGGGCATAGAGTTTCACCGTACTGCCCAAGCTGTCAAACCTCTCTCAGTTCACATGAAGTTGCACAAGGGTATAAAACAGTAAAAGATTTAAGTGCAACAGTTAAGTTTAAAGTGGAAAATAGTGAAAATGAGTATTTCTTAGGTTGGACGACAACACCATGGACACTTCCAGCAAATGTTGCACTTGCTGTACATTCAAATATGGAATACGTTAAAGCGAAACAAGAAGGTCATGTATACATTGTTGCGAAAGAACGTGTACAAGAAGTATTAAAAGAAAACTATGAAGTATTATCTGTTCATAAAGGTGAAGAATTAGTAAATACATTTTACACAGCACCATTTCCAATGAAAGAAGTGACAAATGGTTACCGTGTTATTGCAGCGGATTTTGTAACGGCAGATAGTGGTACTGGACTCGTTCATATTGCTCCCGCATATGGGGAAGATGATTATAGAGTTGTTCAAAGTGAAGGATTGTCGTTCCTACATGTTGTAGATGGAAAAGGTGAGTATACAGATGCAGTACCATTTTTGAAAGGTAAATTTGTAAAAGATTGTGACGTTGATATCGTTCGTTATTTGGCGAAGGAAGGTTTGCTATATCATAAAGAAAAATATGAACATAGTTATCCGCATTGCTGGCGTTGTGATTCACCACTTCTTTATTATGCAGGAGAAAGTTGGTTAATCCGAACAACTGCAATTAAAGATACATTTTTAAAAAATAATGATTCTGTTACTTGGTATCCGGATCATATGAAACATGGACGTTTTGGTAAGTTTTTAGAAAATATGGTTGACTGGAATATTAGCCGAAATAGATATTGGGGAACACCATTAAACGTATGGGAATGCGAAAGTTGCGATCATCAGTTCGCACCGAAAAGCATTGCTGAATTAAGAAAGCATAGTAAGAAAGAAACACCTGAAGATTTAGAATTGCATAAGCCGTATGTAGATGAAGTGCAAGTCTGCTGCGGGAAATGCGGAGGCACAATGAATCGCACACCAGAAGTAATCGATGTTTGGTTTGATAGTGGTTCTATGCCATTTGCACAATATCATTACCCATTTGAAAATAAAGATTTATTTGAAGAGCAGTTTCCAGCGGATGTTATTGCAGAAGGAATTGATCAAACACGCGGCTGGTTTTATAGTTTATTAGCAGTATCAGCACTATATACAGG
>Ga0105250_10001977_pt1 | contig 10614 bp, 7 predicted proteins | sample KBSS54metaG_FD_80425 | JGI IMG/M metagenome (GOLD analysis project Ga0105250, IMG submission 80425) | Switchgrass rhizosphere microbial communities from Kellogg Biological Station, Michigan, USA - KBS S5-4 metaG | ecosystem: Host-associated > Plants > Roots > Rhizosphere > Soil | place...
CCCGCGTGCCGGATATGTCGGCTTACCGTAAGTTGCTCGGTGAAACCTTGCTGCGTCTGCCGGGGGTTAACGATACCCGTACGTACGTGGTCATGGAAGAAGTCAAACAGAGTAACCGTCTGGTTATCAAAACACGGTAAGGTGCAGGTGCAAAACCTGATTAAATTGGTTACACTCCTGTTTATTCATACAGTTTCGGCGCCGGGGAAGCTTCTCGGCGCTGTTGCTATGTCAGCTAACAGGAACCTGGAGAGCCTTTCTTGAGCCAGGAATATACAGAAGATAAAGAAGTTACCCTGAAAAAACTCAGCAGTGGCCGCCGTTTGCTTGAAGCTGTGTTGATTGTGGTAGCCATTTTTGCCGTTTACCTCATGGCTGCCTTGGTCAGTTTCAATCCGTCTGACCCAAGTTGGTCGCAGACCGCGTGGCATGAGCCGATTCATAACCTGGGCGGTGGCGTCGGAGCCTGGATGGCCGACACGCTGTTCTTCACCTTCGGGGTACTTGCTTACGCAATACCGCCGATCATGCTGGTTTTGTGCTGGGCGGCTTACCGTCAGCGCGACAGCGGCGATTACATCGACTATTTTGCGCTCTCACTGCGCCTTATCGGCACGCTGGCGCTGGTGCTCACCTCGTGTGGCCTGGCGGCACTGAATGTCGACGATCTCTATTACTTCGCTTCCGGCGGCGTTATCGGCAGCTTGCTGAGCAACGCCATGCTGCCGTGGTTCAACGGCATTGGCGCAACGCTGGCATTATTGTGCGTATGGGCCGCAGGGCTCACGCTGTTTACCGGCTGGTCCTGGTTGGTGATCGCCGAGAGAATCGGCGGTGTGGTGCTGGGTACGGCCACTTTCATGACCAACCGTTCACGCCGTGAAGAGCGTTATCACGACGATGACGATCGCTATGTCGACGACGAGCCGGAGCAGGCAGGGAAGGGAGCCGCCGTTGCTGTAGCCGCCTCTGCGGCTGCGGCCAATGCGGCAGAAGCAGAAGATGACGTACTGTTTTCTGCACCTTCGGTAACGGATGTCGCCAACGCCGCGGCAGAAGAGGCTGAAGATCCGCTGCTCAACGGTTTGCGGGCTAACGACGATGCCGATGTGGCACCTGTCGTGCCGGCGGCTGTCAGCACGCCGGTGACGCCTGATCCCGCGCCGATAGCGGCCCCGGTGACGGCGCCTGCGGTAACGGCAGCGCCAACGGCTCCGGCCTCGGTGAACCAGCATCCGATGAGTGCTGCAGTGGAGAACGCCGCGCCACCGCTGTATTCGTTTGAAATCCCTGAAGAGACGCCAGCGCCGAAAATGACGCGCCCGGCCGATCCTTACCGGGACGATGATGAACCGCGTTTGGGCAATTGGGACGCACCGGCCGTATCTCAGCCGCACGATCGCTCCCCGTTTGATTTCTCTGCGGCTCAGCGCGACAGCGTTGACGTTGGCAGCTCTACCGGCTTCAGTGCCGGCGAGCCTGGGGTTACGCCATTTGGCAGCATGAAACCGCAGGCAGAAGCCGCAGCGGCGGCCGTTGTCGCCAATACCTTTATGCCGGCCTTTACGGCCACCAGCGACGGTAACTCGCAGGTGAAACAGGGCATTGGCCCTGAGTTGCCGCGGCCGAATCCGGTGCGTATTCCTACCCGGCGCGAGCTGGCGTCTTACGGTATCAAGCTGCCTTCGCAGCGTGTAGCCGAGCAGGAACAGCGTCCCCGCGATGATCAACCGCTGCAAGCTGCGGAAAGCCATCAGCAAGATGAAGAAGCCTTGCAGGAAGCGGTGCTGCGCCAGGCGTTTGCCGAACAGCAAAGCCAGCGTTACGGTGAGGAATATCCGCAAGATAATCAAGATGATGAGCAAGCTCTGCAGGAAGCGGCATTGCGTCAGGCGTTTGCCGAGCAACAGCAGGCACGCTATGGCCAGCAGGAACCTGTGCCATCGGCGCCGATTGCCAATCCGATAGATACCCGCAACGCGTTCAGCTTCTCGCCGATGGATGATTTGGTCGACGATAGCCCGAGTGAACCCCTGTTCACTCTGTCGCCGCAGCTTGAAGAACGTATCGAGCAGCAAAGCGAACGTGAAGACGATGTCCCCTTTGGCCAGTTTGAGCCTGCTGCACCGGCTTATTCGTCTCAGACTCCGGCGCCGCAGCCATACCAGCCTGCTCAACCTGCTTATCAGCAGGCGCCACAGCAGCAACCGGTACAGCAGCAACCGCCAGCGTATCAGCAACCTGTGGCGCAACCGGCTCCGGCTGCACCGCAGCAGCCGGCGATGGACGGCCTGATTCACCCGTTCCTGATGCGCAACGATATGCCGCTGCAAAAACCGACCACGCCGTTGCCGACGCTGGATCTGCTGACCGAAGCCCCGAAAGAGGTGGAGCCGGTGGACTCTTTCGCGTTGGAGCAGAAGGCGCGTTTGGTGGAAGCGAGTTTGGCCGACTACCGGGTGAAAGCCGACGTAGTGGATATTCTACCTGGCCCGGTTATTACCCGCTTTGAGCTGGATTTGGCGCCGGGGGTCAAGGCTGCGCGTATTTCCAACCTGTCACGCGATCTGGCGCGTTCCCTGTCAACTTCCGCCGTGCGTGTGGTAGAGGTCATTCCCGGCAAGCCTTATGTCGGATTGGAGTTGCCTAACGTTAAACGTCAGACGGTTTATCTGCGCGAAGTGCTGGATTGCCCAGCGTTCCGCGACAATCCGTCGCCGCTGGCGATCGTCCTGGGGAAAGACATTTCCGGTGAGCCGGTGGTGGCAGATTTGGCTAAAATGCCACATCTGCTGGTGGCGGGTACTACGGGCTCCGGTAAGTCGGTTGGGGTCAATGCCATGATCCTGAGCATCTTGTATAAGGCCACGCCGAAAGAAGTGCGCTTTATCATGATTGACCCGAAAATGCTGGAGCTGTCGGTTTATGAAGGCATTCCGCACCTGTTGACGGACGTAGTGACCGATATGAAAGACGCCGCTAACGCCCTGCGTTGGTGTGTTGCGGAGATGGAGCGTCGCTACAAGCTGATGTCTGCACTCGGCGTGCGTAACCTGGCCGGTTATAACGAACGCGTTGATCAGGCTGAAGCGATGGGGCGCCCGATCCCGGATCCTTTCTGGAAGCCGACTGACAGTATGGACATTACGCCGCCGGTGTTGGAGAAAGAGCCTTACATCGTGGTGATGGTGGACGAATTCGCCGACCTGATCATGACGGTGGGCAAGAAGGTTGAGGAACTGATCGCTCGTTTGGCACAGAAAGCGCGTGCTGCGGGGATCCACCTGGTGCTGGCGACCCAGCGTCCGTCGGTGGATGTGATCACCGGCCTGATCAAGGCCAACATCCCAACCCGTATCGCCTTTACCGTATCCAGCAAGATTGACTCGCGCACTATCCTCGATCAGGGCGGTGCAGAATCTCTGCTGGGGATGGGTGACATGCTGTATCTGGCGCCTAACTCCTCCATTCCTGTACGTGTGCATGGTGCATTTGTGCGCGATCAGGAAGTGCATGCGGTGGTCAAGGATTGGAAAGCGCGTGAGCGGCCTCAATATAAAGAGGGTATCCTCAGCGCCGGTGACGACGGTGAGGGTGGCGCTGGCGGCGGCCTGGAAGGTGACGAAGAGCTGGATCCGTTGTTTGACCAGGCGGTGGAGTTTGTGGTGGATAAACGCCGCGCTTCTATCTCCGGCGTGCAGCGTCAGTTCCGCATCGGTTATAACCGCGCTGCGCGCATCATCGAACAGATGGAAGCGCAGGGCATCGTCAGCGAGCAGGGGCATAACGGCAACCGCGAGGTGCTGGCACCGCCACGGCATGACTGATGAAGCTTTAATCGTTGTTATTCAATAATAAAGGGCCGCTTAGCGGCCCTTGTGCAAAGAAGCGTAAACCCGTCTGCTTCTCGGAACATTGGCCTATCTGCCGGCTTGTGGCTTCGGGTAAAGTAACGTTGGTTAAGGGTTAATTTGACCCGCACGGCACCGCCTTGCGGTTAACGCATTTCATAAGGTATCTGGAATAATGAAAAAACTGTTGGTTGCCTGCTGTCTGCTTTCGGGATTCGCTACCTCTGTGCTGGCCGACGCCGCACAGGATCTGCAAAGTCGTCTGGCGAAAGTGAACAGTTTCCACGCCAGTTTCTCCCAGACCGTGACCAGCAGCGACGGCGCTGCGGTACAGCAGGGCGAAGGCGAATTGTGGGTGAAACGCCCGAATCTGTTTAACTGGCACATGACCTCACCTGACGAGAGCGTACTGGTATCGGATGGCCAAACCCTGTGGTTTTATAACCCGTTTGTCGAGCAGGTCACTGCCACCTGGCTGAAAAATGCCACCGGCAACACGCCGTTTATGCTGATCACCCGCAACGATGCCAATGACTGGAAACAGTATAATGTGAAGCAGAAAGGCGACGATTTTGAGCTGACGCCAAAATCCAGCAGCGGTAACCTGAAACAGTTCGCCATTACTGTGACCAACAGCGGTACTATCCGCAGTTTTGCCGCAGTTGAGCAGGACGGCCAGCGCAGCTCTTATGCACTGAAAAGCCAGCAGAACACCACGGTTGACGCTGCCAAATTCAAATTTACCCCACCGAAGGGGGTGACGCTGGACGACCAGCGCCAGTGAGGTCCGCGTGAGTAATATGTCGCTCGATTTTTCCCAGAATGAGTTCCAGCCGTTGGCCGCGCGGATGCGGCCAACTACGCTGGCGCAGTATATCGGCCAGCAACACCTGCTGGCTGCCGGCAAGCCTTTGCCGCGTGCCATCGAGGCAGGGCAACTGCATTCGATGATTCTGTGGGGGCCGCCGGGCACCGGGAAAACGACGCTGGCAGAGCTGATCGGCCGTTACGGCCAGGCGGACGTCGAACGGATTTCCGCCGTCACGTCCGGCATCAAAGAGATCCGCGAGGCGATCGAGCGTGCACGTCAGAACCGTGACGCCGGTCGCCGCACTATTTTGTTTGTCGATGAGGTGCACCGCTTCAATAAAAGCCAGCAGGATGCTTTCCTGCCGCATATTGAAGATGGCACCATCACCTTTATCGGCGCGACGACCGAAAACCCGTCTTTTGAGCTCAATTCGGCGCTGCTTTCGCGCGCCCGGGTGTATTTGTTGAAAGCGCTGACCGCCGAAGATATCAGCCAGGTGCTGGATCAGGCGATGAAAGACACTAGCCGGGGGTTCGGCGGCCAGAATATCGAGCTGCCCGAAGAGACGCGCCGCATGCTGTCGGAGCTGGTGGGCGGCGATGCGCGCCGGGCGTTGAACAGCCTGGAGATGATGGCGGATATGGCGGAAATCGACGCCAAAGGCATCCGCGTTTTGACGCCGTCATTGTTAAAAGAGGTCTCCGGTGAACGCAGTGCGCGCTTCGACAATAAAGGCGATCGTTATTACGATTTGATCTCGGCGCTGCATAAATCGGTGCGCGGTTCGGCACCGGATGCCGCGCTGTACTGGTATGCTCGCATTATTACCGCCGGTGGCGATCCGCTGTATGTGGCGCGTCGCCTGTTGGCGATTGCGTCCGAGGATGTCGGCAATGCCGATCCGCGCGGCATGCAGGTGGCGATTGCGGCCTGGGATTGCTTTACCCGCGTCGGCCCGGCGGAGGGCGAACGGGCAATTGCCCAGGCCATCGTCTATCTGGCCTGTGCGCCGAAAAGCAACGCCGTGTACACTGCTTTCAAAGCGGCGATGCGCGACGCCCGAGAGATGGCTGATTACGATGTACCGGAGCACCTGCGCAATGCGCCGACCAAGCTGATGAAGGAAATGGGCTTGGGCGCGGAGTATCGCTACGCGCACGACGAGCCCAATGCTTATGCCGCCGGTGAGGACTATTTCCCACCTGAAATGGCCAAGACCCGTTACTACCATCCGACCGCTCGCGGACTGGAAGGCAAAATCGGTGAAAAGCTGGCATGGCTGGCTGAGCAGGATCAAAATAGCCCGACAAAACGCTACCGCTAGCGTTGCCGTTGCGGTAAGGTTACCGGGTATCACTCTTTCTTTATGCGGCTTATATTCAGCCGTATAAAACGACAAATTTTCTTTCAATAACAATAAGCACAGGATTAGCATGCTCGATCCCAATCTGCTGCGTAATGAGCTAGACGCAGTCGCCGTCAAACTGGCTCGCCGAGGCTTTAAACTCGATCTGGATCTGCTGCGTTCGCAAGAAGAGCGCCGCAAAGTTCTGCAGGTAGAATCCGAAACGCTGCAGGCAGAACGTAACTCCCGATCGAAATCCATCGGCGCGGCTAAAGCACGCGGGGAAGACATTGAGCCGCTGCGTCGTGAAGTGAACGAACTGGGTGATAAGCTGGATGTTGCCAAGGCCGCCTTGGATTCCTTGCAGACCGAAATCCGCGATTACGCCCTGACGTTGCCGAACCTGCCTGACGATGCCGTGCCGAACGGCAAAGATGACAGCGAGAACCAGGAAGTGTGCCGCTGGGGCGAACCGCGCCAGTACGATTTCCAGGTACGCGATCACGTTGATCTGGGCGAAATGGCCGGTGGGCTGGATTTCGCCGCAGCGGTAAAATTGACGGGTTCGCGCTTTGTGGTGATGAAAGGGCAGATCGCCCGTATGCACCGTGCGCTGTCGCAGTTCATGCTGGATCTGCATACGGAACAACACGGCTATCTGGAAGCCTACGTGCCGTACCTGGTCAACCATGCCACGCTGTATGGCACCGGTCAGTTGCCGAAGTTTGGCGATGATCTGTTCCATACCAAACCCTTGGAAGAAGAGTCAGACAGCAGCAACTATGCGCTGATCCCAACGGCGGAAGTGCCCTTGACCAACCTGGTGCGCGACGAGATCCTGGAAGAGGAATCCCTGCCGCTGAAGATGACCGCGCACACGCCATGTTTCCGTGCAGAAGCCGGTTCGTATGGGCGTGACACCCGTGGTTTGATCCGTATGCACCAGTTCGACAAGGTCGAGATGGTACAGATCGTTCGCCCGGAAGATTCCATGGCGGCGCTGGAAGAGCTGACCGGCCATGCGGAGAAAGTATTGCAACTGCTGAATCTGCCATACCGTAAAGTCTTGCTGTGTACCGGTGACATGGGCTTCGGCGCTTGCAAAACCTACGATCTGGAAGTGTGGTTGCCGGCGCAAGACACCTACCGTGAAATCTCTTCCTGTTCAAACATGTGGGATTTCCAGGCGCGCCGCATGCAGGCACGCTGCCGCAGCAAAACCGAGAAGAAGCCGCGTTTGGTGCACACGCTGAACGGTTCTGGTCTGGCTGTGGGTCGTACGCTGGTGGCCGTGCTGGAAAACTACCAGCAGGCCGATGGCCGCATTCAGGTGCCGGAAGTTCTGCGCCCTTACATGAATGGCCTGGAATATATCGGCTAGAAAAGCTAGTCAGCAAGAAAGCGCCTGCGGGCGCTTTTTTTATGTCTGAAAATCAGAGGGTCAGTGGCTGGTCAACGCCAATTTGATGGCGAGACCGATAAATGCCAGGGAAACCGACCAGCGTATCCAGTGCATCACGCGAGCATTCCCCAGAATGCGATGCCGGACGCGTGCGGCAAAGGCGCCATAAAGAGAGAAAATCACGAACGTCATTGCGGCGAATACCGCAGAAAGTATCAGCATGGTACGGGCAGGGTGCGCATCTCCCACGGTGATAAACTGTGGAAGAAACGCCAGAAAGAAAATGGACAGTTTGGGGTTGAGCGCGTTGGCTACGACGGCATACCGCACCAGAGCGCCGTCTGTGGAAGGCGAATTGGCCTGAGACAGGGCCAGCGGCCCTTTTTCGCGCAGCGTTTCCCACCCCATAAACAACAAATAAACCACGCCAAGGTACTTCACCAGGTCAAAGGCCAGGGCGCTGGTTTGCAACAGTGCGGCCAATCCGGTCACCGCAGCCAGCATATGGGGCAATACGCCAAGGGTGCAGCCCGCAGCCGCCACCAGGGCGCTGCGCGTACCCTGCTGCAGCCCGGTAGATAAGGTAATCAGCGCGCCGGTCCCCGGCGAGATAACGATCAGTAATGAGGTGAACAGGAAATCTGCATTCACGGGTAAAGCTCCTTTTGGCGATAATCGGCACCCAGTCTCAGGTGAAGGAGCCATACAGTCTTGAACGAAATTGCAGCCCGCCTTTGCAGCGGCAACGTTCAGGCGGATTGCCGGGAGAGAGAGCCGGGAGTGTACCCAAAGCTCCTGACGAACAGGCGTGTCATGTGGCTTTGATCGGCGAAGCCGCAGGCATCGGCTACCTCAGCCAGCCCGTCACCGGCGAGAATAAGCCGGCGCGCGAGCAACAGGCGGCGTTGCAGCAGGTAAGCATGTGGCGTCAGACCGGTGCGGCGTTTGAACCCGCGTAAGAGTTGGTATTGGCTCAGGCCGGCTTCGGTGGCCAACTCGGCCAACGTCAGCGGGCTGCCTGGCTCGTCGTCAATCATTTCCCGTGCGCGGACAATGCCATCTTGAGGGAAGGCTAAAGGGGGATGCGGGATCTCAGCCAGGGCTGCGGCGATAACCAGCAAAGCCTCTTCGGCGGCCAGCGCATCGCTTTGCGTTACGGCGCAGAACAGCCGGTTAAAGCAGGCGGCCAGATGATGATTGCTGAAAACCGGGTGGCTGAATTCCCCGGAGGTAAATCTCCCCTCGCTGATATCCGCGAAGCATTGATTGAGCCGTTCCGGGTGGCAGTAGATCATGCGCCAGGCTCTGGCACCGGCGAGGGGAGAGCCGTCATGCACTTCTCCGGGGTTCACGGTGATGATGTCTCCTGCGGATGATTCAACGCGGCCTCTGCCGCTTAGCGATTTCTGGGCGCCGCGATCCATCAGGCCAATGCCAAACTGGTCGTGAGTATGGCGGCCAAAGGAAAAATCCGTGTCCGCCATTACCATTTCCATACCATGGAGGCGGCTGGGGACGATCTGAATGGCACGCTTTTTCATCATCTTATCCTTAGGGTGCGCTGCAGATGTACGCCGGTTTTAGCGTGGAGGCTCAAGCTCATAGGCCAGTCTGGCGTAATCTGCCAGATGTTTTGCCTCTACATCGGCAACCGAATAAAGCTTGATATGCCGGCGATACTTACCCCCACCTTCCAGCATCCGGTGGCGGTCTTCGAGCAGATAGCCTCGGCCAAACTCAACCGTCACATGGCCGCTGTAGGCGAACACGCCGCAGAAAAACGCCGTATGGGCAAACATGATGCCGCCATATTTTACCGATTCACTGACGCCGCCACCGGTTGCAGTGACCACCTGGCGAACACGTTGCACGACGTCCAGAAGTTCACCATGAGTGCAGCCTATATCCGCCAGCAAAGTGCCGACGGCATTATCGATAGCTTGTTTCATTATGCCTCTGCGGGAGCGAATTTCTTCTGCCGTCAGCATAGCCCTTTTTGCTGCGTGTTGCCCCTGCTGCCGGGAGTGAAACAAATTGTGCGGTGCATAGATAAGAGCGGATTGACTTTTTTATCGCCAGTGGCATGATGCGCGCACTCTCATCGCGCGTTCGGTTTCAATTTCACTATGTCCGCATATTCCCGCCCAGTGCTCCTGCTGCTCTGTGGCTTGTTATTGCTCACGGTTTCTATTGCCGTATTGAATACGTTAGTCCCTCTTTGGTTGACTCACGCTCAGTTGTCAACCGGCCAGGTGGGTATGGTGAGCTCTTCTTACTTTACCGGCAACCTGGTAGGCACGCTGATAGCGGGCAAACTGATCAAACGCATCGGCTTTACCCGCAGCTATCATCTTGCCTGCGTGGTGTTTGCCGTCGCGACGGCCGGTATGGCGCTGTCGCTCGATTTTTGGAGCTGGATGGGCTGGCGTTTCTTTGCCGGCATTGGCTGCGCCTGGATTTGGGTGATCGTTGAAAGCGCCTTACTGCGCAGCGGTAACTTGTCCAACCGCGGGCAACTGTTGGCGGCCTATATGATGGTTTACTATCTTGGCACCGTGATTGGTCAACTGCTGTTGAGCCTGGTATCGACCGAATTGCTGAACGTGGTGCCGTGGGTGGCCACCATCATCATCTGCGCCATGCTGCCCATGCTGTTTGCGCGGGTTAACAGCCAGCATGACGAACCGCAGCAGGCGGCGGTATGGCCAATGCTGAAACGCCGCAGCGCGCGGCTGGGCATCAATGGTTGCATTATCTCCGGTATTGTACTCGGTTCACTGTATGGCTTGATGCCGCTGTATTTATCCCATCAGGGTATGAGCGACGCCAACGTCGGTTACTGGATGGCGCTGCTGGTCAGCTCCGGTATTGTCGGGCAATGGCCGGTAGGGCGCCTGGCCGATCGCTATGGCCGCCTGTTGGTGCTGCGCATTCAGGTGTTTGTGGTGATCCTCGCCAGTGTGGCGATGCTCGGCAACTATGCCATGGCGCCGGCGCTGTTTATTCTCGGCTGCGCCGGTTTCACGCTGTACCCGGTGGCGATGTCCTGGGCCTGCGAGAAAGCGCTGCCGCATGAGTTGGTGGCGATGAATCAGGCGTTGCTGATGAGCTACACAATCGGCAGCCTGCTTGGCCCGTCAATGACGGCGTTGTTGATGCAGAATTATTCCGACCGCCTGCTGTTTGTGATGATTGCTGCCGTTGC
>Ga0105250_10001981_pt1 | contig 10607 bp, 9 predicted proteins | sample KBSS54metaG_FD_80425 | JGI IMG/M metagenome (GOLD analysis project Ga0105250, IMG submission 80425) | Switchgrass rhizosphere microbial communities from Kellogg Biological Station, Michigan, USA - KBS S5-4 metaG | ecosystem: Host-associated > Plants > Roots > Rhizosphere > Soil | place...
ATCCCGCGTGATCCCGGCTTATCAGGCGTTTGAGCGCCCGACTGCCGCCGGTCCGATTTCGCAGATTATTCAGGCGGCGGTGGATGTGGGCATTGCTCGCGGCACTGTTGAAGACACGCTGCATTTTGTGCGCGAGCGGTCACGTCCGTGGATTGATAGCGGCCAGGAGCGCGCATCCGATGATCACTTTACGCTGGCGGCAGTCGGGGATTTGAAAATTCGCCTGCACGCCGCTGAAGCCTTGCTGTGGCGCGCTGGCGAAGCGATTGATCTGGCGCTGCGGCAACCCGATGAAAGCACGGTTGCAGCAGCAACGGTTGCTACCGCTGAAGCCAAAGTGTTAACTACCGAAATCGCTATTCTGGCAGGTAACAAGCTGTTCGAACTGGCGGGTACGCGCTCAACGCTGCAGGAATTCAACCTCGATCGCCACTGGCGCAATGCGCGCACCCACACGTTGCACGATCCGGTGCGCTGGAAGTATTACCACGTTGGCAATTATTACCTCAATGGCACCCCGCCGCCGCGCCATGCCTGGAATTAATGGCGGCGAAAGCGTGCCGCTGGATGGTCAGCCGTGAGTCGCGGCTGACCAAACAACCGTTCGCGCAACGTCACGGCGTGCGCAGGCGTTTCGCGGATAAGCCCTCGGCTACGCAGCACCGGCATCACATGCTGGATAAAATCCTCAAAGCTACCGGGACTAATCGCCCACGCCAGATTGAAACCATCAACACCCGACTCCGCGGCAAACTGTTCCAGCTGATCGGCGATACTCTCCGGGCCGCCGATCAGCAGCGGATGCAAGCCGCCAATGCCGATGTAGCGCGCCGCATCACGCAGCGTCCAGCGTTTTTGATCGTCAATGCGCGTCAGGCTGGCTAAGGCTGAGCGACAGGCATCGGTTTCACGAAACGCCAGCGGCGTATCCAAATCCTCCTGTGACCAGTCGATACCGGTCCACGCAGAGAACAGCGCCAGCGCGGCCTCTTCGCTGATGTACTGCTGATAATCGCGATATTTAGCCTGCGCGGCTTCATCACTCTCTGCAGTGATCACCGTGATAGCCGTGACGAAACGCAGCGAAGCCGCATTGCGCCCTTGTGCTGCGGCTAACTGGCGAATGCGTTGGATATCCGCAGCAATGGCCTGCGGCGTAACGCCACCGAGAAATATCACTTCCGCGTTGCGTGCAGCGAATTGCGCCCCGCGACTGGAGGTTCCCGCCTGAAACAGCACCGGCGTGCGCTGCGGACTGGGCTCGCTTAGGTGCGCATCCGGTACCTGATACCAGCGCCCGGCATGCTTGATAGCATGCACTTTGGCCGGATCGCTATACACGCTGTTTTGCTTATCGCGCCGCACCGCGTCCTCTTCCCACGATCCTTCCCACAGCTTGCCGGTGATATCGAGAAACTCCTGCGCGCGATCGTAGCGTTCATCGTGCGGAATTTGCTGCGTCAGCCCCAGATTACGTGCCGCTGAATCCAGCATTGACGTCACCACATTCCAGGCGATGTGCCCGTTGCTCAGGTGATCAAGCGTGGTGAATTTGCGTGCCAGCAGATACGGCTGTTCGTAGGTGGTGGAAACGGTAATACCAAAGCCCAAATGTTGCGTCACCGCTGCCATTGCAGAAATCAGCAATAGTGGATCGTTAACCGGCATTTGTGTCGCCAGACGCAACGCCGCGTCCGGCTTGTTTTGCCACACGTCCAGCTGGCCCAGCGCATCGGCGATGAACAGCGCATCAAACCCGGCGCGATCCAGCTGTTGGGCAATATCGGTCCAGTAACGCAATTCGGTATAGCGATGAGCCTGATCCTGCGGATGCCGCCACAATCCTGCGGAGATGTGGCCCGGCACATTCATCATAAAACCAAACAGTAAAAACGGTGCCCGGCTCATCTTTGACCTCTCTCAGCTGTGACGACGCGCGCGCAGAGCCCCGACGGCCAGCACAATGAAAATTAATCCGCCGGTGGCGACCTGTTGCCAGTAAAAATTCCAGCCGACCAGCAGCAAGCCGTTGGCGATAAAGCTCAGCAGCACCACGCCAAGCAGCGTGCCTAACACATTGGGCCGACGTGATGGCGCGAAGGTGGCGCCAATAAAACTGGCACCAATCGCATTCAGCAGATAGGCATTGCCCGACAGCGGCACCCAGGCTTTGACGTTGGCCGCCAGAATCAAACCGACGATACCGGCAATCAACGCTGCGAGAATAAACGCCAGCGCAGTGAGTCGTTTCACTGGCACGCCCGAATGCTGCGCAACGCTGTACTGCTCGCCCATCACCCGCAATGAACGGCCGGTGGCGCTGCGATGCAGCAACTGATAGAGCGCCAGCGCTACCAGCAACAATAGCCACAACGGCAGCGGAATGCCGAGCAGCGCGCCGTGACCTATCGCCGAAAACCCATCGGGCAGTTTCTGGCTCAGCAGATAAACCGGTTGTCCGCCATTTGACGACAGCTGCTGCACGCTTTGTCCGATAAACAGCGTGCCAAGCGTGGCGAGAAACGGCTCCACGCCCAACTGTGTCACCAAAAAGGCGTTAAACACGCCAACCAGCAGCGCGGCAATTAATGCCGCGAACAGCGCCACTGGCAAACTGACCTGATGCAGCACCAGTGTCACCAAAACCAGACAGGCAATATCGATCGCCGTGCCCACCGAGAGATCAATCGCGCCAATGCGTGTCACCAACGTCATCGCCAGGGCGACGATCGCCAGCGGCGCGACGTTATTGAGCAACACGCTGCGAATATTGGAGACAGTGGCAAAAGCGGGCGCCGCGACAATAAAGAACACGAGCAGCGCTACAAAGGTCAGCACGATGATGGCGCGCAGCCAGCCGGTCTGGCGCGGGCGTGGCGCGACAGGTGATAACAAAGAGTCAGACACCTTGCGTTCTCCTTGACTGGCGACGACGTAACAGCGCGGTTAACGCCACCACTAACAGGATCAACACGCCTTCGACGCCGTTTATCCAGTAACTTGAGACATTGATCAGCTGAAAGCCGTTGGCAATCAGGCTGAGAAATAGCGCGCTAATCAGTGCGCCGCCAAGTGTCGGCACCAGACGACGGGAAAACACCACGCCCAATAGCGCCGCCGCGATCACCATCAACAGATTGTCGTTGGCGCCAGGCGAACTGCCGCTTAGTAGCGACACCGACGCAATTGCCGCGATAGCCGCGCTGACGCCACACAACACGTAGCTCAAACCCTGATAGCGTTTAACGCCGATGCCCGCCGCATTCGCCGCCTGCGGATGGCTGCCCACCGCCTGCAAGCGCAGGCCAAAGGACGTCAGGCGGCTCAAGGCGATCACGCCAAACGCCAGCAGCAGAAACGACCAGCCCAGCCACGACACCGCTAGCGGACCGTTGCCTAACAACAGATTTTGCAGATCGCTGCTGGCTGACACCGAGGCGTTGCTGGTCAGCACCATTTCCAGGCCGATAGCGATATTCATGCTGGTGAGCGTTGCCAGCAGCGGCAAAATCCCCAGCCAGACAATCGCCAGCGCGTTAAACAAACCCACAGCCGCACCGGTTAACAGCGTCAGCAGCAAGGCAATCGCGATGGGCTGACCGGCGTTGAGCTGGCTGGCAAACACCGCCGCACTTAGGCCAAGGTTGGCGGCAATCGACAGATCAATGCCGCCGGTAATACCCTGCAAGCCGCCGCCGCTTAAAACCAGCGTTAAGCCAAGCGCCAGCGTGCCAACCACCGCGGTCTGCTGCAGCACGTTGCCAAGATTCATCACCGTAAGAAAAATCGGCGACAGCCAGGCAAAGACGGCTAAAACCAGCACAATAATCAGCAGCGAAACGTGTTGCAGCCACTGCTGACCGCGCACGCTGCGTGGCGCTGCAACCGGTGCAGATTGGGTAATATCACTCATGAAGCTCGCTCCGTTAACGCGCCGGTGCCCGAAGCCCAGGAGAGAATTTCCTGATGGCTGGTGTGCTGTGCCTCCAGCGTGGCGACATGTTCGCCGCGCGCCAGCACCATAATGCGATCGGCCAGCGTTTGCAGTTCGAGTAAATCGGTGGAGAACACCAGAATCAGGGCGCCATCATCAGCCAACTGCTGCAATGTGTGATAAATCGCCGCCTTAGCCGCAATATCAACGCCCACCGTGGGCTCATCCAGCAAATACAGGCGCGCACCGGTGTTTAACCATTTGGCCAGCACCGCTTTCTGTTGGTTGCCGCCCGAAAGCTGACGCAGCGCCGCCAGCTGCCCCGGCGTGCGAATATCCAGTTGCTGAATGTTCTTCGCCACCAGTTCGCTCTCCGCCTGACGCGAAACGCCACCCCAGCGCAGCAAGCGCTGCACCGTGGTTAAGGTGACATTGTCACGCAGTGACAGATCCAGCGCGACGCCGTTGGCGCGGCGATCCTCCGGTACAAAGGCGATACCGCGTTTCACTGCGGCATGCGGTGAAGCCGGCACGCCGCTCACTTCGCCCAGCGTAACCTTGCCGCTGACGCCGTTTTCCAGCCCGAACAGCGCGCGAATCAGCGCTTTACCGCCGGAACCTAACAAGCCGGTGATGCCGATGATTTCGCCTTGTCGGCCGGTGAACGACACACTGTGAAAACTGCCGGGCGCGCTGAGCGCAGTAACCTGCAGTACTTGCGCACCGGCGCGGCGCGACTGACGCGGTGCCAGTTCATGGCGCGCGTCGCCTACCATCGCCGCGATCAGTGCCGCCGGTGATAGTTGATCTGCGTTGAACTGCGCCACGTCTTTGCCGTCACGTAGCACCGTGACGCGTTGGCACAGCTCCTGAATTTCATCGAGATAGTGCGAAACATAAAGCAGCGCGATGCCCTGCTGGCGCATGCGTTCAATTACCCGGAACAGCGCATGCACTTCATGGCGCGCCAGCGCGGCGGTCGGTTCATCCAGCACCACCACGCGCGGCGCGTTTTGCAGCACGCGACAGATTTGCACCAGTTGCTGCTCCGCCACGCTCAGCGTGGCGATCAACGCATCAGGATCGAGTTGCAAACCAAAGTGCTGCTGCAGCTGCTGCTCTGCCTGCTGGCGCATACGACGTCGCAGGATAAACGGCGTACCGGCTAAGCGCGGTTCGTTGCCAAGCCACAGCGCTTCCGCCACCGTCAGCGAGCCAGGCAACAATCGCTCCTGATGCACGATGGCGATGCCCTGGCGTTGCGCCTGCGCGGGCGTAGCGAGCGTAAGCGGCTGGCCATCCAGCTCGATGCTGCCGCGATCGGCGGCGTGGATGCCGCCTAACACTTTGATCAGCGTCGATTTACCCGCACCGTTATGGCCAATCAAGCCGTGAACTTCACCGGCATGCACGCTGAGCGACACCGATTGCAGCGCAGGCACGCCATCAAAGGCTTTGCTGATGGCATGCAGTTGCAGTAGTGGCGCGTTATTTACCATCCGTTTGACCCAGGGTTTTCTGCGCTTCGGCAGCGTTCTCTTTGGTCACCAGAATCGACGGCACATAGGTTGCGGGCGGCAACGAACGATCGCCAGCGAGGTATTTCGCCACGTTCTGCACCGCAGTTTGGCCAATCACATACGGCTGCTGCGCCACCACCGCTGCCGCGCTGGATTTGGGATCTTTAACCAGCGACACCACATCCGGGCTGCCATCCACCGCGTACGTTTTGATTTCGTTGCGTCCGGCAGCGTCTACCGCCTGCGTGGCGCCGATTTGCGGTACATCCCACGCCGCCCAAATCGCCTGCACTGAACCTTTCGGATATTTATTCAGTAATTGACTGATTTGCGCATACGCATCCTGCACGGTATTCGGGATGACATCGCGCAATTCAGGTTGGATAATTTTAATTTTCGGATACCACTTCAGCACGGCTTTTAACTGGTCGTAGCGCATTGCTACTACCGGCACGCCATAGAAACCGTTAAATACCAAAATATTGCCTTCGCCGCGCAGGTCATTTACCAGTTTTAACGCTAACTGTTCGCCAATATAAAAATTATCCGATGTGGTGACGTTAATACTGGATGGGCTGGCGGTATCGACGGTAAATAAAGGAATGCCCGCTTCGCGGATTTTTTTCAGCCAGGGTTCCAGCACCGACGCTGTGCCGAGGGTTTCAATGATGGCATCCGGTTTTTGCGCAATAAGCGTCTGAATCTGCGCAATTTGCTGCGACTCTTTACGCCCGCCATCCAGCGCAATCGGCGTTCCGCCAAGGCGCTTCACCTCATCGATTTGTCCCTGATAAGCTTTCAAATCCCAGTAGTGATCGGTACCCGCGACGGTGATGCCAATGCGTTTACCCGCCAGCGACGGAATCGGTTGATCCTCGGCGTGCGCCATTCCGATAATAGTGATAGAGAAGCCAATAACAGACCTGCCAGGCGGTGCTTTTTCATTCTTAATATCCCTGGAAACAATAAAATAATGTTGTGTGACGCCTGTTATCTGGCGTGTGAAATAAAAATTATCACAGCCATTTTTTATCCATAATGCTATTTTCTCCTTAGGCTAGCTGGCGATTGGTAATAGCCAATACGCACTAGTTCGGTGCATTTTTTCCCGCTGCGCTTTGTCGGTTTTTTATGCACAGTTACGTAAAGATACTGGTAATCCATACAGATAAGGTTCAGGATGGTCACTCATCCTGGATTAGCACCCACGGCCATTCACCCTCTATCTGAGGGCTCGTAATGAACTTTTATTCAACTGAAACCGTTTGCGCCATTACCGGTGCCAACCGCGCCAATTTACGTCGCTGGTTGCGCGGTGGATTAATTTCTGAGAATCACGTCAATAAGGATTGGAGCCGACATCAGGTTGATGAAGTGCTCGCCATGATGGCATTGACCTCGGGTGGCGCCACGCTGTGGCAAATCTATCAAGGCCGACACTGCGGGCTCGATTACTCTTCGTCTGGTTGGGTGGCACGCCGCGGCGATCTGTTACGGCAGCTGGAGTTAGGCTCTGATCGAGAACTGGCGCGTACTGTGCGCAATCTGGCGGGCGACTACAGCAGCGACGATTTCGTCAATGTGCTGATGAAACCGCTCAACCGCTGGCTGCGTGATGATACGCGTCGCGGGGCATCACGCAGGTTAACGCGCTTTCATGAAGCGATCGTTCATCACAGCGACTGTGTAAAACGCGCTTCAGCTCGTCAGCAGCAGATGCCACTGTTACTGGAAGTGGTCAGCACCGGCGATGAAACGGAAGTGTGGCTGGAAGCCATTCGCCTTACCGGACAAGGGTTCTGCGTCGAGGTGGATCAAACCTCACAACCGATGCTGTACAGTTCAGAAAGCCGCCACGATCATCACCTGCTGTGGTGCGGTGCCGGGATCAGCCATGAACGCATGACCCAGTTCCAGCGCGGATTACGTTCCGGTAAACCGGTGATGCTGAGCGGACCCGATCGCAGCGTTCATCCGGCTGTCGCTGAAGCCAGAGTCGCTTAGCCGGTGCTTTATGCACCGGTCTCATCGCTTATCCCATTCCGCACTTTGCTTATTCAAAAGAAGTAGTTAGCTACGGCAACAACGGTTAAGTCACATCACTCTCTCTTCTGCTACGCTCTCGCCTCCCAATCAGGAGGATCCATGAGTTCATTAATCGATATTTTCACCAGTCATAAAAGCGATCGCAGTTTTACCGACCTTCCCGTTGCGGATGCGGTGCTGGATCGCATCATTTCGGCCGCCTATCGCGCGCCAACCTCGGTGAACTCGCAGCAGGTCTCTTAGGTGGTGACGCGCGATGCTGAAAGACGCGCACAAATCTCCCAGATTGCTGGCGGTCAGCCGTGGATTGCCAAAGCGCCGGTGTTTATTACCCTGGTGCTGGATATGCATAAATCGCGTCTGGCGATGAACGCTATCGACCGCGAGCAGATCGCGCAGCAGAGCATCGAAAGCATTGTGTCGGGCTCAACCGATGTGGGTATTGCGTTGGGTTCTATCATGGCGGCAGCGCGTGCAGAAGGTTTGGGCATTGTGCCGATTGGCGGTATTCGTCGCGATGCGCAGGCGTTAATCCGCTTACTGGATTTGCCGGAATATACTTTCCCGGTTGCGGGCGTGGTGATTGGCCATGTCGATCAGCCTGCGCATCAGAAGCCGCGTCTGCCGCTGGCCACCTTCCGCCATGAAGAGCGCTATCAACGTGATGGACTGGAGCAACACATCGCTGCCTACAATCAGGAGATGGTGCAGCACTGGAAAAATACCGGACGTGAGGATGGCGAGAGCTGGAGTGAAAGCGTTAGCGGTTATTATCACAAGATTTACTTCCCGCACGTGCTGGACGCGCTGAAGAAGCAAGGGTTTGGCAACGACAAGTGACGGTTTTTCCCCGCGCGCTGTGCGCGGGGAAAGAGAATTAACGCCCTTTCTTCTTACGACCTGGCTGGGCGAAACGCTGGCGATTAGCCGGTTTTGCCCCCGCTTTCTCACCCGGTTTAGCGCCAACCGTCGCGGGCTTTTTCGCCGCGCTGGCGGGTTTCTTTTTCGCCTGCGTCTTCTGCGTTTTTTGATCTTCGGATGATGAGTCTTCAATCAGTTTGAACAGATCGATCAGCTCGTCATCGGTCAAATCGCGCCACTCGCCGAGCGGAATCCCTTTCAGGCTGACGTTCATGATGCGCGTACGTTCAAGCTTGGTCACTTCAAAGCCGAAGTGCTTGGTCATTCGACGAATCTGACGATTCAGCCCCTGAACCAGAATAATGCGGAAGACAAAGGTCGACTCTTTTTTAACTTTGCACTTTTTGGTGACGGTGCCGAGCATCGGTACGCCCGCGCCCATTCCGGCAATAAATTCATCGGTGATCGGTTTATCAACGGTGACCACATACTCTTTTTCGTGGTTATTACCGGCACGCAGAATTTTATTCACCAGATCGCCGTGGTTGGTGAGGAAAATCAGTCCCTGCGAATCTTTATCCAGGCGACCAATCGGGAACACGCGCTTGCTGTGATTAACGAAATCACCAATGTTGTCACGCTCACCCTCTTCCATGGTGGTGATGATGCCCACCGGTTTGTTCAGCGCAATCAGCACTAAATCTTCTTCGTCACGCGGCTCAATCAGCTGCCCGTTCACTTTGACTTCATCCCCTGCAAACACCTGCGCACCGACAGCAGCGCGTTTACCGTTTATGAAAACGTTGCCTTGCTCGATGTAACGATCGGCATCGCGGCGTGAGCAGATTCCGCTCTCGCTGATGTATTTGTTCAGGCGTGTGGATGAGTTAGGCAGCATGGTTCCTCCGAAAAAAAACGGACTATACAGCAACCTTGGGCGTTGGTTAAGCATCGCGACAATCATCAGCATTTCTCTTACCACGATATAACAGCACACTAACAATGTGGTTGTTGTCAGCGGATCGATCAGCGACAATTCGCACCCATCGTTTTTTCTTATGACAGAGTGATTCCCTCATGACAAATCAGCCATCGGTGACGTGGATAACCTCCGTGCGCACCTTTCTGGCCCGCCTTTGGCCTCATCCGTTACCGGGAGGCAGAAAGCAGATGGTCATCGCCAGCATTGGCGCGGGATTGGGTTTAATGATTACCAGCCTGACCAGCCACTGGCTGCTGGGTGAAGTGAATCTGTGGTTTGTCGCGCCGATGGGCGCTTCAGCAGTATTGCTGTTTGGTCTGCCGAACAGCCCGCTGGCGCAGCCGTGGTCAATTGTCGGCGGCAATCTGGTGGCGGGCGTTGTTGGCGTCACCACCGCGCTGTGGGTTCCCCATCCCGCGCTGGCGTGTGGTATCGCGGCCTGTGTGACGATCGCGTTGATGTTTCAACTGCGCTGTTTGCATCCACCGAGCGGCGCGGTGGCGCTGACCGCAATTTTGGGCGGTAACGGCGTCCAGCAACTGGGTTACCACTTTATTCTGACGCCGGTGCTGTTGAACTCGGTTTGCCTCGCGCTGCTGGCGTTGCTGTTTAACAATCTCGCCGGACGTCGTTATCCGCATCCGCTGGCGGCAACGGAAACCAAAGCGCCGCCTGTGGTGATCGACGTAGCGATTACGCGTGAAGACCTGCATCAGGCGCTGGAAAGCGGTGAAGTGCTGGATATCGATGAGGATGATTTGCAGCAGTTGCTGCAACGCGCCGAAGAGATTGCGACACATCGTCAGCGCGGGCAGATGCCGGCATCATCATGAGTGATCGCTATAAATGGTGTAATGTTTGCCAGTTGAGAGATAAAAACACATATTATTGCGCGCACAAATCGTAGCGGCGCAATTCATTGCGCGATAAATCGCGCCGCTACGAAATGTGCCGTGATGTGATGCTTAACTGATCGGCATTACGCCATAAATGGCGACTCGACACCGTATTCTTTCACGATGACTTCATCGCCCTCAATTTCAACCACCGCAAACGGCACCTCTTCTGCCCCATCCAGCATCCCTTTGAGTGTATAGAAGCCTGTTTGACCGATGCGCGCAAAGCCGCCGCGATGATCGTGTCCAGAGAAACAGCAATGTATGTTGTAACTAGAAAGCAGCTCTGCCAGCGCGCTGCCGTTGAGTAAGTTGTGGCTGTTATGCGGCGCCAGCGGATAATGCCCAAACACCACCACTTTCTCCCC
>Ga0105250_10001986_pt1 | contig 10594 bp, 19 predicted proteins | sample KBSS54metaG_FD_80425 | JGI IMG/M metagenome (GOLD analysis project Ga0105250, IMG submission 80425) | Switchgrass rhizosphere microbial communities from Kellogg Biological Station, Michigan, USA - KBS S5-4 metaG | ecosystem: Host-associated > Plants > Roots > Rhizosphere > Soil | place...
GCGATCTCGCGCTCGCCTGACCACCTGAGGACCACCATGACCACCACCGACAATAGCCGCGCTGATGCGCTGACGGTACTGGCTGATCTGTTGAGCTATGCAGAGCGCCAGATTTGCATGCACGAAAATACGCATCGCGGCGGCGCAATCTGGGAGATTTGCGATGACTGCGGTGCACAGTGGGCTGACGATCAAGGCGGGAAGCCCGAATTTCAATGGCCGAAGGAAATCGTCGCAGCACGCTCGCTGTTCAACGGCCTCGCTGTCGAGCAGCACGAAGCAGCACCGGCCGCGCAGCCATCGGAGCGCGGAATTTACGCTTGGATCGCTGAAGGCTCCGCAGCGCTGGTGCGCGTCCACACGCGACCGACAGACCATTCTCCCGGCAACGTGCTCAACGGCTCGCTGATCCGCAACTGCACGTTCTACGACGGTTGCGCCATCGAACAGTGGAGCGGCGGCACATGGTACGGCCCGCTGAAGCATCCCGCAGTCAACATGAAACCTGAGCCGCAACCCGCACCCTCCGCCCCGCTCGAAGGCACGGGCAATGGGGCGGATGAGCGGGCGGCATACATGCTCGAAGCAGCCGCCATCGCGTCCACTCATTGCACAACGTGCGCAGAGCTTATCAAGTCGCGCATTGGAGCACGCGCCCCTCGCACTGAGGTGGCGGGAGGGGCGGCAATGGCATGCCCTACGTGCGGAGGCAGTCAAACCACATGGAAATGCACCTGCGAGCCCATGTGGGAAGGCTATACGCCTCCCTCCGCAGATGCAGCAGCAGCGCCTGCAGACGAGCGGGCGGCGTTCGAGGCATGGATGCGCACGGGTGAACTCGACCTGACGCCGACACTGGAGCGTGACGGCGACGTGTACGACGACTTCGACACGCAGCGCGCATGGCGTGGCTGGCAAGCCCGCGCGGGAGCATCGCAGCCCGCAGCGGCAGCGGGGCAAGAGGCGGTGGCGTGGTTCGACAAGGCTCTGAACAACGTGCGGTGGAAAGACGGCCTAGTGAACGACGATTTTCGCGACGGCCAGCCGTTCTACACCGCCCCGCCCGCGCAGATCGCCACTCGGGAGAGGCTGACGGACACCAAACTGCTCGATTGGCTGCGCGACGAAACGTGTGATCTCCGCTGCATCAATGTACCAACCGGCGTCGGAGATTACGACGTTCGCTGGGTAGTCATTCAGCATAACATGGCAGCCCCGTATGAACGCGAGATCGGTCGTTCTGCGTCCGAAGAGCCTCGCGACGCGATCATCGCCGCCCTTCTCGAAGGAGCCAAGCATGAATAAGACGCTGACGACCGCTCAGGTCGAAGCCGCGAAGGCAGCGGGATTTCATTGGCATACGGTCGGGAAATGTCTTGTCGTGCGCCATAGCAGCGGCGCATGGGTTGCGGTAGATGAGATGCTCGCGCACTTTGCGGCCCTTCTCGCCGCCAATCCGGGCCGGCCGGAGCCGCGACACTCCATCACCAACGACGAACGAGACAAGATCGAGCGCGCCGAGGAAAGGCTTCGCGGTAGAGGCCCGGAAGATGTCGCCGCCGCAAACGAACTTCTCGACGTACTTACCGCCCATCCTCCAGGGCCGGAGCCGCGCGCCGAGGTGACGGACGATGACAAGGCTGATGCAGAACGGTATCGCCTGCTCAAGTCAATTCCCTTTGGGCCCGGCGTCCCGGCAGTCTATCGCGGTATTGCCTTTTCGTTTGCCGTATCGACTGGCAAGCCGGGATTTATCCGAAGCTGTCGCGGCGACGAGATGGACGCCGCCATCGACGCCGCCCGCGCAGGAGAAGGCCAATGACTGAACTGATTCTGACGCGCGACCAGATCATCAAGATCGTCCGCAAGACGCTGAAGGAGAACAACGACCGAGACAAGCTGTCGTCCGAGTCGTTCGTCAAGCTATATGCGGCGCTTGAAGAAGCGTGGCTGGAGAAGGTTTGCGGGGAGCCGGCCGGATGGCTGCACGTCATGCACATGGAAGGCGGGCAGACGATGACTCGATTAACCGAGGATGCCGAAGACCATTTCGGCGTGCCCGGCGAAGACTATTCCGAAGAATACGTGGTCACGTCAGAGCCGCTTTTCGCCCTCACCCGGAGCAAGCTATGAAGATCACCGATGACATGCTGACGGGGTGGTTTCCGCCGCAAGTAAAGCCCGTTCGCGTCGGAGTTTATGAGGCATTCATGGAGGTGTTCACCGACAGATTCGGCACGTCTCATCTTGAATTTGGATTTTCTAGATGGGACGGCCGACGATGGGGCGCTATGCACACCGATATTAAATCAGCGAACGAGCTTCTCCCTTGGCATGCAGCCGCTCAAGCAAAATCTTGGCGCGGACTTAAGGAGCCACAACGTGACTGAGAGAGAAGAGTTTGAGGCTTTTTACCGATCTCCGGAATGCAAGACGATTGACGAAAGTTCGCCAATCAAAGGGGCCAACTATGTCGGCGAAGCGGAGATGGAATTTGCGTGGCAATTCTGGCAGGCCTGCCGCCGCACCACTCCCGACAGGGAGGCGTGGAGGCCGATTGAGACTGCGCCGAAGGACGGCAAGCGCTTTATGGCGTGGCACAAAGGCCGCGTCGAGTTGTTCCGCTGGCAGGGTCACGATGGCACGAACCGGCCCGTTGGCTGGCGCGATGGTTTCATCTACGTCTACTCGGAAGGCGATGAGGACGGCCCTACCCACTGGATGCCTCTACCGACCGCCCCCAATGGAGAGAAGAAGTGAGCGAAAAAGTAAAGATCAAGATGTGGGTCACAACAGATCGCGTCGGTTCGAAAAGCACACGAACACTGGAATTCGATCGTGAAGATTGGGATGTGATGAGCGATCTTGAGAAAGAAGAAGCCGTTCACGACGAATTGTGGCGTGTCATATCTTGGGGATGGGAGGAAGCATGATCGACATCGAGAAGATGAAAGCGCTGGCAGAAAAGGTCGGCGCCGTCGAATGGTACGAGGCCGGCGATTCCATCTGCCTTCCTGATGGAGACACTATCGCGTGCTGCCAGTCGAGCATCGGGCATATACCGGAGCCGATTCATTACGACGATATGGTCGAGTATCTGGTATCCGTCAGCCCCGCAAAAATCCTCTCCCTCCTATCCGAACTCGAAGCCCGAGAAGCGGATCGGAGGGACGCTGAGCCCCAATGGATCGTCAACGATCTAGGAGAACTCGGCGTCAAAGTCGGAGAGCGTTTCTTTTTCCTCTACAAGGGCGACAACATCCAGTACGGATCCGATGAAAGCAATGTGAGGAATGGGGCAGCCCTTCATGACGACGGAACTCCAATGCAATACCGTATAGTCGGTAAGCGCGAATTTGGCGAAACCTGCCTACCGCTTTCTTGGATCATTGATGGCCAACGAGAAGATCGATATAGCGTCAATCTGGTCTACACGCCAGGTCTTAGTTTCGGGAAGCCGGAAGATGGCGATTGGAAAAACCTGCCGGCCGCCCTCGCGCAACGACAAGAAGGGGAAGACGATGCCGAAGCGTGAATGGCCGCTCAGGTTCGTATGCTCGCACGAAGGCTGCAATGAGTCCGTGACGTACCGATATGAAACGCGTCGCGATCTCGTTGGCTCGTACGAGATGAAGAATTTCAGAAATGGTCGGTGGAAGTGCCTTCGCCATAGCAAGCCAGACCGCGTGCTTTCTTCGGAGAATCTTGAGACGCGCTGCGAACTGATTAATGAGCAAAAGGAACACGGTCGGTACTTCGGAAGCCAAGGGTTTGTCAGTGGGCCCGGATTCCTCGTTTATGCCGCAGATCTCCCAGCCGGAACGAAGCTGATCGTTACCGCGCGTATCGAACTACCCACCCCTGCTAGTGAGGGAGAACAGAAATGAGATTCCACTTCTTCCACAAGTGGTCAATATGGACAACAGTCCATACAGGTTATCTCATCCAAGTTGGAACGAAAGTGGGTGGATACACGTGCCAGCAATCGACATGCGAAATCTGCAAGCAAGTTCGATACCGCAACGTGCGGCAGATGTTTTAAGGGATGCGAGTGGAATCAGTGTTTCAACGAATCTTAGAGATCACACGCAAGGAATGGGGATATGAAGATCAGACTGAGCGACTGGCTGGCACGCGAGTTCAGCCCTGCCCCGGCGATGCGCACGGCTCGTCGGTGGATCAAGGAAGGCAAGATCTACCCTGCCCCGATCATCGTCGGGAATGCCTACTACGTTGAGGAAAACGCGGTCTATCAGGACACCGCGGCACGCCCGCGTCTTGTCCATCGGATTGCATGATGGCTGCCCGACCACGGATCAGGAAGCGCGCCCACTTCCCGCCCAACCTGCACGAGCCGCGCCCCGGCTATTACACCTGGCGCGACCCGCGCGACGGGAAAAGCTACGTGCTCGGGCGAGTACCCATAGAGCAAGCCATCTACGAGGCCATCGAGGCAAATCTGAAGGCAGCTTCAGGCAAGCAGGCGAAGTCGCTCGCGGAGCGAATCTCGACGTCTGATGCGACGGTCGAGGATCTGCTTGGCAAGATGCCAGTCTAGACGACGAAGGGAACCGCGAAACTGAACCGGCAACTCGACAGGATCATCGCAGCAGCGGTTGGAACCATCCTCTGCACTGACCTGAAGACGAAGCACATCGCTGACATGCTCGAGGCGAAACTAGCGGAGGGAAAGATCGCGCTCGCGCGACAGCTCCGGTCGCGGGCCGTAGTGGTCTGCCGCCGCGGCACGTCGCTGGGGCTGATGGAGCACAACCCGGCGATGAATACCGAGCCGATCAAGATGGTGGTGAGGCGCGGTCGCCTGACGCTCGAGCGGTTCATGGAAATCTACGAGGTGGCGCCGCAGGTCAACGAGTGGCTTCAGAGGGCGATGTTGCTGGCACTCGTATCTGGACAGGATCGGTCGACCTGCGCGCGCTGGCCGCGCCGCTGCGTGCACGGCGAGTATGCCCGCGTGCACCGCCAGAAGACGGGCGTCGAGATCGAGATTCCCGTGGCGCTTCGGATGGATGCGGTCGGCAAGTCGCTGATGGACGTGATCCGTGAGTGTCGGTCGACCGGCGTCGTCAGCCAATACCTGGTCCACCACGTGCGGCAGAAGGGCAAGACGATGAAGGGCGACCCGGTGAACCCTGATGCCCTGTCTGTGGCGTTTGCCAAGGCTCGCGAGCTGGCGAAGATACCGGAGGAAGGGGCGCCGACGTTCCACGAAATCCGCAGCCTGTCGAAGCGTCTGTACGAGAAGCAAGGGAATGTGGACACGAAGGCTCTGCTCGGCCACCTGAGCGATCAGTCGGCCCGGATCTATGCCGATCCGCGCGGAATCGAGCCGATCCGCGTCAAGATTGGAGGGAAAATTGGCTAGACCAAAATCATCAACGAACGATGGACTTCCCAAGTACCTATACGTCCGCAGTCGATCTGGCGGATCGTACTACCTATATCGAAGCCCTATCACCGGGAAATCAATATCTCTTGGCTATGACAGAGAAAAGGCCGTTCGATACGCCAATGAGGCAAATCTGGAAGTAAGAGCAGTTGCTGGCGCGAAGGCGCATGCGAAAGAATCGATCAAGCACGCATCAGTCGATGACCGGGGCCTGCTCGATTCGGATTCTATCGCTAGGAGAGCAATCTTCCATGACCATATCTGTGGCATTTATTTCTTGCTCCAGCAAGACTTGATCGTCTATGTGGGGCAGGCAAAAAACGTCTTGGGGCGGATCGCTACGCATCGCGCCGAAGGGAGAAAGGTATTCGACCGCATCTTCATCGTCGAATGCAAAGCTGCCGAGCTGGATCATCTCGAAGCGCTCTATATCGACAAATTCCGCCCGACCTACAACATCGTGCGCCCATACGTGCATCCATCAGCATGCGCATGGGATGGCTCGCTGGCGCAAATCTTGGGGTCTGGATGTGCGTGAGGTTTCAAATGAATTTTGTACACCTGTTGAACGAGCCTTACGCAACAAGGGTTTGAGGCCAATCGAGTGAGTAAGCGTTGCATATTGCCACAAGACAGGATTTTTCGTTTCTTCTCAAGACGTTGCGAGAGAAGTTGGCCGCAAAATTGCATGGCAGGAATGGGTATCTTGCGGCCAGCAAAATCAAGCACTTACCAGAGTGTTATGAACAGCCTCACTTCCCATCCGGAACCACCGCATCATCCCCGATCGTCGAGGTCAGAGCGTTGTCGCAATGACCCGGGTTGATCCAGTTCAGGAGGCGCCAGAGCGCCCCCCCTGCGTTAGACGCCCCGCAAAAAGTAGGCCGTGAGAAGCACGCTAGACCAATCGAGCGCTGCATTTTGTTGGATCTGGTCAGCCACGGAGACGGATGGCTCGAACCCGTACTCGAATCCGCTCGGAACGAAGCGCAATAGAACGTCACCGACATTCAGGCCCGGCACCGATATAGCACCCGACGAAGTTCCGCCGTAGAAAGTCGCCCGAACCACCAGAGGTGAATTTATGACAACGGTCATTATCGAACCCTCCGCGCGCGGATCCATCCGCTCGCCGTTACGCTGCCGCCCGTGTAGTTAGCCTGAGCGCCGAGATATGCCGTCGTGGTCGTAGACAAGCTAACTCGGGTAACCCATGTGACCTGTTGCGACAGACTATTCACGAATTGCGTTACCGAGTTCGGTCCTCCGGGATTCGTTGCGGACACGGTGTTGATGCCACAAACCGAAGCGGTTATGCCCGTACCAGTGCCCCCATACGCGCAGAAACCTTCGACATCCCAATCGCCGGCTGACAAAGACAGCGTCGTTATGTTGGTGTAGACGGTGTTGGTGAGCGCGACTCCTGACGCCGTGTTTGTCTGGTATTCCCCGACGCTTCCAGCGTTCGCATTGTCGTTCGTCGTGGTGCCGACGATGCCGGCGGTGCTCGACGGAGTAATTGCGCCCGTGAAGGTGAGAGCGCCGACACTCGACCCAAACGCAGGATCCGCGCCGGTCGCACCCACCAGCACTTGTCCGGTCGTGCCGACGGCCAGCTGGTTGATCGCACTCGTTCCCTCGCCGACCAAAACCCCGTGTGCGGTGAGAGTCTGACGACCGGTACCGCCCTGAGCAACGGATAGCGCGGTCGTGAGCCCGGACAAACTCGTGATGTTTGCGTTCGCCCCCGAAGTCGCGATCGACGAATTGCATCCGAACCCGGAGCCGTTGGTCCATTGAAGTGCTTGCGCCGCTCCATTGCACCCTGTTACCACAACGGCTGTTGGAGAGGCGCTCGCATTGGTTGCGTTCGCGACAACCGTATTTGCAGCCTGCGCAGCTAGGCTGGCAAGCCCAACCTTCCCCGTCGCAGTGAACGTTCCATTGACCGTGAGGTTCTGAAACGTCGGCGACGGATAACTTTGGGCAAGCGCCAGAAGCGGCCACATGAGGGCCGCAATCAGGATTTTCTTCATGGGTTATCTCGAGAATTACTGCTCTTCGACAGGTTGCGCTTTTGCTAGAAGTCGCGTTTTCTCGTCACTACCACTGGACGAGCCGAAATAGTATGACGCAGCGGCTTTGGCTTCGGCCGCGAGGTAGCCGCTGATGTTGCCGATGATGACCCACCCTTGAGGCGGGATTTTGGCCGCCTCATCAGGCCATCCCATCAGGGCAACTAGCTGGGCGATCGCCACGCCAAAGAAGCCGCCAATGATGATGTAGGCAAGATGCGCAGGCGTCCGGTCCTTTACCTGGATCTCTCGGTTGCGAGCATTGCTGCGGTCGTTGGCCGCGATCTCTTGCAGGGATTCAATATGGCTGAACCCAAGCTGCGCCATGAACTCCTGATGCTTCTGGTCTGCTGCCTTCAACGCCAGAAGTTGTTCAGGAGTGGCGCCAGCAAGAGCCGCGGTCACATTGTCCGGACTAGCCTTGTCCGGCGACAAACCAAGAACACCGCAAAGAGCCTTGACGGCCACGCCAGCAACAGGCGTCCCTAGGGTTCCTGCAATCCACGGCGCGATCGTGCCGATTGCTCCTTTTACGGTAGACCAGTCCATATCAGCTCCCCAACAAAAACAAGGCGCGTTCCGCATCGCGGCGTTTCACAAGACCCGGAAGCGTCACGCCTCCGGCATGGATCCATTTCCCGAACTCGATGGACGCAGCCTGAGAATCGCCAGAATTAAAGAGACGGAGAAGCGTAGAATTCGAAAGCGCGGTCAGTCCGAGGTTGTAGGCGAAATCAGCCAACGCGCCCTTCTGTTCATCCGTCATCGGTACCTTCACGATCGTATCGAGCTGGCTACCGATAGTGCGCATCCGATTGGCGAGATCCGAGTCAGCCTGATCCTGCGTCCATACCGTGTCGCGGTTGATGCCGTAACCGGTAGCACCGTAGCCAATCGTCGGAACGAGCCATCCTTTAGCCGGGTCAGGATAGGCTTTCAGCTCACATCCCTCGAATTGCTTGGCAAGACCTATTGCCATATCGAGCCAGTTCATTGATTTTCACCTCCTGTGAGGGTTTTCAGGATTCGTTCGTCGCTCTCGCGCAGTGCCCGCAGTAGGTCGGCATGGTCTGACAACATGTCGCGCTGGGCTTCAACGATCAAAAGAGCCGCCTGACTGATTCGGTAAATGTCCTCGACGAGCCGGCGTTGCACTTCCTCCTGTCTGTTCTGCGAGATCATGATTACTGGCGCTTGAACGCCAGCCAGCCACGAAAACACCAGATTCAAGAGAATGTAGGGATACGGATCAAAGGCGTTTCCGCCCAGCATGACGTTGATGAAACACCATGCTGCTACAAACAGATTGAACGCGATGAGAAACGACCAACTGCCGATATGCTTCGATGCCAGATCGGCCGCGCGCTGCCCTATGGTTTCAGTGTCCACGGACATACATCAGCACCTCAAAGATAGCTTCCAGAGCGACGAGCACGATCACGATCCACTCGAGTCGTCGACCGTGACTTTGCTCGCGCGCGCCCTCAAGCTTCTCGATGCGCTCGCCATAGTGGTCAAGCCGCTCGTCGTGGAGCTCGAAGCGGCCTTCAATGGTTTCGTCATCCATGATGCTGATAGAAACTGACAACAAGAGTAATGATGGCTATCACGAACATACCTGCGCTGATTAACAGCGAATGCTTTACCGGAACAGAATTATGTGCATCACGCATTTGCACGGTAAATTGCTCGTTTATATCTTTTCGCAATTCGGTGATATCGTCCTTCGTCGCTACTTTTGCTACCGCCTCTCGAAGGCTGGAAGTTATTTCGTCAAGCCGCGTGACGCGTAAATCTAGGCGCTCAACGGCATCGTCTGTAGCCTCCTGACGCGCCCGAAGTTCTGCGATGGCCATGTTCGTATCCATGAAATCCCCGGTTGTCGTTAGTTAGGTTGACGGTTGAATGGTGAAACTGTCGGTGAAGCCTTCTCGAAGCGCCAAGATATTTCCGCTCGCGCCATTCACAGACCATGTGGTCGAGTTTTGCTTTGCTAATACAGCACTCGCGCCAGTCGTATTGTTCTTAGCAAGAATGTTCCCAGCCCAATTGGGCGCAACTGAGAATGAAATGGTCATACTCCCATTAGTCGTGCTTTGGCTCATTCCTGAAAGTGTGCCGCCGAAGAATTGGTTGTTTAGAAAAATGCTGGCTGGATTGACGCCCCCTACTGTATTATTTCCATCATATCGACCAGTCTTGCCAAGCAGATCGGAGAAACTCACGGGCGGTATCGCTTTCCCGGCGAGCGCGATCACCCAGTCATGCGTCAGCCAGAGCGGCAACGACAAACCAAGTTCGGTCGCAACTTGCGACATGGAGAGAGGGAACGAGGTTGGAAGCGTCATTTCGATACTTCCAAGGCCGCGATTCGATCTCGTAAGGAAATGACCTCGCGAGACAATTCTATTGCCGCCACGAGCGCCGCATTCCCGTAGGCGACAGACAAAATGCTTGCCCCGTGCACGGCCTCGGGAAGTACCGGCAGCAATGATTGAGCGCTTACGCCCACCTGACGCTCGCCGTTATCGATGCGCGTATAGGTACCGTGTTTCACTTCCGCCAATTGCTCGATAAAATCCACGGGAAGATCTAACCAATCACGCTTCAGGCGCTCATCGGAAGACGCAGTGACATTAGTTCCGGTAACTGTTCCTGCCGCGCTGAAGTTCCCCGAGATATCCGTTGTCCATCGTGTAAGTGCTCGTGTGTTATCCCAGAATCCAGCTACGCCAGATGGCGTGAGGAAAAACCATCCAGTTGTATTGGAGTTGGATAACTTCAGGTCGATTTCCGCGTTCTGACCATTGCCGACCTGAAAGGCATTGCCCGTTACTAAAAATGATGGCAACGCCGCAATAGAAGGGGCCGCCGGGTTAAGCATCCCGACATCTACTTCCGACAAACCGCCATCCAAAGAGCCGGAATCCCACGCAACCGTAACCGTAGTGAGCGATGTATAGACAGAAGAGCTGATAGAGCCGTAGATCGCCCCCGCGGTGACGATGGCTTTCACGCGACGGCCAACTGAGTAGCGCGAAGTCAAATTGGCCGGTACGGTGAATTGCGTAGCGCTGACATACGTCGGCACATCGCCGTAGTTCAGCCA
>Ga0105250_10001998_pt1 | contig 10561 bp, 10 predicted proteins | sample KBSS54metaG_FD_80425 | JGI IMG/M metagenome (GOLD analysis project Ga0105250, IMG submission 80425) | Switchgrass rhizosphere microbial communities from Kellogg Biological Station, Michigan, USA - KBS S5-4 metaG | ecosystem: Host-associated > Plants > Roots > Rhizosphere > Soil | place...
ACTAGATTCAATCGAAGACGCATTAAACATTACGTACAATGCACTGCAAGAAGGTGCAATTGGCGTAGATATGGGCCGAAACATATGGCAATCTGAACATCCAGCTGCAATGATTCAAGCAATACATGGTATTGTGAAGAACGGATTGAATGTGAAAGAGGCGCTGGAATTATATGATGATGTAAAAAACTAAGATAATAGATAGACTATTACACTTAAATATATACAAAATCAATATTTACTATAAGGAAAAGCCCATATCTAACATATGGGCTTTCTTTTACATTTTTAATTGTTCCGAATCTAATCCGATTTCTACAGATCGCGTACGTTCCAAACAATCTCACCTCGTTCACCAAACGTACTGTGATGCCGCTTAAATCCTATCTTTTCTAATACCCGGAAGGACGCCGTATTCCAAGCACCTACAGTTGACCAAAGTCTTTTGCGACCCGTAGCAATCGCAGCCTCCAGTACTGCTGATGCCGCCTCTGTCGCATAACCCATGCGATGAGCACTGCGGAACAACTCATATGCAATCTCCGGCTCTTCAAGCGTGGAACGACCGATAATTAAGCCACAGTATCCGATGAAATCGTCTTCGTCTCGTCTACGAATCGTGAGAAGGGATATGCCATTTTCGGTTGCTTTCTTGCGCTTCTCAATAAGATCGTTACGAACAGATTCAACGGTTGGCATTTCCACTCCACGTTCACCAATTAGTTCTCTAAGCCAGACTGCATCGGATTCCTCCCACATATTCAGGTCGAGTCGTTCCGTTCTTAGATGGAACGCCATATCTTTAAATACAGATGTCATAGTAGTAACCTCCTATTTATATCACTGTACTACTTATAATAGTTTTGTACTGTACCATATGGGAAACCTGCTTGATTCTCTAGATTTTTTGCATTAAGAAACATTATTGCTATTTTATGCATAAGCAATTCCTTTGCAAAATAGACTTTGTTATGAAACTTTATTTCAAATCTATAATATTTAGTTTAAGAGGAATACCCTCTAGTTTATAAACATTTTGATGTTCACTTATCATACAAATAAAATGCTCAAGCCCCTTTCCAAACTGGATAAGGGGCTATATTCACATCTTCAAAACAATTTCTCTTATTGCTATCGAACTTTCTTACCATCTTTATAGTCAAGGCACGATACTTCAATTAACAATCCATTAAACATTGTAAAATAAAAACCATAACTACTACCTCTCATCACATAAGGTGCCTTGTCTATTTCAATGCCCCCAGCTACTAAACGATTATATGATTTATCAACTTCATTTGTAGTTTCCACTAAAAAACCAATATGAAAAGCTTCTGGATACGTAACGTCCTTATTCCCCTTGAATGCTTTTGGATCACTTAATACAAGTATAAATCCACTCTCATCGCTCATCACTACAAGTGCCTTTCCTTTTTGCTCCAAAAATTGAAAATCAAAAAAAGTTTCAAAGAAATGTCTCGCTTCTAATAAATCATCAACACATAAATTCAAATGATTCAACTTCATTCACACATCTCCTTTTAAACAGGGGCTATACAGAAGTATATTGACCCATATTAATAACACCCGAATGTTTAAGGTTGTATTCAAGTGTTCATTTTTTAATAGTTTAATACTTTTTTCTATCGTCTAGAACGTTTTTTCAATGCAACTTTTAAAATACAGTGAATGAAATTATACGAACGATTCGAAACGGAATATCTATTTACCAATAAAATTTAACAATCGTATTCTATTGTTTATTCTCCAAATGAATTAAAATCCACTCAATCAAGAAAACTGCTGAAGAGATTCGCTCTGTCGTGTCACCTAAAAACAGTTTATTTATAAAATCTTCAAAGTGAGTTGGTACTTTGGATAATGTTTCAATATACTTCAAAACAGATCCAGCTGAAGGTACTGGCTTGTTATTAATAGCCCATATTCCCTCTAACAATGTCCAAGTTGATGTTTGAACTATATATGATGCTTTTAACTCATCTTTTGCTTTCAGAGCAGTCTTAATTTTAATTAGCGAACTATGTAACCAATGAGAAATGCCCTTTACTTTATCACTAGCAACTCGATAGTTTTCAAATTTTTGTTTTGCTATTGCCTTTAATTCTTTCAATTCACCGCTTTTATCAAACAAAATTTTCCCTTCTAAAAATGAATATAGTTCCATCTGATTATTTTTAAAGTTTACTTGTATTTGATTAAAATCAGCATACTTATATTCAACTAAAATATCTTCTCTCATTTCAGAATAAAATCGCTTCTTTTGTCCGTCTTCTAAAAGAATATATAAGTCTAAATCCGAATCAGGATATGCATCACCTCTTGCGACAGAACCGATGAGCATAAATCCGGTTACTTTTTCTATAGATAAACATTCGTTTAAAATTATTTCCACTATTTCTTTATGTTTTTCATATGTAATAAATGAAAGGTTTTCTATCACTTACATCCCTCCAGTACTAAAAAAGAGGATACATGTTAATTTCTACAACATGTATCCTCTGCTTATATTTTACGACTGCTGATAAGCCGCTTTCGATGATTTCACATAATAAACACCGTGTTCAACGTTAATGATATGATCTGGTTTTGGTTTACCACGGCCCGCTCTATGTCCAGCTAAATGTTCTTCACTCGTTTCCCAGTTTTTCCATGCCTCTTCAGATTCCCAGCGAATCATAACGACAACTTCTTCATCGCCGCGTCTTACTTTTTTCACAAGAACACTTAAGTCAATGAAGCCTTCAAATTTTTCAATTATACCTTCTCCAGTGAAACGTTCTACAACTATATTTGATGTACCTTCTTTTACAGTAAATGTTTTCGTTTCGATAAACATATATCCCACTCCCTCTTTGTAATTCGAATGCTAGTATTCTTCTATTATAGTTGATTATGATAATTATTTTCAATTATAAAGTTTTAAATCTTTTGAATTATGCTGTTTTCTCTTCAACTGCCTCATCTAAAAATTTAAAATATGGGAGTAATATTCCTATTAAAGAAGTGACACATATAATCGCACCGATGATAAGGTATAGTGCTCTAACTCCCCACATTTCACTTAGTATGCCTCCTACTAACACACCTAACGGCATAGCGGATCGTATGAAAAATAGTCGAACTGAAAATACTTTTCCTATCATATTGTTCGGGACAGTTTGTTGGCATATTGTTGTGTTATGAACATTGAAAAATGCGATGCAAACACCTGCAATCACTTCAGTTATTACCGCAATTATTATACTATGATTGAACCCTAGAGAAATGTATGTGAGCCCTCCTATAAACAATCCACCAAGCATAAGTATACGCCGGCTTTTATATGTTACTTTTCCGACTAGTATAGATCCAACTACATAGCCAAGCGGGAAACCAGCCATAAAATAACCAAACTCCGCATATCCTGCGGACAACTCGTCTTTTATATAAGGAAGATTTGTAACCATCGTTACCCCTACTCCAAACTGTACGAAAGTAAGAAATACACCGAGCCAAACGATGATTGGTTTTGTGAAAAAGTATGTAAAACCGTGAAGAAACTGTTCTAGCCACGTTTTTCTCAATTCTTGTTTTACTCTTTTTTCTTTTATGAAAAGTAACAATCCCCCACTAATGAATAGACAAACACAAACGAACAACATTGTTAATTTGATTCCAATGAATGTAATAACGATACCACCTAATAGTGGCGCAAGAAACATCATAAGACGAGTCATTCCATCAATATACGCATTTGCATCTTGAAGTTGTTCTTTACTTACAATGCTCGGTGTAATTGCTTGACTTGCAGGTGTATAAAGCGGTGTAATGAGCCCAATTATAATTTGAACGACATACACGTGCCAAACTTCTATATTACTAGTAACTACCATGACTAAAGGTAGTAAGAAAACAGATGCCCGCATCCATTGCGAAAAAATCATAATCCACTTTCGGCTCCATTTATCAATAAATGGTCCGCTTATTAGTTGCAGTATGAGAGATGGGATAAAATATAATAACCACATACTACTTAATGCTGTTTTTGATCCCGTTAACTCATAAACAAGAATTGAATTACACAACGTCCCGAAAGCTCCGCCTAATTCCGAAATTGCGCTACCAATCCACATAAAAAAGAATGAACGATTTTTCAATACACTCTTCACTATAGCTCACCAACTTTTCTATTTAATTCCTCCCTTTATGTACATTCTCGTTGTATATTATCTATTTAAAAATACATCTAATTCTTTCGCTAACGACTGCACTGCTTTTTTTCTCAATACATATTTTCCGTCATGTATATCAACTAACTTAGCCGAACGTAATAATTTTAAATGATGATGCACTGTCGATTTACCAAGTTGCAGTCTTTCCGTAATTTCCTGCAATGTACGTTCTTTTTCAAACAACATTTTTACAATTCGTAATCTCGCTTCATCCCCAAGTGCTTTATGTTTTTGAACTAAAAAATAATTCGGCTCATACGGATCTTCTGGATGTATACTTTCATTTGCGACAGGATAATGCAACACTTTCGTATCTTCAATATCAGCTTCTATATTCCACGGCCTGTACGTCAGTTGCGGGATAAGAAGTACGTAATGAACACTTGGCTCTGGCATATAGTTAACGCCACCAGTCGCCCACTCGACAAACTCTTCCGGTTTCATCTTTTTATTCATTTCATTCTTTGCTTCATAGTCTCGCTTTAATATAGAAAGTAATTGCTCTTCCTCTTTTTTAATAACACTCTCATACCATCCTGTCATAACAGCGATAAAATGGTCCTTTAGTTCTTGTATATCACTATTACATATAAAGCTAATATACGTAGAGAAAAACTGATGATCCTGTGTCAGTTCCTTTAATTTTTGTATTGCAGTTACGTCTCCATTTCCTGCTAAACGTCTTTTTTCTTCATACTTCTCTCCTACAAAGGGTAAACATATATACTTTAAATCTTCTTCTGAAAGCGAATCGATATTCGCAATAAACTGTGATAGATTTTGAAAATCTCCTTCATACAACAACTGAAGCAGCGCTTTCCACGTATTATGCTCTTCTACAAACTGTAAGTGCTCCCTCATTTCTTCTGTTAATGATTGTCTAATTTCTTCCCATTCGCTTTTGGATTTTTCAAGTGTGTCTATTAACCTTTTATGAGTAATTGCCGCAATGCCAAGTGCACATTCGAAAAGTATCGAATACTTCATTTGAATATGGTACGTTTCCCTCTTTCTACTCGTTACATGAAAGACTTCCATTTGATCCCCTCCTTATTTGCTATATATTTAATTCTACAATTATCGAATAATACCTTCTATATTTTTAGAATTATATTACAATTACCGAAAACTAAAGACTATGATAATCTTTTTAATCCTTACTCCATTAAAACGCCGATTGTTAAATACCTTATTAATAATGGAGGTTCTTTTTTAGCTCTTTTATACGTTGCAGTTCATATTCTTGTTCTACTATAGGGCAGGCATATTGAAGAGAAAGGAGAATGTATTACATGGAGAAAAATAATGTAGGAAGCGTATGTTTATTTTTGCAATTACTAAAGTTAAGAGTACAAAAGATGTTTATTAAAAAAGAATTAAAAAAGTATACTTGGCAACAAACAGTAAAGCGAACGCTTCAAGTACATGATGCCTTACAATCTTCATTAACATCTCTTCAAGAAGCAGAACTGGATCAACCGATTCCTTCTCTACCTGTTTGGCAACAATATATGAATATCCTTTTGCACGATGCTTATCATACAGGACAAATTATACAACTTCGGAAACTCCAAGGTTCATGGCCAACTCATCGTTCTTATTTATAAATAATGATTAAAATTGCTTAAGTTTAACATGCCACCAAACAATTGAACGCAGTTAACTGTTACATCAATTTCTCTCCCGTAATTACTACTATTACCCAAGATAAAGTAATAAGAAAAATAGCATCGTAACAGAGGTAGTCTAGATACGAACCGAAAGAAGTGAAAACGTTAGGTTTTATAAAATTACTTTTATTGCTACAGATAATAAGTGGGAATCTACCGAAGGACCTTTTTATATCAATGTCCCACATTACAAAGAACTAAATGGGCCTGCTGTAGATGATGAACAATTATTTGATTTTACATTAGCTGAATAGATTTTCAAAAAGCAAATGAGATGCTAACTCTCATTTGCTTTTTGAAAATCTATGTTTATACATATTAAGTATACATTATTAGCCCAAACCAATTGGGTATTTCCAGACCGTTATCTTCCATCTAACCTCTTCACATTCGCCGCTTATTGATTCATTTGCGCATCGTTCAATAGCTCAATTATTTCACTTAACATTTCTTCTGTAAATGCGCCTGCACTAAAGTTTACTAACGCTCGTAACGGCATGTAATTTAGCATAGCATCCATCATTTCAGAGGCATCACTATCCCCTTCAGCCATACTTGCAAACGGGCTGTCTTTTAATGCTTTTTCCATAAGCTCTTTTGCAATTGGTGCTAACATTCGGTCCGCAAATATGTCCCCTAGTAACGTATTCCGATGCACTGTTTTTTTAATTATAGTTGTTGATTGAACGAATATTTTATCTTGTAAAACAATCTCTCTTGAAGACTTTCCTACTAAAATTTCGAATTCACCTGTTTCAACATGCCAGTCCTTCAATTCAACATTATAATAAGCAAATGACCTGTTATTTAAAGTAAAACTAACCGTTTTTTCTTCTCCCGGTTGCAACTCTACTTTTTCAAATCCTTTTAATTCTTTTTCAGGACGAATCATACTACTTTCAACATCTTTTATATACAGCTGAACAATTTCTTTCCCAGCTATACTACCAGCATTTTTCACGTTTACAAGAACAGAAACAGTATCCGTATCCTTTATCTCGTTTTTACTTATTGAAAGTTTACTATACTCAAAGTTTGTATAACTTAACCCAAAGCCAAATGGGAACAATGGTTCAATATTTTTTGCATCATAATAACGGTATCCAACGAACACACCTTCCTTATATTCTACTTTATCACCTTCACCTGGGAAGTTTAAGTAAGAAGGATTATCGCTTAAAACTTCCGGGAATGTTTCTGCTAGCTTCCCACTTGGATTCGCATCACCAAATAATAAATCAGCAATTGCTCCGCCTAATGCTTGGCCACCTAAATAGCCTTCAAGTATTCCTTTTACTTTACCTATCCATGGCATTTCAATTGGCGCACCATTACTTAAAACTACAACGATATTACTTTGAACTTCAGCAATAGCCTCAATTAATTGCACGTGATTTTCTGGCATTTGTAAATGTTTTCGATCAAAGCCTTCTGATTCATAACGATCTGGAAGCCCAACGAAAAGGACAGCTGTATCTGCGCTCTCAGCTATTTTTTTTGCTTCATTAATCAAGTTTTCATCTACGTCATCGCTTGCAAGATCATAACCTTGTGCAAATAAAATGTTCGTTTTTTCACCTGATACCATTTCAAGTTCTTCAAAAATACTTGCAAGCTTTGTTGGATTAATATGAGAGCTTCCGCCGCCTTGATAACGTGGTTGCTTTGCAAATTCTCCAATTACCGCTACCGTCCCCTCTTTTTTTAGCGGAAGAATGGAATCTTCATTTTGTAACATAACCATACTTTCACTTGCAACTTCCCTTGCAAGCTGATGATGCATGTCCTTACTATACGTAGCGTTTTCTAATTGATTATCATAAGCTTTAAAAATAATGTAAAGAAGACGCTCAACTGCTTGATCAAGCTTTTCTACACTTAGCTCACCACAATGAATTGCATCAATAATTTTCTTCTCACCAATTCCAAAGCTTGAAGGCATTTCTAACTCTAAACCGTTCGCTAAACTTGCAACACGTTCATTTACTGCGCCCCAATCAGATACGACAAAGCCTTCAAATCCCCATTCATCTTTTAAAATATCATGTAACAAATAGTTATTTTCCGAAGCGTATTCACCATTTACTTTATTGTAAGCACTCATTACTGTCCAAGGCTGTGCTTCCTTAATAACATCTTCAAAGCTTGCAAGGTAAATTTCACGTAAAGTTCTTTCATCAACAATTGCATCTACAGACATTCTGCGATGCTCTTGATTATTAGCTGCGAAATGCTTTAATGACGTTCCAATGCCTTGACTTTGGACGCCTTTAACATGATTTATAGCCATTTGCGATGATAAATACGGGTCCTCTGAAAAATATTCAAAATTTCTTCCGCATAGCGGTGAACGTTTAATATTTGCACCTGGTCCAAGGAGAACACCTACATGTTCAGCCTGACATTCTTCTCCTAATGCAACTCCTACTTCATGTATTAAGTCTTTATTCCATGTACTTGCTAACCCTACTGCTGAAGGGAAACAAGTCGATGGAATACTGTTATAAATCCCTAAGTGATCTGCTCCCTCTGCCTGTTTTCTTAGACCATGTGGTCCATCAGTTACCATAATTGATGGAATCCCTAATCGTTCAATCCCTTTTGTATTCCAAAAGTCTAATCCAGAACATAGACTTGCCTTTTCTTCTAGCGTCATTTCAGAAATGATTTTCTTAATATCTCTTTTCATGATAGCCCTCCTAAAAAACATATAAGTAAACGCTTTCTTAATGATATTATAGTTATTATCTTTCAGATATTATGGTATATTTTTTAGACTACTTGTAAAAATTTTAGCTGTTTTTTAAAGAATAGAGGTTAAAATAATGAATTGCTCCAAACGAGAAGATCTATATTATATTTGTAAGCTAGTCTTTGATCTACATAAAACACCTATCTATTTTCTTACTAACAAAGGAGATTTAGTATTTGAAATCTCGTCCAATATTCTGCATAACCCTATGTATTCTTCCAAAGAGGCAATACTGAATGAACTATATAAGGAACAGCCTTCCTATACTTTTCCGTCACTAGTAGAGACCGCCTTTCTCGAAAACTTTTTCGCAATTCATCTGCGTTTGAACGACCAAATTAGTGGGAATATAATTGTTGGACCAGTCCTTTATTCCAGGCTATCAGAAACATCAATTAATGGCATTGTTAATGATCTTCAACTAAAAATAAACAAAGAAGAAATGATTCGATATTATCGTTCTCTACCCGTATTAAATAATATGAGTTTTTTAAATGTAAGTTTAGTGCTTTATTACATGCTATATCAGAAACAGTTGGACATAGCTGATATACTGCAGAAAAACATGCTAATAAAAAAGGCGGAATTCGAAATTGAACAGCCTGATGTACATATATCAGAGCAACGACAAAGTACATTAACTCATATCGATCCACTAGCCGAGAGGAAAATATTTGAATGTATTAAGCAAGGGAAAAAGGAGGAGTTAATTAAAAATCTAAGGAGATTACCTGAATCAGGAGAACTTGGGGTGTTATCAAAGACAAGTCACCTGCGAAGCCAAAAGAATTCTGCCATTGCAGCTATTACACTTGCAACTAGATCTGCTATTGAAGGTGGAGTTTTCCCTGAAATCGCATATACTATTAGTGATTTATTTATACAAAAACTCGAAGAAATACATAAAAATGAAGCAATACCCCCTTTTTTAGAGAATGCTTTACTTGAGTTTGCAGAACGTGTCAAAAATAGTACAGTGCAGCAACATTCAAAACATATAAACGTATGTCAGAATTATATATTCACTCATCTTTATGGTGATATTACACTAAATATCCTTGCAGAAATAGTCACATTAAACCCTAGTTATTTATCTTCCCTTTTCAAAAAAGAAGTTGGAATTTCTTTAAATGAATATATTCAGCGTGCGAAAGTCGATGAGTCAAAAAAGTTAATGACATATACGAGACATTCTATATCCGAAATTTCTACAGTACTAAATTTTCACGACCAAAGTCATTTTACAAAGGTATTTAAAAAACATACTGGTATTTCGCCTAAACAATTTAAAAATGGATGCAGTTATTAGTTATCCTTCGTTCCGTCAATAGATTTAATTTGTTGCTTTACATTCCTAATACATATACTTTATAAAGCGAAAACATTAATTGGTAGTACATTAATTGAAATAGATGAATGCTAAACATAATTCACATTCTTCATAACTCCTGATTATAATCCAAATTTGGAAGAATAGAGGCTTTTTTATATACAAATAATAAGCCTCAAGGAGTTGTTGACATGCATTTCATATTAAATATGTTAGGGATTTTTGTTGTAATATTAATCGTCTTCCTTTGTTCGCCTAATAAAAGAAAAATAAAATGGAGACCAATCGTTATTCTAATCATATTGGAGCTTTTTATTACGTGGTTTATGTTAGGCACCAAATTGGGCAGTATTATCATTAATAAAATTGCGTCATTTTTCAGTTGGCTACTATCGTGCGCGAATGAAGGTATTCGTTTTGCATTTCCTTCAGCTATGGAAAATCAAACAGTTGATTTCTTCTTTAGTGCCTTACTTCCTATCATTTTTGTTATCACTTTTTTTGATATCCTTTCCTACTTTGGAGTCTTAACTTGGATCATTGATAAAGTTGGTGCACTTATTTCTAAGATTTCTCG
>Ga0105250_10001999_pt1 | contig 10561 bp, 7 predicted proteins | sample KBSS54metaG_FD_80425 | JGI IMG/M metagenome (GOLD analysis project Ga0105250, IMG submission 80425) | Switchgrass rhizosphere microbial communities from Kellogg Biological Station, Michigan, USA - KBS S5-4 metaG | ecosystem: Host-associated > Plants > Roots > Rhizosphere > Soil | place...
CTCCGTGTAAAGGAGGTGCTCTACCAACTGAGCTAATCACCCCCGCTGTGTGGAGTCGCATTATAGGGAGAGTTGAAAATGAGTCAACGCCTTTTCTAAAGATTTTGTTTGTTCGTCGTAAAAATAAACAATGCGATCGCCAAATATCCATGGGTGATTGATTTATCACCAGAATATAAGGATTGCTGAGAACACAAGGTATCGACATTGAGGAATCAGCACACAGTGGTAGAATGTTTTCGACTAAATATTCCCTGGCATTTGCCGGTTTCCCGGCACTTTTGCGTAATTAAGGCCGTTTAATGAAAATCAAAACTCGCTTCGCGCCAAGCCCAACAGGCTATTTGCACGTTGGTGGCGCTCGTACTGCTCTTTACTCATGGCTTTTTGCTCGTAACCACGGCGGCGAGTTTGTGCTGCGTATAGAAGACACTGATCTTGAGCGTTCAACCCCAGAAGCTATCGAAGCTATTATGGATGGCATGAATTGGTTGAGCCTTGAGTGGGACGAAGGCCCGTACTACCAGACCAAACGTTTTGATCGCTACAACGCGGTTATCGATGAAATGCTGGAAGCGGGCACAGCGTATAAATGTTACTGCTCTAAAGAACGCCTTGAAGCGCTGCGCGAAGAACAAATGGCGAATGGCGACAAGCCGCGTTACGACGGCCGCTGCCGTCACGGTCATGAACATCACGCGGCAGACGAACCTTGTGTGGTGCGTTTTGCCAACCCGCAAGACGGTTCTGTGATTTTCGACGACCAGATCCGTGGCCCAATCGAATTCAGCAACCAGGAACTAGACGATCTGATCATTCGCCGTACCGACGGTTCCCCAACTTATAACTTCTGTGTGGTGGTCGATGACTGGGATATGGAAATCACCCACGTTGTTCGTGGTGAAGACCATATCAACAACACACCTCGCCAGATCAACATCCTGAAAGCGTTGAATGCACCTGTTCCGGTATATGCGCACGTTTCTATGATTAATGGCGATGACGGTAAAAAGCTTTCTAAACGCCACGGTGCCGTAAGCGTCATGCAATATCGTGATGATGGTTATCTGCCTGAAGCTTTGCTGAACTACCTGGTGCGCTTGGGTTGGTCACACGGCGATCAAGAGATCTTCACGCGTGAAGAGATGATCAAGCTGTTCACCCTTGATTCAGTCAGCAAATCTGCCAGCGCATTTAACACGGAAAAATTGCAGTGGTTGAACCACCACTACATTAACCATTTGGCACCTGAATATGTTGCCACGCATCTGCAATGGCATATCGAGCAGCAAAATATTGATACCCGTAATGGCCCGCAATTGGCTGAACTGGTGAAACTGCTTGGCGATCGCTGCAAAACTCTGAAAGAGATGGCTGAAACTTGCCGCTACTTCTACGAAGACTTCAGTGAGTTTGATGCGGATGCTGCGAAGAAACACCTGCGTCCGGTTGCGCGTCAGCCACTGGAAGTGGTGCGTGACAAACTGGCAGCGTTAACTGACTGGACAGCAGAAAACGTGCATAACGCAATTCAGGCAACAGCTGATGAACTGGAAGTGGGTATGGGCAAAGTTGGCATGCCACTGCGCGTAGCGGTTACTGGAGCAGGGCAGTCACCTGGTCTGGATGTCACCGTCCATGCAATTGGTAAACAACGTTCTATTGCACGTATCAACCAGGCGCTGGAATTTATTGCACAGCGTGAAGCACAACAGTAACGCATACGGTAATAAAGAGTACTTGATAACAAGCCGGCTTATGCCGGCTTTTTAATACTCGTCTTATTCATCACGAATACTTAAACGTTTTAAAACTCCCGCAATTCCTTCCCGAAGAAGCAGTGCAGACAACTTTTCTTGCTCAACTATCGACATCTGTTTCATCGAATTAAGCAGAAGGCCTTCCAGGGAAGTGTCATTAACATGGTAGTTGCTGTGTTTCTCAGAAACACGTTTTGCACTATTAATAAAATCGCGTACACGTTCGTCAACATGAATCAGCCGAGCTTTACCACCTTGAACACCGGGTTTTTGCGTGGTGAGCCAACATTCTTTACGTACCCATTTGTTGATTGTTTGACGACTGTAACCGGTAATTATCGCCAGCTCTTCTGGGGTCATACGTTCCTTGAGCACAGTTTTTCCTTAAGTCCAAAGGGGTTATTAGTGGTTCATTTTAGAGGATCATTTTACTGGAAACTGTGACAGGATTAACTACAGCATCATGATATGCAATTAGCTTTGTTCACATTGTTTGCTTTTTCGACGATCAACCGCAGAACAAGAATTTGCCGTTGACACTGTTGAATGGGTTTCATATGATGCCGCCCGTCGATACGACACGGTGTTCACGGTATGGGGCTATAGCTCAGCTGGGAGAGCGCTTGCATGGCATGCAAGAGGTCAGCGGTTCGATCCCGCTTAGCTCCACCAAATCTTAACCAGCAAGATTTGAACCGTTTACACAGTAAGACCCTTCGTGGGGCTATAGCTCAGCTGGGAGAGCGCTTGCATGGCATGCAAGAGGTCAGCGGTTCGATCCCGCTTAGCTCCACCAAAATATAAAACCCTCGCCTGATGGCGGGGTTTTTTTCGTTTTAATAACAAAAAAACTCAAAATCACCGCACACCAGCGACATTTATTACACATCTATTCACTTGGTGAATATATCAAACTATTTCTCTTTGTTGGGATGTGTAAAAGATGAAGTAAATTAAAGAGATGTGGTATTCCGCAAACTTGATTTGCGCAATAAATAAACGTATTATTCATCACCGAATAACGCTGCCAAACAATGCAGAATACTCACTCCAGAGCTTATGACTTTCCGAAAAATGATAAAAAAATCCGTCACAGCACTGGTTTTAAGCCTTCTGCTTGTTCCTCTTTCTCGCTACATCTCACCCGCTACAGTTGTTGAATCTAAGCAGATTTATCTCGCATACCTTCCAATAAGTTTCATGATCGCCATGGTGCTTATCTATGGGCGGTTAGGTATTATTCCGTTAATAATAGCTTCAATCATCGCATATTCATTCTGCTTGAAAATATCCTGGTTTGCGGTGGTGATATTTGTCCTTTGTCTGGTCTCTGCAATATCAGTTTGTTGCATGATGGCTCGTTATTATCTCGGTGCACGCTGGCGTCATGGTTTAGCAGATAAAGGTATTGGCATCAGGATATTTTTGCTTAGTTTTGTTGTCCCATTCCTTATTAAAATATTGATGTATATTTCCGGAATATATATTCATTTTCCTGCTCGGGTTGCAGCGTATTTCGGTGATAACTCACTTATTTTCATGGTGGTCGATTTCCAAAGCCTGGTTGCCGCATCGCTTATTTTTACCCCTTTATTCTATTACCCATTAAGGATGATCCTGAATCCTTATTATGCGCGCGCATTCTGGCTCCGTTGTGTGGTGCGTGATTTTGTTGGGCCGCGCCGTTGTTACTCCTGGACTTGGGTCTTTTGCTTAATAACTCTGCTAGGGGTTTTGTGTTCCTCCTGGGGGGTTCTGCAGGTTTCTGGCTATCTGGTACCGGTCATCTTCGTGCTATTTGCTCTCGGAATCCGCCATTTCGGCCCGCGTATCATGGGGCTAATGTGGGCGATTTCTGCATGGTTATTGCTGACCTATAACGATGGTTTCCTGTATGGGGTAAATACTGAATTTGCTCTGTCCTTTATTCTCTCGGTATTTATCTCATTTAGCGTCTGTATGGTGTATATGACGTCGATGTTCAAGAAAAATGAGTGGATGAAGCGTATTTATCGTTCGCAAGCCCTGACTGACCCCTTAACTCAGTTACCGAATATTCGTGCGCTGGAACATCATGTGCAATGTTATCCAAAAGGGACGTTGTGTTGCTTGCGTATGTCTAATCTGGAATTTTTAAGTCGCCATTATGGCATGATGATGCGTATTGACTGTAAACGTATTATCACCAGCCAATTAACCCCTTTGCTACATCAAGGTGAACAGGTATTTCAATTACCTGGCAGTGAATTATTAATATTTTTACATACTCAGGATGCTGCTGCACGACTCGGTAATATGGTCGATACACTCAATAGTAAACAAATAAAATGGCATAACACTATGCTGGACATTGAGTACAGTGCATCTTATAGCGCTATCGATAATGACCTTGTTGAATTACACCATACATTAGGGCAATTAAGTTATCTGTCTGAACAGGCTTGTGCCAGCAGGCGTGTGCTAAGTCTGAATACCCGAATTGAAGATGTTTCAGGCCAGACGACAGATCGCGTTTTACTTCTGCAAAAAATTAAACATGCTTTGAATGATGAACAATCTTTTGTGCTGTATGCCCAACCCGTTATGAATGTGCAGGGGAAGGGCTATCACGAAATACTCAGTCGTTTAATATTAGATGGCGAAGTTATTACGCCGGATAAGTTTATTCCTGTGATCACTGAATTTAACCTCAGTACCCGCTTCGACATGCTAATCATGAAGAAACTGGTGAGTTTCCTGCAGCAACATGCTGTTGAAAGCCAACAACCGCGTTTTTCTGTCAATCTTATGCCGTTGACGTTAATGCAAAAAGATATCGCCCAGGACATTGTTTCCTTGTTTGCTGAATATCAGGTGCCAACCTGCAGTGTAATTATTGAAGTTACTGAGGAACAGGCATTTTCAGAATCAGAAATCTCAATGCAGAACATCACGCTGCTGCGTGAAAGCGGCTTTAAAATTGCTATTGATGATTTTGGCACTGGCTATGCCAATTACGAAAGACTCAAACGGCTTCATGCGGACATTATCAAGATTGATGGGTGTTTCATCAAAGACATCACATCGGACTCGCTTGATCCGCTGATTGTTAAATCAATATGTGACATGGCACAAGCGAAGCAGCTCAGTGTCGTTGCCGAGTTTGTTGAAACTGAAGAACAGCGCACCCTTTTGCTTAGCCTTGGCGTAGAGTTTTTACAAGGTTATCTGATTGGCAAACCAGAGCCTCTTAATACAGTCCATACTTTTTAAGGTAGCAGTATGTTGCGAGCATCTGATCACAGGACTTTATTGTGAGCACTTCCAGAGCGAATAGATTCCGTTTACCGTTGGCCAACACACTGCGTGTTATTCATCTGTGCTTTATTTTTGTTTTTGTCCTGACCGCCATATTGTTCTGGCAGCAAGGGCAGTTGTTTAGCCAGGGTTATCGCACCGGGCAGTTAAGCCACCTGGAAAGCGTGATTGCGCGGCTTGAAAGCAGAGCACAATACAAGGTTGATAATCTTCGCTATTTAAAACGAATTTTTATTGAAGCGATGGATGATCCGATTTTTCCTGGTAGCCCGGTGGCTCCCTGGGAAGTCAATGAGAATGCGATTCAAAGGCCACTATGGATAGGCGAGTTACCCCTGCCTGATACTGTCACTGAAGATGAAGCTTCTCAGGGCAAAGAATCACAGGAAGTGCGTAATCAACTCAATGGGTTGCGTAAAATACAGGGGCTTTTCCCGCTGGCAACCGGGGAACATGAACTGCTTGCCGATTTGTACTATATCTCGCGTGAAGGTGAATTTATCGCCTCGTTATCGCAAGAGGTTAACGAGCAACTGATCAATAGTTATAACCCGCACGAAAAGCAGGGTAGTTTCGTATTGGCTTCACCGCTTTTGAATCCCCGGCGCGCACCGTTCTGGACGCGGCAAAACATCGCTAACAGCGATGAGACAGTGATCAACGCGGCGATACCAGTCGATTTTGGTGGTGAATGGGTCGGATTGTTGGGCATTGCATTTGATAATCAGTCAGTACAGAAATTTCTTGCCTCTTCATTACCTGAAGGGACGCAAAGTGCCTACCGATTATATGATGAGCAGTTAAAACCGCTGACAAAAGCGGTGGGTGCGGAAAACAACGTACAGCTGAACGTGGAGCAGAAGAAAACCATTCTCAAGATGTTGATTGATAAACCGCGCGGCACTTTCCGTTCCGGGTCGGTATTTATCACTTTTGGTAAACTGAGAGGGACACACTCGGTTCTGGTGAGCACCCAAACCCTGAGCCAGGGGCTGCACGAAGATTTTGGGCGATTCAGTCTACTTCTCGTCACGATGTTTTTGATTTTTGTGCTTTCTCTTTTAGGAGCACATCGCATTATTTGCCGCCTGGTGGGCAATATGGGCAATTTACAACGTGAAATGCAGCATCATGCGCTTCATGATGATTTGACCGGAGTACTTAACCGGCGTGGTTTCTTTGAGAAAACATCGCAAGTCAGCCCTAATTATGTCGATTACACCCTTGTTCTATTGGATCTCGATCACTTCAAAAAAGTCAATGATATGTATGGTCACCAGGTCGGTGACAATGTGTTGATCCACGCCACTGGGCGTATCCAGCGTGCCATACGTAAACAGGATATTTTGGGGCGTATAGGCGGTGAGGAGTTTTGTATTTACCTGCCAAACTCTGACCTTAAAACCGGGATCAAGGTGGCGACACGTATCAAATGGGAGCTTGAGTCATCGGCGCTGATTCTTGAAGATGGCTCGCAGTTACCTGTTACCGCATCGCTGGGTGTCGCGTCGTATCGCGAGCATCCTGAATACATGCTTGAGCAGATCCAATCCCTTGCGGATATGCGTATGTACAGGGCCAAAGCACGCGGAAGAAATCAGGTGTGTTGGCTGGGTGAAGATAAATTTCAGGCATAAAAAAACCGAGGCGTAAGCCTCGGTTTTTTTTTGTAGCGTCAGGATTACAAGAACAGGCCTGCAATAGAAGCAGACAGAATGCTCACAAGCGTTGCGCCATAAACCAATTTCAAGCCGAAGCGAGAAACCACATTACCTTGTTCTTCGTTCAGGCCTTTAATCGCACCAGCGATAATCCCGATAGAAGAGAAGTTAGCAAACGACACCAGGAACACAGACAGGATACCTTCCGCACGTGGGGAGAGCGTACCCGCCAGTTTTTGCAGATCCAGCATCGCAACGAATTCGTTCGATACCAGTTTGGTTGCCATGATACTGCCAACCTGCAGGGCTTCATGTGAAGGAACACCCATCACCCAGGCTATTGGATAGAAGATGTAACCCAGAATGCCCTGGAAGGAGATACCGAAGATAGCTGCAAACAGTGCGTTCAATGCAGAGATCAAAGCGATAAAGCCAATCAGCATTGCGGCAACGATAATCGCAACTTTAAAACCTGCCAGGATATATTCACCGAGCATTTCGAAGAAACTTTGACCTTCGTGCAGATTAGACATCTGCAGGTTTTCTTCGCTCTCTTCAACACGGTATGGGTTGATAAGAGATAACACGATGAAGGTACTGAACATGTTCAATACCAGCGCTGCGACCACATATTTAGGTTCGAGCATCGTCATATAAGCGCCGACAATCGACATGGACACAGTAGACATGGCCGTAGCGGACATAGTGTACATGCGGTTGCGGGACATCTTACCGAGAATATCCTTATAGGCGATAAAGTTCTCTGACTGTCCCAAAATCAGTGAGCTTACGGCGTTAAAGGATTCCAGTTTACCCATACCATTCACTTTAGACAGAAGGGTACCGATAAAGCGGATAACAATTGGCAGCACGCGAATGTGTTGCAAAATACCAATCAGCGCAGAGATAAAGACGATTGGGCAAAGTACTTTCAGGAAGAAGAAGGCGAGTCCTTCGTCATTCATCTTACCGAATACAAAGTTTGTCCCTTCATTAGCGAACGACAGGAGTTTCTCAAACATTTCTGAGAAGCCTCTCACGAAGCCCAGGCCCACTTCTGAGTTCAGGAAGAACCAGGCGAGAATGAGTTCGATCACTAACAATTGAACGATAAAGCGAATACGGATCTGCTTACGATTGCTGCTGAGCAACAAAGCAAGCAACGCAACCACGGCAAGCGCTAAAACAAAATGCAGAACGCGGGACATATTTGCTCCAAATATTATGAGGCAGGTTTAATTTCGTTGCACATTCTATGTAACAAGCAATAAGAAAACGAGAGCAATCGCACACTATAGTAATGACATGTGACCAATCTCAAAATTAGTGATCAACCATACATTTCTGCTATGTTAAGTAAAGAAGGTAAAAGTTGCGTCAATGCACATATCTTCATAATAGTTGTTGTCTTCATTGTGGTTCGTTAATCGGCGCCTAAAAATCCCTCATTGTTTCAAACTATAGAAGAAATCAGTTTTTGTCCCTTAAATGAATTTGATAATCATTCTCACTTTTGCTAGCTTGAAACATAGCAAAGGCTATATCTCAGAGGCAGATGATGACTAATACTCGCGTTGAAAATAGTGGTACTCGCACAGCGCGCAGATTACGCCTGGCGTTGATGGGGCCGGCTTTTATTGCTGCCATTGGTTATATCGACCCTGGTAACTTTGCCACCAACATCCAGGCGGGGGCCAGCTTTGGCTATAAATTGCTGTGGGTGGTGGTCTGGGCCAACCTGATGGCGATGCTCATCCAAATCTTGTCTGCAAAACTCGGCATCGCGACCGGTAAAAATCTTGCCGAACAGATTCGCGACCATTATCCGCGCCCGGTCGTCTGGCTTTACTGGGTACAAGCCGAAATTATTGCCATGGCGACAGATCTCGCCGAATTCATTGGTGCGGCGATTGGTTTTAAATTAATCCTCGGTGTTTCTTTATTGCAGGGCGCGGTGCTGACAGGTATTGCCACGTTCTTAATCTTGATGCTGCAACGGCGCGGCCAAAAACCACTCGAAAAAGTGATTGGCGGGTTATTGCTATTTGTCGCAGCCGCTTACATTGTCGAACTCATTTTCTCACAGCCTAAACTGGTGGAACTAGGCAAGGGGATGTTGATCCCGAGCCTGCCAAACAGCGAAGCGGTATTTCTGGCGGCGGGTGTGCTTGGCGCCACCATCATGCCGCACGTTATCTATCTGCACTCGTCGCTCACCCAACATTTACATGGTGGCAATCGGGCTGAACGCTATTCAGCGACCAAATGGGATGTGGCGATAGCAATGACCATCGCCGGATTTGTTAACCTGGCGATGATGGCCACCGCCGCCGCGGCATTTCACTTCACGGGCCATACCGGTGTTGCTGACCTCGACGAAGCTTATCTCACACTGCAACCGTTGCTCAGTCACTCGGCGGCTACCATCTTTGGTTTAAGCTTAGTTGCTGCGGGCTTGTCGTCTACTGTGGTGGGGACGTTAGCCGGGCAAGTGGTGATGCAGGGCTTCGTGCGTTTTTATATCCCGCTATGGGTTCGCCGCTCCGTGACCATGGCACCGTCATTCATTGTGATTCTGATGGGGCTTGATCCCACTCGCATCCTGGTGATGAGCCAGGTATTACTCAGTTTCGGGATTGCCCTGGCACTGGTTCCACTGCTGATTTTTACCAGCAATGACAAACTGATGGGCGATTTAGTCAATACACGCGTCGTGAAAACAACGGGGTGGGTGATTGTGGCGATAGTGGTTGCGTTGAATTTGTGGCTGCTGATTGGGACGGTGTTGGGGCTGTAACAGTGAAAACGGTGGGGGTGATAATCCCCCCACCGTTAAGTATTAGTGGCGATGACCGCCGCCGTGACCATGTCCACGGCCACCACGTCCTGGGCCGCGATGGTCATCCCGGTCATTCCAGCCCGCGCGGTAGCCCTTCTCAAAGCTGCTACGGCCACGGTCTTTATACCAGCCACGATGGTAACCATTGTCATGACGGTGCCAACCGCGATCGCGCCATTCATAGTTACGATGCCAGTAATCGCGGTCCCTCCAGCCGCCACCATCCCAGTAATTACCGCGATAATCCTGATCGCCAATTTGAAGCTTCACCGACGGCAGCAGGGTGATTTCGCCCGCATTCGCCATCATCGGTACAGATGCCAGTAATGCAATCGCAAGAATCAGTGACCTGAACATACTCTCTCCTCATACACGGTAACCGCCAGGGCGGCTTGTTATCCGTATAGTAAGTTGTGGTAACTAAGTGTTTCATCGCCACAACTCCTAATTCGCAGGGTAGAGCACTTTTTGCTAATTTAGTTTAACAATTGACCATTCAATGTTAACGGTTACACTAAAATTTCTTCGATCTCGGCAAGCTCTGCGGCGCTGAAATGACGATTTGCTAACATCCCCACCGCATCATCAATTTGGCTGGTCTTACTTGCACCAATCAGAACCGATGTCACTGCGTCACCACGCAGTACCCACGCCAGCGCCATCTGCGAAAGCTTCTGCCCACGACGTTGTGCTATCGCATTCAATTTACGCACTTTTTCCAGTTTTACCTCGGTGAGTTGCTCAGCATTAAGGAACTTGCTGTCACTGGCTGCGCGGGAATCGGCAGGGATGCCGTCCAAATAACGATCGGTCAACTGGCCGCCTGCGAGAGGCGAAAACGCGATACTGCCGACGCCTTTCTCTTGCAGCACATCCAGCAAACCGCCTTCAACCCAACGCTCAAACATCGAATAACGAGGCTGGTGGATCAGGCATGGTGTACCCAGATCGTTCAAAATATCAATGGCTTGAGCAGCCAGTTCTGCCGGATAGTTTGAAATGCC
>Ga0105250_10002008_pt1 | contig 10541 bp, 10 predicted proteins | sample KBSS54metaG_FD_80425 | JGI IMG/M metagenome (GOLD analysis project Ga0105250, IMG submission 80425) | Switchgrass rhizosphere microbial communities from Kellogg Biological Station, Michigan, USA - KBS S5-4 metaG | ecosystem: Host-associated > Plants > Roots > Rhizosphere > Soil | place...
CGCCTTCACCCACGGCCTGGACCACGCCCGCGTATTCCGAGCCCGGCACGAACGGCAGCTCAGGCTTCGTCTGGTACTTGTTCTGCACGATCAGCAGATCGGGAAAGTTCAGGCTGGCCGCCTTCACTTCGAGCAGTACCTGTCCCGGGCCCGGCGTGGGCGTGGGCAGCTGCGTCCACTGCAGTTGATCGACGCCTGTGGGCGTGGTGCAAAGCCAAGCGTGCATGGTGGTTGTCTCCTGTGATTGAATGCCTGGCCGATGATAGGAGTGTGGTGGGAATGCCTCCTGTCCCTCGGGCGACGAGACGCCCGCCTACAATCGCCCGCAATCCCTGCTGTATCCATGAAGATTCTCATTTGTAACGACGACGGCTACCAGGCGCCCGGCATCCAGGCCCTGTACGAGGCGCTGCGCACGGTGGCAGACGTCGAGGTGGTGGCACCGGAGCACAACAACAGTGCCAAGTCCAACGCCCTGACGCTGAACGCGCCGCTGTATGTGCACCAGGCCCACAACGGCTTTCGCTATGTCAATGGCACGCCTGCGGACTGCGTGCACATCGCCCTGACCGGCCTGCTGGGCTACCGGCCCGACCTGGTGGTCTCCGGCATCAACAACGGCGCCAACATGGGCGACGACACCATCTATTCCGGCACCGTGGGCGCCGCCATGGAAGGCTTTCTGTTCGGCATTCCCTCCATTGCCTTCTCGCAGGTGGACAAGGGCTGGTCCGAGATCGAGGCCGCTGCCGCCGCCGCGCGCCAGCTGGTCATGGACATGCAATCGCAGGAACTGATCGGCCTGTCGCCCTGGCTGCTCAACGTGAACATTCCCAACATGCCCTTGTCCGCGCTCAAGCCCCTCAAGCTGTGCCGGCTGGGCCGCCGCCATGCGGCCGAACGCGTCATCACCCAGGAGAGCCCGCGCGGCGAAATGATGTACTGGATAGGCAGCGCAGGCGCGGCCAAGGATGACTCGGAGGGCACGGACTTCCACGCTACGGCGCACGGCCATGTGTCCGTCACGCCGCTGAAGGTGGACCTGACCGACCACGACAACCTGGGCTACTGGGCACAGACGGCGGCCAGGCTGGCGTCGGCCGGCCAGGGCGTGCAGGCAGCCCAGGGCGGGGCGGTGCAACCGTGAGCGAGCGCCGTCCCGGAGTTCCCTCGTGGGTGGCGCGCTCGGTGCAGACCCCTGCGCCGGCCTCGCGCGCGGCGCCTGCGCGCTCTGCGCTGGCGCCGGCCGGTGCCCGTGCCCCGCAACAGCCTTCGGGCATCGGCCTGGACTCTGCCGCCGTGCGCGCGCGCATGGTGCAGCGGCTGGCTGCCACCGGCATACAGTCGCCGGCCGTGCTGGCCGCCATGGGATCGGTGGAGCGCCACCGCTTTGTGGACAGCGCCCTGGTCAACCAGGCCTATGAAGACACCAGTCTGCCCATTGGCCTGGGCCAGACGATCTCCAAGCCCAGTGTGGTCGCCCGCATGACCGAGCTGCTGCTGGGTTCGGAGGCCGCGAAGTCGGGCCTGGGCCGCGTGCTGGAAATCGGCACGGGCTGCGGCTACCAGGCGGCGGTGCTGGCGCGCGTGGCACGCGAGGTCTATTCGATCGAGCGCCTGCGCGGCCTGCACGAGAAAGCGCGCAGCAACCTGCGTCCCTGGCGGCTGACCAATGTCCATCTGATCTTTGGAGATGGCATGGAAGGCTATGGCAGCGGCGCGCCGTATGCGGGCATCATCTCGGCCGCTGGCGGCGAGAGCATGCCCTCGGCCTGGTGCGACCAGTTGGCCGTGGGCGGGCGGCTTGTCGCCCCCATGGTGGTTACGGGTGGTAAGCAGGCACTGCTGGTGATTGACAAGAGTTCACACGGGTTTACGCAGTCGATTTTGGAGGCCGTGAACTTTGTCCCCCTAAAATCGGGCATCGCCTAGAAGGGAATAACTTATGTTGGTATCGCGAAGTCTTGGGGCTTGGGGAACGGTGGTGCTGGCCGGCATGGTTCTGGCAGGCTGCACATCCCAAGTGAACAGGGCTCCCGTGGAGGACCGTGGAACGACCACCACCTCCTCCACCTCTTCCTCGCCATCGGCAGCCGTCAAGCCGCTGCCCGGCGTCGAAAACGCCGGCAAGCCCGGCTACTACACGATCAAGCCCGGTGACACGCTGATCCGCATCGGCCTGGAAACCGGCCAGAGCTGGAAGGACATCGCGCGCTGGAACAATCTGGAGAACCCCAACCTGATCGAAGTCGGTCAGGTGGTGCGTGTCGTGCCGCCGACCAGCTCGGACAGCGTCGGCACGCGCCCCTCGTCCACTGCCTCCTCCACGCCCAGCGGCTCGCCCGTGGTGGCAACGCCGCTGCCGCCCGTGGCATCGTCGGGCGGCTCCACGGCAACGCCTGCACCCGCACCGACCCCGGCACCCGCCCCTGCACCCGCAGCCGGCAAGGGCGCCGACGATGTGGACTTCATCTGGCCTGCATCGGGCAGCCTGATCGCCGGTTTTGACGAGGCGCGCAACAAGGGTTACGACATCGCAGGCAAGGCCGGCGATCCCGTGATGGCCGCTGCCGATGGCCGCGTGGTCTATGCCGGCGCCGGCCTGCGTGGCTACGGCAACCTGATCATCCTCAAGCACAACAACACCTACCTCACGGCCTACGCGCACAACCAGACGCTGCTGGTCAAGGAAGACCAGACCGTGCGAAAGGGCCAGAAGATCGCCGAGATGGGCAGCACCGACGCGGACCGCGTGAAGCTGCACTTCGAGGTGCGTCGCCAGGGCAAGCCTGTCGATCCTTCGCGCTACCTGCCTTCGCGCTGATGAGCCGCAGCACCAGGCAAACCGGACAAGCCCCTGCCCCGCAGGGGCTTGTTTCTTCTGCGCCCGGCGAATCGCCGTGGGAGCCGGTCGAGGACGAGGCCGAAGGCGGCGAGGTCGAGGCCACCGCAGCCGAGCTGCGCGAGATCACCGTGCCGCCGGCCCAGCACGGCCTGCGCGCCGACAAGGTGCTGGCCGAATGCGCGGCCGAGTTCTCCCGCAGCTATCTGCAGCAACTGCTGGCGCAGGGCGCGGTCACGCTCAATGGGCGTGTGCTGGTCAAGCCGGCCACCAAGGTGGCCGCCGGCGACCGGATGGTGCTGGAGATGCGGCCCACGCAGCAGAGCATGGCCTTCCAGCCCGAGGACATGGCGCTGGACGTGGTGTATGAGGACGAGCACCTGCTGGTCGTCAACAAGCCGGCTGGCCTGGTCGTGCATCCGGCCCCGGGCAATTGGACGGGAACCCTGCTCAACGGCCTGCTGGGGCGCGACCCCAAGGCGCGCGAGGTGCCGCGCGCCGGCATCGTCCACCGCCTGGACAAGGACACCAGCGGGCTCATGGTGGTGGCGCGCAGCCGCGCCGCCATGGACGCGCTGGTGGCCATGATCGCCGCGGGCAATGTCAGCCGCCAGTACCTGGCGCTGGCCCACAAGGCCTGGGGCCCGCGCAAGCGCCGCGAGGTCGATGCGCCCATCGGCCGCGACCCGCGCAACCGCCTGCGCATGGCCGTGGTCGATCTGGCGCAGCATGCGGGCAAGACCGCGCGCACCGACATCGACCTGCTGGCCGGCAACGAGGAAGTCAGCCTGGTGCGCTGCACGCTGCACACGGGCCGCACCCACCAGATCCGCGTGCACATGGCATCGCTGGGCCACCCGCTGGTGGCCGATGCCGTCTACGGCGGCAAGGAGGCTGGCGGCATGGCGCGCCAGGCGCTGCACGCCTTCCGGCTGGCCTTCACCCATCCCATGACAGGCCAGGCCCTGGTGCTGCGCGCGCCGCTGCCGCCCGATATGGCACAGGCGCTGGAAAATTGGGGGCTGAGCTACAATCCCGCCGAAAGCCTCTGACCATCTCTCGCATGGCATCCGTGGAGCGCTTGCTTCCTCTTCTTTGATTCGGCGCACCCTGGCTGCCACCTCTGGTGGCACGCGCGCCTTTGTTCCCGAGACGCTGAGCCATGAATACGGTAGATGCCAAGCGGGTCCTGGAAACTGCATTGATCTGTGCGCCGCAGCCTGTCACGCTGCGTGAGCTGCGCTCGCTGTTCGATGACGTGCTGGGCTCCGACACGCTGAAGGACCTGCTGCTGGACCTGCAGAAAGACTGGGCGCAAAAGGGTGTGGAGCTGGTGCAGGTGGCGTCTGGATGGCGCTTCCAGAGCCGGCCCGAGATGCGGGTCTATCTGGACCGGCTGCATCCCGAAAAGCCGCCACGCTACACCCGTGCGACCCTGGAGACGCTGGCGATCATCGCCTACCGCCAGCCAGTGACGCGCGGCGACATCGAGGACATACGCGGCGTGACGGTCAACAGCCTGCTGATCAAGCAACTGGAAGACCGGGGATGGATCGAGGTCATTGGCCACCGGGAAACCGTGGGCCGGCCCTCTTTGTTCGCCACCACGCGCCAGTTTCTGGACGACCTGGGCCTGCAGTCGCTGGACCAGTTGCCCATGCTCGAGGAGCCCGAATCCCAGCAAAGCCTGTTCAAGGCGCTGGAAGAGTCGGGTGCGCAGGAATTGGCAGCGGACGAGGCCGCGCCAGCCGGTGACGCTCCCTTGCCGGAAGAGCCCCAGGGCGAGGCAGATGCCACGGAATCGGACGGGGCAGATGCCGCAATGGCAGCAGATACGGCTCAAGCAGATACAGCAGACCTGGCGGATGCGGCAGACGCAGCGGATGCGGCAGAGGCAACAGACGCAACGGATACAGCGGATACAACGGATACGGACGGCACTGCAGAGCAGGCCGAAGAAGGAAAGCCATGACGGGTAGTGATATCTCCAAAGACCAGGACGCCCAGCCGGCGTCCGATGAGGCCGGCGCGCAGCGCAAGGCCCGCCCTGCGCGCACGCGCGCTCCCAAGGCCGGGGCGCGGCCCGGCGCCAAGCCTGTGCGCAAGCCGCGTCCGGCCGCCGAGGCGGTGCATGCCGAAGACACCGAGCAAGAGCTGGTGACGGCTGATACATCAGAGCCGACCGACTCAGGGTCTGTCGAAGGCTACGGTTTTGCGGACGTCATCTCGGGCGAGCTCGACGCTGCCGAAGAGCGCGACGATGCCGCGCCTGCCAAGCGCGTGCTGCTGCCCCAGGTCGATTCGCCCAAGCTGCACAAGGTGCTGGCCCAGGCCGGGCTGGGATCGCGACTCGAAATGGAGCAGCTCATTCTTGAAGGCCGCATCTCGGTCAACAACGAGCCTGCCCACGTGGGCCAGCGCATCCAGTTCGGCGACCAGATCAAGGTCAATGGCCAGCCCATCCGCTTTCGCATCGACCCGCCGCCGGCGCGTGTCATCGCTTATCACAAGCCCGTGGGCGAGGTCGTCACGCATGACGATCCGCAAAACCGTCCCACGGTGTTCCGCAAGCTGCCTCGCCTGCAGCATGGCAAATGGCAATCGGTGGGCCGCCTGGACCTGAACACCGAAGGCCTGCTGCTGTTCACCAGCTCGGGCGAGCTGGCCAACTCCCTGATGCACCCGCGCTTCGGCCTGGAGCGCGAATACGCAGCCCGCGTGCTGGGCGCGCTCAGCAAGGAAGAAAAGCAGCGCCTGACCGATGGCGTGCAGCTGGAAGACGGCGTGGCCGCCTTCGGCTCCATTGAGGACGGCGGTGGTGAAGGCGCCAACTGCTGGTACCGCGTGACCATTTCCGAAGGCCGCAACCGCGAAGTGCGCCGCATGTTCGAGGCGGTGGGCCATGCCGTGAGCCGGCTGATCCGCATCCGCTACGGCGCCATGGTGCTGCCGCGCGGCCTCAAGCGCGGCGCCTGGGTGGAGCTGGACCAGGCCGATATCCAGTCCCTGGCTTCGGCAGCCGGCATGCAGGCGCGTGCGCCCGCTGCACCCAAGCCACCGGCCGGAGGCCGCCGTGGTGGCCCGGCTGACCGCAACACCGTTCGCCGCGAAGGCGGCGGCCGCTACTTCGACGGCAATCGCCCGGCGCCCAACGCCATGCTCGACGGCCCGCGTGCCAAGCCTGCCGCCAAGGGCGGCAAGGTTGACGGCGGCCAGGGACAGGGCAAGGGGCAGGGCGGCGCAGGCGGGCGGGGCAAGGGCGGCGGCAGCCAGCAGCCCGATCCGATGCGTACATCGGTGGGCTACATCGGCTCCGACAGCCTCTCGCGTGCACGCCAGAACGCCAAGCGCAAGCCGGGAGGACGCCGCTGAAAGGCGGCCGGGCCGTCCGCCTTCTGGTTCATCCAGAGGTGGTTGGCCCGCCCTGTAAGCCTGCCATTTGGCAGCACCATGTCATCAAGGACTTTGATGGCACAGCTAGAATCAACGGTTTTGTCCAATTGACAAAAATCCATAGTAACCCTGATTAGGAACCATTCAAATGGCCATCGAACGCACTCTTTCCATCATCAAGCCCGACGCCGTTGCCAAGAACGTGATCGGCCAGATCTACGCACGCTTCGAAGGCGCTGGCCTGAAGGTCATCGCTGCCAAGATGGTGCACCTGTCGCGCGGCGAAGCCGAGCAGTTCTACGGCGTCCACAAGGAGCGTCCTTTCTTCAAGGACCTGGTGGACTTCATGGTCTCCGGCCCCGTGATGATCCAGGCTCTGGAAGGCGAGAACGCCATCCTGAAGAACCGCGAACTGATGGGCGCCACCGACCCCAAGAAGGCCGAGAAGGGCACGATCCGCGCCGACTTCGCCGACAGCATCGACGCCAACGCCGTGCACGGCTCTGACGCCGCTGAAACTGCAGCCGTGGAAGTGGCTTTCTTCTTCCCCGGCATGAACGTCTACTCGCGCTAATCCCCGCGTCTTCCGCGGCCGTCATGGTCTGTCCGGTGCAGGCCGTGCCTGCCGCGGAAGAGCCGAGAGCGGCGTGGCACCGGCCTGCCGACATGAATACCAATTTGCTAGATTTTGATCTCGACGGACTTGCCGCTTACTGCGAGCAACTCGGCGAGAAGCGTTTCCGCGCGACGCAGCTGTTCCGCTGGATCCACCAGCGAGGCGCCAGCGACTTCGACCAGATGAGCGATCTGGCCAAGTCCCTGCGCGAAAAGCTCAAGGCGTGTGCCCACATCACGGCCCTGCCGGTTCTGACCGAGCACGTGTCTGCCGATGGAACAGTCAAGTGGCTGTTCGACGTGGGGGGCGGCGATGCCGTCGAAGCCGTTTTCATTCCCGAAGATGACCGGGGCACGCTGTGCGTGTCGTCCCAGGCGGGCTGCGCCGTGGGCTGCCGCTTCTGCTCCACGGGTCACCAGGGCTTCAGCCGCAACCTCAGCACGGGCGAGATCCTGGCCCAGCTGTGGTATGCCGAGCATGCGCTGCGCAAGCGCCTGGGCACGGGCGGCGAGCGCGTCATCTCCAACGTGGTGATGATGGGCATGGGCGAGCCGCTGCAGAACTACACGGCCCTGGTGCCGGCGCTGCGCGCCATGCTCGATGACCATGGCTATGGCCTCTCGCGCCGCCGCGTGACGGTGTCCACCTCGGGCGTGGTGCCGATGATCGACCGGCTGTCCCAGGACTGCGCCGTGGCCATGGCCGTGTCGCTGCATGCGCCCAATGACGAGCTGCGCGACCCGCTGGTGCCGTTGAACCGCAAGTACCCCATCCACGAGCTGCTCGATGCCTGCGAGCGCTACCTGGAATTCGCGCCCCGTGACTTCATCACGTTCGAATACTGCATGCTCGATGGCGTCAATGACCAGCCTGAGCATGCGCGCCAACTGATAGAGTTGGTCCGCGCGCGTGGCGACGGCCGCAGCTGGTGCAAGTTCAACCTGATTCCGTTCAATCCGTTCCCGGCCTCGGGGCTGCTGCGTTCACCCGCAGCGCGGGTGACGGAGTTCGCCAGCCTGCTGAGCAATGCCGGCATCGTGACCACGGTGCGCAAGACACGTGGCGACGACATCGATGCAGCCTGCGGACAGCTGGCTGGCGATGTCAAGGACCGCACGCGCGCTGCCGAGCGCATGGCCAGGCAGCGCACCATTGTTCTCAAGCAGGTGCCTTGAGAAGACCTGGGGCATGCCTGGCATGCCCCGACGGAACAAAGGACAGTTCATGAAGTCAGTGGCTCGGCGGCTGCGAACGGGGGATTTCGGTACAGGCATGCGCTGGGCAGTGCCCGCGCTGGTTCTTTTCTTGGCGGGCTGCGCAGGCAAGCAGCCTTTGGTGCCCCCGACGAATTCTGGCTCCGGCAACGCTTCCTCCGTCTCCAATGCCTCGATGGCTTCTGCCGCCGAGGCCGATCCCCGCCGCCGCGCAAGCATCCGCCTGGAGCTGGCGGCTTCCTATTTCCAGGCCGGCCGCATCGATGTGGCCCTGGAAGAGGTGAACCAGGCGCTGGCCGCTGACCCCAGTTCCGCCGACGGCTACGGCCTGCTGGCCCTGATCTACATGCGCAACCAGGACTGGGACCAGGCCGACGCCAGCCTGCGCAAGGCGATGTCGCTGCGTCCCCAGGACGGCGACCTGCAGCACAACTACGGCTGGCTGCTGTGCCAGCGCAAGCAATACGCGCAAGCCCAGGAATGGCTGGACAAGGCCCTGGCCCAGCCCGGCTACCTGGAGCGCCCCAAGACCTGGATGGCCAAGGGCCTGTGCCTTCAGCAGGCCGGCCTGCTGGTCGAGGCCCAGCAGGCGCTGCTCAAGGGCTATGAACTCGATCCCGCCAACCCGGTGATCGCCTACCACCTGAGCAACGTGATGCTGCAGGGCGGCGACGCCAAGAGGGCGCAGTTCTACATCCGGCGCCTGAACAGCAGTCCCCAGTCCAATGCGGAAAGCCTGTGGCTGGGGATCAAGATAGAGAGGGCGCTGCAGCAATCTGCAGCGATGCGGCAGCTGGCTGACCAGCTGCACCAGCGCTTCCCCGAGTCCCGCCAATGGCTGGCCTACGAGCGTGGAGCATTCAATGAGTGAGGTGTTGGCGGTGCATGACGAAGCAGGTACGCAAGGCGAGAACGCACAAACTTCCATGACGGCGGGCACGCTGCTGCGCCAGGCGCGCGAGGCGGCGGGTCTGTCTCTGGCCGGGCTGGCGGCGGCACTCAAGGTGCCAGCCCCCAAGCTGGAGGCGCTGGAGGCGGATGACTACGCCGCATTCCAGGACCATGTCTTCATGCGGGCCCTGGCGCAAAGCGTCTGCCGCACGCTGCGCATGGACTCGGCATCGGTGCTGGCCCTGCTGCCGCGCACCCAGCTCAAGAGCCTGGCCGATGATCGCGGCAGCATCAACGCCACGTTCAAGGAGCGCTCCTTCAAGGCCACAGGAACATCGCTGGGACGTGAAAACGGCTCGCGCAAGGTGGCCATCATCGTGCTGCTGCTGCTGGCCGCTGCCGCTGCCGTCTACTTCCTGCCCAAGCATGAAGGCGACGCCGAAGAGCCGCAGGCCGGCGCTTCCGATGCCGCTGCCCTGGTGCAGCCTGCAGGGACTGTGTCCGAGCCCGTGGCCGCCCAGGAGCCCGTTGCGCCTGCGGCGACGACGCCGGCCGATGTGCCGGCTGCATCTGCATCTGCATCTGCATCTGCACCGGCAACTTCAGCGCCTGCAGCGGCAGCCGTTCCGGCTCCTGCGTCCACCACAACGTCTGCTGCCCCTGCCGCCGATGCGCCTGCCGAGGGCGCCGCAGCGACATCGGCAGCCACTGCGGCGCAAACGCCTGGTGGCGTGCTGGTCATGAAGGCCAACGCACAATCGTGGGTACAGGTCAAGGATTCCAGCGGCCGCGTGGTGCTGCAAAAGACGCTGGCGGCCGGTGAATCCATTGGCGCCGAGGGCGCGCTGCCGCTGTCGGTCATCATCGGCAATGCCAGCGGCACCGAGGTGCGTGTGCGTGGCGAATTGCTGGAAGTTGCCAAGACCACCCGCGACAATGTGGCCCGCTTTGAGGTGAAGTGACCGTGCAAGATCTCCCCATCACGCAGCAGCCGATAGCGATTGCCTCGCCGCTGCCGCGCAAGTCCCGCCAGGCCCGTGTGGTCTGGCGCAACAACGTCGTCACCGTGGGCGGCGATGCGCCTGTGCGCGTGCAGTCCATGACCAACACCGATACGGTGGACGCGGTCGAGACGGCCATCCAGGTGCGCCAACTGGCCCAGGCCGGCTCGGAGATGGTGCGCATCACCGTCAACACGCCCGAGGCTGCCGCCGCCGTGCCCTACATCCGCGAGCAGTTGGACCGCATGGGCGAGTACGTGCCGCTGGTGGGTGACTTCCACTACAACGGCCACCGCCTGCTCACCGAGTACCCGGCCTGCGCCGAGGCACTGTCCAAGTACCGCATCAACCCCGGCAACGTGGGCAAGGGCGACAAGAAGGACAAGCAGTTCGGCCAGATGATCGAGGCGGCGGCCCGCTACGACAAGGCCGTGCGCATCGGTGTCAACTGGGGCAGCCTCGACCAGGAGCTGCTCGCCTCGCTGATGGACGAGAACGGCCGCCGCGCCCAGCCGTGGGACGCGAAGCAGGTGATGTACGAGGCGCTGGTGAGCTCGGCGCTGCAGTCGGCCGAGGCCGCGGCC
>Ga0105250_10002010_pt1 | contig 10536 bp, 23 predicted proteins | sample KBSS54metaG_FD_80425 | JGI IMG/M metagenome (GOLD analysis project Ga0105250, IMG submission 80425) | Switchgrass rhizosphere microbial communities from Kellogg Biological Station, Michigan, USA - KBS S5-4 metaG | ecosystem: Host-associated > Plants > Roots > Rhizosphere > Soil | place...
CGGACTCTTCCAGCGTCAGACAATGGACGATCACCAGCCCACCGGCGGCCGCCGGCTTGCACTCCAACCCCTCAATCACTTGAGCCAGCGTCGCAGCACGCGCAACGCCATTCATTGGCGGCAGCTTGCGAGCCAGAGGCTTGACCCCACGCCGCATGGGAGGATTAAGCGCATAACCGGCCAAGCGAGCCTTACCAGCCCCCACCAGACGATCAGCGATTTGTTCGCGGTCGGTAATTTCACCACCAGTCAGAGCGATCAGAAACAAAGCATTCCCCTTGCTGCGCCCTCAAGCGAGTGCGCGAAGTTTGTCGACCCGCAGGGCCTTCAGATGGTCATGCAGGACGGCCGGGTGTGGCGCTTCGCCTGCTTTAATTGCGCGCTCGGTGGCGGCTTCTACTTCGTCCGTGGTGACGTTGGTGGCACACCAGCGGCGGAACAGTTGGCGAGTGACAGGGTCATTGGCCAGATAAGGCGGGCAAGTCAGCTCGGCTTTAAACCATTCCGCCCATTGCTTTTCGGTGTCGAATAGCTGACGACCCGGCGCGGTAGCCGTGACAGAGACGGGGGGAGCGAGCCGCGCGGCCAGCTCCCCCACCAAAGTGATGCGCAGGCGGCCGTCATCGTTGCCGCGATCCAGTACCCGCGCATGCTCGCAATAACTCAGGAAGTCACCGGCGGCCTCTTGATCGCAATGCAAGGCGGCCAAAAAGTCACCCCACGCAATCACAGCCACCGGCGCCGAGGCGTCAGCCCGATCCCTGATCAGCTCAACCAGTTTCAGCAGACGCCCGAGGCCCAGCAGGCCAAAACGCTGCTCAATCTTGCGACCGATTACCAGTTCTGACAGCCCAACAGGGAAATTTGTCGCGGTCATTCCTTGAAGTCCAAGTCTTGCCCAGGAAGCGAAAACTTGGCTTTCCCGTCCTTGAGCGCTCGCCAAAACGGGGTGTAGATGCCGTTAAAATCGACCACCCCGCGCGTTACTATCACGATATTCAACGCTGCCTGAAAAGACGGCGGCGCCTCAAAACGACGCCATGAATCGACCGTGCGGCGCTTAACGCCCAGCAGCTCGGCGGCCACTTGAGAAGCGGCAATGGGCGCAAGGCTATCAATCCAGGCGTTCAGTTCCACAGTAATTCCGTTTTAAACAGATTTGCTGTTTATATTGGACAGCCTAGTTACCAAACACAAGTTCTTTTTAGTGTTTTTTACACTTTGGCTGTATATTTGCCGACTGGAATGATTCCTACAGAGACGCCAATGTTTGACATCAAAGAGACCATCAAGAAACGTCTGAAGGCGGCCCGAACACACAAGGGATGGACTTTCGCCGAATGCGGCGCCGCGCTGACAAAACTCACGGGCAAAAAAGTGATCGCCTCGCGGTATGGGAATTGGGAACTCGGTATCAACATCCCACCCTTAGAGATGCTATTTGCACTAGGCCAAATCTTAGACAAGCCGCCGGCCTATATAGCAGGCCTGACCAATGATGATGGCACCGCGCCAGAGACACGCAATTATGCCGTGCCAACGATATCGACCATCACAAGCGATAGCGGACTGATCAAGATTGGTGACAACGCGCTAGCCTTTCACATGCACTTTCTTGAAAGCATCAAGCTCAACAAGAAAAACATGCTTCTGGTCGTTGCTCCCGACGACGCCATGGCCGGCCTCATTGAAGAAGGCGACCGCGCGGTAATCGACCTTAGCGAGACGACCGTTACGCGTAACGACATCTTTGCCATCATGGTCAAGGGGCGCTTATGGCTGCGCTGGATTCGCCAGACACTGCAAGGCGACTATCTGATCCAGGCCGAGCGCGGCGATCGCTACCCCGACCAGCCGCTGACACCAGAAGAATTGCAAAGCCTTCACATCCTAGGCCGCGTTCGCATAATCGCTCATTTACGCTAATAAACGCCCCGCTCAAGGGGCTTTGCTGTGCCATTAATTTACAGTTAAACTGTTCAAAACAGTAATTCCGTAAAAGTTCCGTTAAGCTCGCTTTTTCGCTTTGTAAACCTCGTGAGACACCCGAACAAACCGTTCAAACCCTTGTGTTAATTGCCTTTTGCCATCACTCGCGGCGACCTCTATAGTTGCGCACTTGGATCCACTGAGGCACGGCCGCGACCGATCGCCACAGCCAAACCCGACAAAACGCACCATTTTAGGGCATGTTTTACTCACGATTTACAATTTAACTGTAAACAACAGAATGCAAGGTAGTAATCTGAAATGACAACAGGATCTTTGACCACCCTCCCCCCATCCTTCACTGCCCTTTCGCTTGGCAGTGGCACTGGCGTCGTCCTATTCACCGAAGACACCCAGCGCCTTATTTGCATCACCGTTAACCGAAAGGCAGCCACTGCCGGCGGCATTGAAGCCATCGCCGCACGCGCTATCGACACCGGCGACCACGACGAAGCCCTACAAATGATCCTTGATCTGGCCGCAGAGCTACGCCTCGGCCTCCAAAATCTGGCCGAAGTTACCGGTCAGCTCAAAGCCCAAATAGCCGCCTAATCACCCACGGGGTTAAGGAAACACACGATGTACGCTGAAAAGGAAATTCAGGGCGAAGATGTTATCGGGATGCCCGGTCAGGCTCTCTCTCTCGCCGAGTTACGCGTACTGGTCGGCCTAGCCGACGGAGAAACCCCCAACACCATCGGCGCCGTGATCGGTGCCGACAGCAATAGCTTTCGCCTGATCGAGCGAAGCATAAAAGCCAAGCTGGGCGCCAAGACCCATCCACACATGATTTCCCGGGCATTCACCCTGGGCGTTCTCGTTCCGCGCGCGCTTTGCTTGCTACTATCGGTACTCTGCGCCGCCGAACATGTCGACGACGGAAACCGCAACCAAACCCGCCGAGGCGGCCGCACCGCCCCAGCCTCACGCCTAGCCCGAAACAGCGTCAGCCGCGCCGCAAGCGGGCCGGGCGACCATCACGAAAGCTTTCGCATAGCTCAATGCTTCCAGCTTTATGCCTGCCCTCAATATTTGAGCTGACCGGTCAGCGCCTTCGCCTGCCATACGCTTCACTGCTCGACGGCAAACAACCGCAAGCCTATTGCGTCGGCAAACTTGGCCAACGTGTCCAGACTCGCCCAGGTGCGCACCGGCTCACGCTGCGAGCGCACGGCCAGCCAGTTCGAACCCGGCCCACCCAGGCGGAAATAGAACGCCCAGCGCTCGCCGTACTTACTGGCCTTAGCCTCGCGCACCGCGCCATTTCTGACCAGATCCAGCAACTGGCCTTCGTCGTAGCCTTTGCGCTTCATGCCGACCCCACGCGATCGCGGCGAAAGGTCAGTGACGACACCGACAGATAACCCACCTCACCGCCCAGCGCCTGCCCATCAGGAAGAACCACCAACACGCGGCCAGCGTCGCGTGACTCGGGCAGCTCGTACGGAAAACTCAACTCAAACAGCCCGGGCATTGTCTCGACCAGCGTAACGCTCACCGACGCCTCGCACTCGATCGCGTCCGCTTGGGCGAACCTCAACACCGCCGGCCCCACATACGGAAAAGTCACGCTCACCCCTCGCTTAATCAACCCGCTCAACATTCGCGGCAGCCTACCAGATGGCCGCCGCGTTACCGTAACGTCGCCACACCCAACACACCGCTATTGAAACTCGTCCTCTTGCAACACACGCGGATCCGCACGACGCGCCAGGCGGGCGCACTCGCGGGCCAGCTCGGCCGAGCTGTAGTTGGACAATACGGCGATCATCCCCTTGAGTCTGGTTTTGAAATAGCCGGCATCGATCGCACCGGCGTCGGTCTTGGGTAGGCCGGGCGCATCACGCTGCACACCGAGACGCACTTGGGCAGCAGCCACGGCCTTGCGGCCTCGCGCGGCAAAGCCTTCAGCGGCGATCGGGTGATATCCGTCCTTCACCATCTTTTCGGTGAACCATTTGATGTAATAAGCGGCGTCTTCCAGATCATCCGCCGAATCCACCGCGTCGATCGCCGCCACCAACTTCATTGCCCGAGCCTCCATTGACTGAGAGCTGGCCAACGTCAGTTTTTTGGTTTTATCAGTCACTCTACCGCCCCCTCAGCACCACCCAACCGCCGCACGTCAACCTTGAACCCTTCGACCTCTTCGGCCGTCAGGACGCCAAGGACGCGCAGATCCCCCAGCCACGCACCGACCTCGCGCACACCCCTGGGCCAGCCAAGGGCCAGCGCGCGCATCAGCTCAAACAGGGCATAGGTCAGTATCGACGCGCCCGAGGCGGCCGCCTCCGGGCGCACCACCTGGGCGATCCGCTCGGCCAGCGCAGCAACCTCGGGCGACAGTGTGCGCAGCTCGCGCAGATCCTGTTCAAATTCCGGCGTTATCGGTAGCGGCATTAATCGCCCTCCTTCAGGTTGTGCCAGCGCTCGGCATAGCCTTGCGGACTGTCGGCCGGCACTCGCGTGGCCACCGGCCCGAGTTCGGCCAGGATGGCCGGCAGCGCTTGCGGGTTGACGCGGCGAACATGGGCCACGGCACGCAACCAATGTTCTTCGCCGGTCACGGACCACTCGCCGGTCCAGCCGGCCGGTGTACTTTGCGCCTCGATCTTGGCGGCCGCCAGATACGCCGCCGGCGAACAGCCTGGGCACATACAGCAGACGGCGCCGATCGCGTGCGTCATTGGCCACCGCCTTGCAGCTCCGCCCAAGCACACGGCTGCACCCGGTAGATGCGAAAGGCCCATTCCTCACTGCCGGCCACAAAGGCGATCGACGCTACTCGGCACCACTGGCCGCGCACCAGACGCCGCTCGACCAGCGCCGTCAGCAGCCGGCGCGCTCGATGCAGGCCGATGCCGAACCGCCGGCGGATCGCACCGGGACCGGTGAAAGACCGCGCCGCGACCCAGCGCGCTACCGCCGGCAACAGCGGGTCAGCCTCGCCGAGCGTCACCGGCGACAGCCGGCCGGCCAGCTCGATCACGCCGGTAAACAGCGGCGCGTGACCGATCGGCGCCGAACCGATGACCACCGGCGCAAACTCGACGCCGTCGACGTACAGGGTCACGTCCGTAGGGGTGCAAACCTTCGCTTGACCGCTCATTCGTACCCCGCCAGATAGCCCGGCTCTTTTGCCTCAGCCAACAAGTCCGCCAGCGTACCCTCAGGCTCGCCACCCTCCCCCACCATTGGCTCGGCCAACATCTTGTCACCAACCGGGTCGACATCGTCCATGCCGTAGGTATCGGGCATGCCCGAATGCTTCCGACACACTTCTAACGCCTCTTCAGCCGAATGCGCCGCGTAAATATCCATGTCACCCACCCAATACGCCCGCAGCGGTGCGGCCGCCGGCACGTCGCCGAGCAGATCCACCTCGACCCACACACCGCAAGCCAGCCAGCCGGCCTCGGTCTTGAGGGCCAGCCATTCGCGCAAGGTGCCATCGAACTCGCCGGCCTTGTCGACCACCGGGCGATCCAACCGGCTCGCGCTGACCGGCGTCACGACGCCCTCACCGTCGCCGAACTTTTCCACGGCCAGCGCGTGCGCATGCTCCGGACTCAGGGCGGCGTACATATTCAGCTCACCGACCCAAAAGGCAATCAGGCCAGTGACAGGGTTCGCTTGGGCGACCCACTCGGGGGTCGGCTGGCTCGGATGAAAAACGTGCGACATAACTTGAATCTCCTTATCTCAGTAGGTTTGTGACGCGTCACGCGACCCGATCAGTCGCGTTCGAAAGCGTCCATATCGGTGCGGATCGATTGCCAGCGCAGCACGGTGTAGCGGCCCAGCTTGAGCTGGCTGTCGGTGATGCGCTGGAACTCGTTGAGGTCGCGGGTTTCGATCCACAGATTGACCAGCGGCCGGCCGAGGCCGCCGCGAAACAGGCGCTGTAGCACCGTGCGCCGAGGCGCGGCGCTGGGGTCACGCGGCGGCGGTGCGACGCGTTCCGGGCCGGGGTGCGGCTGATAGCCGTGCGACATGGCTGAATCTCCTTACTCGCCTTGATTGGCCAGCGCATTCAGGCGCTGGTACGACGTGCCCGGGACGCCCTGATAAGGCAGCGGCTCGGCGTCGGGTGACAGCGCGGCGGTGATCGCCTCGTCAATGGTCAGGCCGTAGCCCTCGTACAGCGGCCGGGCGGCGTCGTCGTAGACCTCGGCATGCCAGCCGCCCTCATGTTCCGGCGTGAGGGCAATGCGGCGTTCTTCGATCAGATCAATCAGCGATGGGTTGGGCTTGCTCATGCGGTGAATCTCCTTCCTTTTGATTGGTTGTGACGCGTCACGCGCCGTTCAGTTGGGCCAGACGGCGCCGTGTTGTATGTCGGCCTCGCGCTCGATCACCTCGCGCACCAGACGCACGTCCCACACGTACACGCCCTGCAGCAGCGCCGGCAGTTCGTCCAGCCGTTTCCTGCCATCGGCCAGACACTGGCGAATCTCGACCAGCGTTGTCGCTTGGCTGATCGCGCGCAAAATATCGTCGGCCGCCTCTTTCACCACCGGCTGCAACAGCAGCTCGGTCAGGTCGTAGGGTTCGCGCACGGCGTGAACCTCCTTTCTCAATGGGTTGTGACGCGTCACGCCGCGTCGGTGTCGGCAGCGGCGCGACGTTCGGCGGCTTGGTTGTTGAACAGCTCGGCCACCCGGTCCGCCTCGACCACCGTCAGCGTCGCGGAGCAGGTATCGCAGCCGAGATAAAACAGGCACTCAACGTCCGAGGTGTTGAGTCGACCTTGTTGCACGGCGGAGCGGTTGACGATGGAATTTGCCCAGGTCAGTTCGGTGCTACCGCATTCGCGGCAATGGGTGATGCTGAAGGCTCGGGGGGTCATGGCGGGGCATCCTTTGCTTTGCGAGTGAGTGGCCGGTATTGCGTAAAATCAGAACCGGCAAAAGTGATGTATCACTTTACCGCAAAGTGATTATCCGAGACAGAAAAAAAGACCCCCGTCAGTCGGTGAACTGACGGGGGTCATTTGACATAGCACACGTTATTCGTAACGCGGCGGGTCACTCTTGGGCGGGGGCATTGGCGACGGCCATCGCCTCGTCGGTCAACTGCCGCCATTGCTCGATGCTCAGCAGGCTCTGGCCGATCAGCGACGCCAGATAACCGCGCACAAATTCCTCGGCCATCGGGACGACGACCGTGCCGGGCATCCTGCGCATCCGCTCAGCCATGTCCTCGATCTGACTGCGCACCTGGGCGATCAGCTCGGGGTTGTCTTGTTCAATCTGGATCATCGGCATGGCGGGGGTTCCTTTCAGTTGGGTTCGGCGCCCTGGGCGGCCTTGTAGTCGGCATACGCTTCGGCACGCTCGTTGAGGGCATCGGCAAAATCACCCTCGGCGGAAAACGCCGGCAGATTCAGCAGCAACCCGCGCACGAACGTGTCGGCCAGATCCTGGCGTTTCTCGCGGGCCGCTGCCTTGTCCGGTCGCGCGGTGTCCGGGTGCTGCGCCACGGTATCGGCGCGCGCCCAGTCGGCCAGCATCTCAACCAGATAGGCGGGCAGCTCCAGGGCAATCGGGTCGTGTTGGTATTCGGTCATGGTGGGGATTCCTGTCAGGGGAAAAGTGTTTCCAATAGGGTGCAAAGTTTTTCCGGTACCGGCGTTACGGTCACGCCTTGGCGTCGGCCAGCACCCCGCCCGGGCGCAGGCTCAGGCTCAGCGCCTGCTTGCGCGCCTCGCGCACGTCATCGAGCAGCGCGAACACGGCGGCATCCGGGTCGGACTCGCTGGCCGCCGAGGCGTCCAGACGGGTGATCAGGTCGTTCAACTGGTCCAGGGTCAAAGCCAGCGGGTAACGCGGCTCAATGCAGGTCGGTTCGGTCATGGCGGGGATTCCTTTCAGGTCGGTTCGTTATGGGTAACGGCGGGATCAATTAAGGCGACGCACGGCCGCCGCGCGCACTTGGCGCATTTCCGCCAGACGCTCGGCCGGACAGCACACGGAATAAGACGGCCCGGCCAGCAGATCGGCGTGGTAGGTGACACGCAAACCACTGTCGCGCGCCCATTCCAGTACCGCCAGATCCGCCGGCGACAAGGCCGACAACGACGCCGTTTCAAACAGTGGCTCAGTCATGGCGGGGATTCCTGTCAGGTCAAAAAATGTGAGGGAGTTTAGGCAGGCTTCGCGCGTACAACGCACAGACACCGCAGCCGTAGCCGGGAACATCAATCCAGCCGCCATAGAGCCGCAGGCCGTCGCGATTGCACACCGGGCACGGCGCGCAGACGTCGACGCAGTTGAGCAGGCGATACGCCCGCTCGCGCCCGGCCTGCCAGTCATCACCGGGCGCGGCCAGTGCCGCCACCTGGGCGACCGTCAGCCCTGACCAGTCGTCGACGAGTTCGCTGCCGGCGGCCTGCTCGGGCACGGCCAGCGGCACAAACTCGCCGGGCAACCAGTTGACGCGCTCGCCGTCGGGGCCTTCGCATTCATCAATGAACCCGGCAGCGATGCAATCGGCGCCGTCAGCGCCCGGCACGGCCGCCTCGTCCGCCGGGACCAACCCGCGCGCTGCTTCCAGCCGGCGCCGCGCCTGCGCCCAGCTTTCGCCCGGGCGCGCGCCGGCCTGCACCTGGGCATCGGTCAGCGGCGCCAGTGGCTCAATCACGGTCAGCCCCCAGGTCATCGAGCAGCACGCACACCGCGTTGAGCTGCGCCGGCGTGCGCCCCGGCCGCGCCGACCACACCACCAGCCGGTCCGCCGGCACCGCGCGATCAACCACCAGCGGCAAGCCGCCCAGCGTCGCCGGCACGACCTCCGGGGCCTGACTCAAGGCCTGCAACGCGGCCTGCTGCCACGGCACCGGCGCGGCGATCGGCGCCGTCAGCGCCTCGATCGGGGCCACCGAGGCGGCCCACTCGCTTACGGTCTGCGCCCGGGGCAGGCGCTGCGCGCGGCCCGCCTCGCGAATCCGCGCGCTACCGGCGTCGTAGCACAGCGGACACCAGCGGCAGCCGTAGACCTGACACGGCGCGACGCATTCCTCACAAGTGCCGTTGGCATGGTCGGGGTTGTCGGGAAACTTCGGGGTGTCGGTCATCGGCTCAATCCTTGTCATTCGTTACGGTAACGTGACCCTGTTCGCCCGGCAACGGGCGGTAGTCGGTCGACTGGCCAGCAGCGCGCAGGCGGTTTTCCCATGTGCCGATCGCCTTGTGCGCCTTGTTGCGCTCGCTTTCGAGCAGGTTTTTTTCTTGCTCAAGGGCGGCAATCTGTTTTTTGAGGCCGTCCCAAACGCTTTTGGTGATCTGCTCATGCTCCCAGGCCATACGCTTCTCAACCGGCGGAAAGTCGGTTTCCTGCGCATACTGGCGATGCACACTGAGGCGCACATACAGCTCGCGCAGGTTCTGCTTCGGATACTCCTGACTCCACTTCCCATAGGTGCAAAATTCGTAGTAGTCCAGCGCACCGGTCAGGTAAGTGCGGTCACGCTGAGTCAGCAGGAACGGGCGAGGATCATCGATCGGGTCGGCCTTGCGTTTCAGCTCGCGCAGCCGGTAGATCAATTGGCGCTCTTCTTCGTCCAGCAACACGGCCTGCATGCCCTGCTCGTCTTTGAGTTTGCGTTGCCGCTCACGAAAGGCCCGCTGCCGATCGGCGTTACTCATTGGCGCCTTGGCATTCGGGTCTTTCGGCGCGTCACCGAACATGGCCAACTGACCGTTGGACTTGATCCCGGCCAGCGCCTCGGCCAGCCACTTCGGACGTTTGTCCTTGCCGCGCCGCTCGACATACTCCCCCTCGATCGCCTTCAACTTGCCTTCGGCCTGCATCAGCTCCAGCACCACGCGACGCACCGTCTGATCCACGCTTTCGCCAATGCTCGACGTGGCGCTCAGGTTCACCGAGCGGTATCCGGTTTCGGAAATAAACGGTTTGTCCAGATCCACCGCGCACAGGTCACAGAACCGGTGATTACCGAGCATGTGGTGCGGCAGCACCACCCACACGCGCAACCCTTCCACTTCCAGCAGGAATTCGCCCGCCTGCCCCCAGCTCGGCACCTGCCCCGGCTGCGCTGCGACGGCGCGGGCCAGCACATGGCCGGCGCTGTCGTCATCGGCCTTGCAGCCAAAAAGGGTGTCGCCGTTGAGTTTGTACACCAGCGCGCAATAGGCGTCCTCGGCCTGATCGAGCGCCTCGATATGCCCAGCCAGAACGGCGTCGTGGTACTTCTCGGCGGCGTCCTTGGCCAGCGCCGGAAAATGCTCGGCCGGCACGCCGGCCAGCGCGGCGACACGGGCGAGGAATTCCGGGCGCTCGTCCCGGGAGAGGTGTGCGGTGGGTTTCTTGCGGGCCATTTCGAACATCCTTGAGATTCGCGGGATGAACGAACTATACACCTAAAGGATATCCTTTGAATACCAAAAGGATATCCTTTTGATATCTTTTTGGTATCCTATTGGTGCTATTTCAGAATCGCTTACACTTCCGCATCAAGCATACGGCGCAGAGCCACCTTGAGGTACGCCGGCCGCGACAGCCCGACCTTGCCGCGCGCCGTATCCA
>Ga0105250_10002015_pt1 | contig 10516 bp, 11 predicted proteins | sample KBSS54metaG_FD_80425 | JGI IMG/M metagenome (GOLD analysis project Ga0105250, IMG submission 80425) | Switchgrass rhizosphere microbial communities from Kellogg Biological Station, Michigan, USA - KBS S5-4 metaG | ecosystem: Host-associated > Plants > Roots > Rhizosphere > Soil | place...
CAGGAAATCCTCGAGGTTTCCGGGTACGACAACGGCCGCTACATCATGCGCAATCTTTAAGGAAAACACTGCACATGCACGCCAACACTTCGCTGTTCCGTTTCAATGCCCAAACGTTTGGCTACCTGGCTTTCAGCTTCCTGCTGCTGGCGGTGATGGTTGCGCCGGAGAATGCCTTTGCGGCTGGCACCGGCGGCGGTTTGCCCTATGAAAGCTGGCTGGAAAACCTGCGTAAATCGGTGACCGGCCCGGTAGCGTTTGCCCTGTCGATCATTGGCATCGTGGTAGCCGGTGGTGTGCTCATCTTCGGCGGCGACCTCAACGGTTTCTTCCGTAGCCTGATCTTCCTCGTGCTGGTAATGGCGCTGATCGTGGGTGCCAACAACATCATGCAGAGCTTCTTCACCTCCAGCGCCGAGCTGGCACAGCTGCTGCCTCAGCACAGCCTGGTACAGGGTCAGGTCTGAAGTATGGCACTGCGCACGATTCCCATCCGGCGGGCCGGCAACCGGGACAACCTGTTCATGGGCGGGGATCGCGAGCTGGTGATGTTCTCCGGGTTGCTCGCCTTCGCGCTGATTTTCAGCGCCCAGGAAGTACGGGCAACCGTGGTGGGCCTGGTGCTCTGGTTCGGCTCGCTGTTCGTCTTCCGCGTAATGGCCAAGTCCGACTCCAAAATGCGCCACGTCTACCTTCGTCACCGCCGCTACAAGCCTTACTACCCGGCGCGTAGCACACCGTTCAGGGACAATCCTCCAAGTCAGGGAAGTCAATACAAATGATCGAAGGTATTGCGTACGCCATCGCAGCCCTCGGTGCTCTGCTGGTGCTGCTGCTGATCCAGCGTCTGCTGCAGGTGGATGCGGAGCTCAAGCTGAAGAAGCACCGTTCGACAGAGGCCGGGTTGTCCGACCTGCTGAACCACGCGGCGATGGTCGACGACGGGGTGATCGTGGGCAAGAACGGCGCCTTTATGGCCGCCTGGCTTTACCGGGGTGACGACAACGCCAGCAGCACCGACGCCCAGCGTGAACTGGTTTCGCTGCGGATCAACCAAGCCTTGGCTGGCTTGGGCAACGGTTGGATGATCCACGTGGATGCGGTTCGCCGCCCCGCGGCGAACTACTCCGCCCAAGGCGTCTCACACTTCGCTGACAGCCTGACCGAAGCCATGGACGAAGAGCGCCGCGCCTACTTCGAGTCGTTGGGGACCATGTACGAAGGCTACTTCGTGCTGAGCCTCACCTATTTCCCGCCGATGCTGGCCCAGCAGAAGTTCGTCGAACTGATGTTCGACGACGACACCGCGCCACCGGACGCCAAGCTGCGCACGCGCAACTTGATCGAGCAATTCAAGCGCGACTGCTTGAGCGTCGAGGGCAGCCTGGCCGCAGTGCTCAAGCTGACCCGCCTGAAGGGTAACCGTCAAATCACCGAGGAAGGCGCGCACATCACCCATGACGACTTGCTCAGCTGGGTGCAGTTCTGTGTCACCGGCGTGAGCCAGCCCGTCTTGCTGCCGAGCAACCCGATGTACCTGGATGCTGTCATCGGTGGCAAGGAGCTCTGGGGCGGCGTGGTGCCGAAGATCGGCCGCAACTTCATTCAGGTGGTGGCCATCGAAGGGTTCCCGCTGGAGTCGGCACCCGGCATTCTCTCGGCGCTGGCCGAGTTGCCCTGCGAGTACCGGTGGTCCAGCCGCTTTATTTTCATGGATACCCATGAAGCGGTGCAGCACCTGGAAAAGTACCGCAAGAAGTGGAAGCAGAAAGTCCGTGGCTTCTTCGACCAGGTATTCAACACCAACAACAGCAACATCGACCAGGATGCCCTGGCCATGGTGCAGGACGCGGCCGATGCCATCGCCGAGGTCAACAGCGGCCTGGTTGCACAGGGTTACTACACCAGCGTGGTGGTACTCATGGGCGAAGACCGTGTGCGTGTCGAAGAGTCCGCACGTAGTGTCGAGAAGGCCATCGAGCGCCTGGGCTTCGCCGCCCGCATCGAGACCATCAACACCCTCGACGCCTACCTGGGCAGCCTGCCCGGCCACGGCGTAGAGAACGTGCGTCGCCCGCTGATCAACACCTTGAACCTGGCCGACCTGCTGCCCACCAGCAGCATCTGGACCGGCAGCGCCGATGCGCCCTGCCCGCTCTACCCGCCGCTGTCGCCAGCCTTGATGCATTGCGTGACCAGTGGTGCCACGCCATTCCGCCTGAATCTGCATGTACGCGATCTGGGGCATACCTTCATGTTCGGCCCGACCGGTGCGGGCAAGTCGACCCACCTGGCGCTGATCGCCGCACAACTGCGCCGCTATCGGGGCATGTCGATCTTCGCCTTCGACAAGGGCATGTCGATGTACCCGCTGGCGGCCGGTATTCGCGCCGAAAGCAATGGCCGCTCCGGGCGCCACTTCACCGTGGCGGCAGACGACGAACAGTTGGCCTTCTGCCCGTTGCAGTTCCTCGAAACCAAAGGTGATCGCGCCTGGGCGATGGAGTGGCTGGATACCGTGCTGGCGCTCAATGGCCTTGAAACAACTGCAGCGCAGCGCAACGAAATCGGCCACGCGGTAATGACCATGTTCCGCGACGGCTCCCGCACCCTGTCTGAGTTCTGCATCATCGTGCAGGACGAAGCCGTGCGCGAGACCCTGCGCCAGTACACGGTCGACGGCACCATGGGGCACTTGCTCGATGCCGAGGAAGATGGCCTGTCGCTCTCCGACTTCACCGTGTTCGAGATCGAAGAGCTGATGAACCTGGGCGACAAGTACGCCCTGCCGGTACTGCTGTATCTGTTCCGCCGCATCGAATGCGCGCTCAAAGGCCAGCCGGCGGTGATCATCCTCGACGAAGCCTGGCTGATGCTCGGCCACCCGGTCTTCCGCGAGAAGATCCGTGAGTGGCTCAAGGTACTGCGTAAGGCCAACTGCCTGGTGCTGATGGCCACCCAGAGCCTGTCGGACGCGGCGAACTCGGGGATTCTCGACGTCATCGTCGAGTCCACCGCTACCAAGATCTTCCTGCCCAATGTCTATGCCCGCGACGAGGACACCGCTGCCCTTTATCGCCGCATGGGCCTCAACGCCCGGCAGATCGAGATTTTGGCCACCGCTATTCCCAAGCGCCAGTACTACTACGTGTCGGAAAACGGCCGACGCCTTTACGACCTGGCGCTGGGCCCACTGGCCCTGGCTTTCGTCGGCTCTTCCGACAAAGAGTCCGTGGCTGCCATCAAGCGCCTGGAAGCCAAATATGGCAATGCCTGGGTGGCGGAATGGCTGGCTGCCAGAGGCCTGAGACTGAATGATTATGGAGTCGCCGCATGAACCTCGCAGACAGCATCAAGGGACTCATTTTCAAGCGTCCCGCCAATGCTACCGCCAAAGCAGAGACGCCCCAGGGCGCCGTCCTCGACAACCCGTACCTGACGGCCCGCCGCACCTGGAATGACCATGTTGGTAGCTTGGTGACCTCCCGCCAGTCCTGGCAGGTGGTGGGTATCCTCTCGATGATGGTCGCCCTCGCCGGTGTCGGCGGCATCATTCACATCGGCAGCCAGTCGAAGTTCGTGCCCTACGTGGTGGAGGTCGACAAGCTTGGCCAGCCAATGGCTGTAGCGCCTGCGCAGGTCGCGGTGCCGGTCGACCTGCGGGTCATCAAGTCGCAGATAGCGTCCTTTATCGCCGATGCGCGCACGGTCACCCCCGACGTCGCACTGCTGCGCAAGTCCATTTTCCGGCTATACGCCCTGCTTGGGCCGAATGACCCGGCGACCCAGAAGATGAACGAGTGGCTCAACGGCAGCAAGGAGGCCAGCCCGTTCGTACGTGCCGCCGAAGAAACCGTCAGTGTCGATATCCGTTCGGTCATGCAGCAGACCCCGGAGACCTGGCAGGTGGATTGGGAAGAAGTCACCCGTGACCGCCAGGGCATGCTCAAGGGCAAGGCCACCTGGCGCGCCCTGGTCACCACCTACACCGCCGAACCCACTACCCAGACCAGCGAGGAGCAAGTACGGATGAACCCGATCGGGACCTACGTCCGTGACTTCTCTTGGTCCAAGCAACTCTGAAGGATCGACCATGAACCGTTACCTTTGCGCCATGCTCGCGGCGGCTTTGCCCGCGTTCGCGCAGGCTGCGCCGGGCACCAGCGCCGCCGATCTGTACTTTTCCGATGCCAACCCGACCCTGACCGCGCAGGAGAAGGCCGCACTGGCGATTTCCCAGCGCTGGCAGCAGGCCAGTGCCACCGGCATCAAGCCAGTGGATGGCGGTGACGGCACCGCACGTTTCATTTTCGGCGCCCAGCAGCCGAGCATCGTCTGTGCCGTGCTGCAGGTCTGCGACATCGCCTTGCAGGCGGGTGAGCAGGTCAACTCGATCAACCTCGGCGACACCGCGCGCTGGACAGTCGAGCCGGCGATTACCGGCGTGGGCGAGAGCGAAGTCCAGCACCTGATCATCAAACCGATGGATGTGGGCCTGGAGACCTCGTTGGTGGTCACCACCAACCGCCGCACCTACCACTTCAAGCTGCGTTCGCACCGTACCGAGTACATGCCGCAAGTCGCCTTCACCTACCCGGAAGAAGCGCTGGCGAAGTGGAACCTGATCAAGAACCGCGAAACCACCGAGCGCCGCAAGGCGACCATCCCGGAGACCGGCGAATACCTGGGCAACCTGAACTTCGACTACAGCGTCAGCGGTGAAACCTCCTGGAAGCCGGTGCGTGTGTACAACGACGGCAGCAAGACCATCATCCAGATGCCACGCACCATGGGCCAGACCGAAGCGCCGGCCCTGGTGGTCGTGCGCAAGGACGGTGGCTGGTTCAAGGATGATGAGACCGTGATGGTCAACTACCGGGTTCAGGGCGACCGCTACATCGTCGACACCGTATTCGACAAGGCCATCCTGATTGCTGGCGTCGGCAAGTCGCAGGACCGCGTCACCATCCAGAGGGGTAAATAACGATGCGCGCATGGATCGCACCCTTCGTTTGCCTGTGGCTGGCGGGTTGTGCTCACGGGCCCTACGGCAACTTCGCCGACCGAACCACGCCGGCGATCAATCAGCAGCTGGCGAGCGCCACCGCGCGCCAACTGGCAGTCGTGCACGCGCCGGCCAGCACGCGCTTGCGTATCGCCCAGGAAACCACTGACGGCTACGGCGTATCCCTGGTCAGCGCATTGCGCGCCTCCGGTTTCTCGGTACAGGAATTTGACCCTAAGGCTCAGCCGGTACCCGCAACGGCGCGTGCGGCTGCGCCGCTGCAGGTCAACTACATCGTCGATGCGCCCAAGGACAGCGACCTCTATCGGGTCACCCTGCTGGTCGGGCGTGAGTCCTTGAGCCGTGTTTACGCGGTGCAGAACGGCCAGGTGCTGGCCGCCGGGGCCTGGGTACGCAAGGAGTGACGTGTGATGAGTAGCAAGAACGATGTCATGTCGCCGGACGCATCGCCCGGCAAACTGCATCGCAACAGCGGTGTGCGTCGGGTCAACAACTGGCCGATTTATCTGATTGGCGCCGCCGCCATGGTGTTTCTGCTGATCATGCTGCTGGTGGCGGCCGATCGTGCCGAAGAGCAGGACAAGCCTGAGGAAAAGAAAGCGGAAAAAGCCGGCAACAGCAGCATGTTTGCCCAGCAGATCAATGGCATGGACCAAGATGGGATCATCCCCAGCAAAGTTGAGCCGCCGGCCATGCCGACTCTGGACGACACGCCCGCACCGCAGCCCGCCAGCTTGCAGGTGGTACGCCCGAGCAACCTCGATGCCCCCCCTATGCCGCCGCGCGAGATGCCGCCGAGCGTCAACGGTGAAGAACTGGAACGCATCCGCCAAATGAAGATGCAGCAGTTCCAGGAGGCCGTCCGGGCGCAGAGTACCGTCCGGGTAGAGGCCCCGCGCAGCGCTGGCTCAAGCCTCGGCGCTGCCGGCGCCCCGTCCAGCCAGCAGGACGCCTTGGCCCGCATCGCTGCCGCACGCCAGCGTATGCAAGAGGCCTCGCGCAGTGACCCGACCGCAGCCTACAAGGCGCGCATGGCCGAGTTGAAGGCGATCAGCTCAGGCGGGGGCGGTGGCGGCGGTGCGCAGGGCGATTCGCCGTTCCTGGTGCAAGCCGCCAGCAACGCTGGCAAGGACTACAACCAGTTCGGCACCACGGAGAACAGCGACCGCTGGAAGATGGACGTGACCATGGAATCACCCCGTAGCCCTTACGAGCTGCGCGCGGGCTACGTGATCCCTGCCACGATGATTGCCGGTATCAACTCCGAGTTGCCTGGGCAGATCATCGCTCAGGTCGCGCAGGCTGTGTACGACACCGCTACCGGCAAGCACTTGCTGCTGCCACAGGGCTCGCGCCTGGTCGGTTCCTACTCTAGCAGCGTGGCCTATGGCCAGTCGCGGGTACTGGTCGCCTGGCAGCGCATCATCTTCCCGGATGGCAAGGCGATGGACATCGGTTCGATGCCGGGTAGCGACAGCGCCGGCTATTCCGGCTTCAACGATCAGGTCAACAACCACTATGTACGGATCTTCGGCTCGGCCTTGTTGATGTCCGGCATCGTCGCCGGCATCAGCCTCAGCCAGGACCGTGCCAGCAGTGACAGCAGTGACCGTGAGACCGCCAGCAGCGCCATGAGCGAGGCGCTCGGCCAGCAGTTGGGCGAGGTGACCGCGCAGATGATCTCGAAGAACCTGAACATCGCGCCAACCCTCGAAATCCGTCCGGGCTACCGCTTCAACGTGATGGTGACCAAGGACCTGACGTTCTCGAAGCCTTACCAGTCCTTCGATTACTGAACCATTTGCCAAGGAGAGCAACATGAAGCACACGGCCTTGTTGAAACCCACCTTTGCGCTGCTGGCCGGTCTGGGGTTCACCCTGCAGGCGCATGCCGGTATCCCTGTTGTGGACGGGATACACGCGGGCATCAGCCAGCTGGGGGTAGCCGAGAACATTGCCCAGACGGCCAAGCAGATCCAAGAATACAAAACACAGATCGAGCAGTACACGACCCAGGCGTTGCAGTACAAGAAGCAGCTCGACCAGTACGAGAATATGTTGAAGAACACGGCCGCACCGGCTGCCTATATCTGGGACCAGGCCAATTCGACCATCAACAAGTTGATGGAAGCCCAGAGCATGATCAATTACTACACGACTCAGGCGGGGAGCCTTGATTCGTACCTGAGCAAGTACCGCGACACCAGTTACTACAAAAGCTCACCCTGCTTCGGCCTCGGCACCTGCACCGAGGAGGACCAGGCGGAGCTCGCCGAGCATGAAGCAATGGCCTCCGAATCGCAAAAAACGGCTAACGACGCGTTGTTCAAAAGCATCAAGCAGCAACAAGAGAACTTGCAGGCTGATTCCAGGCAGCTGGAGCGCCTTCAGCAAGCGGCCAGCACGGCAGATGGCCAGGTCAAGGCGATTCAATATGCCAACCAGTTGGCCAGTCAACAGACCAACCAACTACTGCAGTTGCGCAGCCTGATGCTGGCTGAGCAGTCTGCGACTGCCAACCGCGCGGCGGCTGAGTTGGATGAAAAGGCCCGCGGTGAGGCCCAGGCAAGACGCGTCACGACGTGGGAATACGAAAAAAGCCCTGAAGGCAAATACTGAGGAAAGCACCATGAAGAGCAACATTCTGCAACTCGCCATCGCCGTGGGCGTGCTGTTCAACCTGGCCGGTTGTTCCGAGGAAAAAGTCCCTGAGCCAACGGCCGAAAACTGCGCCAAAGGCACCTATGAAAAGAACCTGTCGAGCCTCTCTAAAGAGGCCAATCGAAACGAATTCATCGACGGGTGCAGAAGCTTCAACGCGGCGCAGGAAATGACCGAGTGGAAGTTTGAGAAAAGCCCGGAAAGCAAATACTAAGGTGGGATTACGCACATGATTGGCACGCGTCGGGAATTGCTCCTGAGTGTACTGCTGGTTGCTGTTTGCCTCGCAACTCCGACGCTTGCCCATGCGGCGACAGGGCAGTTAGGCAGCTCAGGCGTCATGGATGAGGTGCTTAAGAGGTTCGACGACGCGACCCAAACCTGGCTGCCTGCGATCCAGAGCGCTGCATCGCGGCTGTTCTTTGCCCTGGCGTCCATCTCCATGGTCTGGACGTTCGGCATGTTGCTGATGCGCAAGGCCGACATCGGTGAGTTCTTTTCCGAACTTATCCGTTTCATGGTGGTGTTCGGGTTGTATTGGTGGTTGCTGCAAAACGCCATGGGCGGGTTGAAAATCGCCGACAGCATCGTCAAGTCGATGAGCCAACTCGGCGCCACCGCAGGGCACCTCGGTAATACCGAGTTGAAGCCGTCGTCGATCGTCGACCTTGGGTTCGAGCTGTATGACAAAACCGTCAAGGCAACCAGCAAGCTGAGCTGGCACCAAATGGGCCGCCAGCTGACGATGGAGTTCATGGCCATTGGTATTTTGCTGGTGCTGGCCATTGTGGCTATCAACCTACTGGTGCTGTTGGCATCGAGCTGGTTCCTGCTGTACGCGGGGGTGTTCTTCCTGGGGTTTGGCGGTTCACGCTGGACGTCCGACATGGCGCTGAACTACTTCCGCGCGGTACTGGGGCTCGGTGCGCAACTGTTTGCCATGGTGCTGTTGGTTGCGATTGGCAAGAGCTTTATCCAGACCTTTGCGGCCCGTATCAGTGACAAAGTCGCTGTGCAGGAACTCGCGGTCATGATGGTGACCTCAGTACTGTTGTTGATACTGGTGAACAAGATCCCGCCGATGATCGCAGCCCTGGTGGGTGGAGCCGGCAGTGCGTCTACCGGTGTCGGCAACTTTGGTGCCGGCGCGGCATTGGGGGCAGCAACCACTGCTGCGTCGATGATGGGCAAGAGCGCTTCGGCGATGATGACAGGTGGGGCGAACCTGATGGGCGCCGCGCAGGCCTTGCATTCCGCTTTCAAGGGTGCGCAGTCGACGGCCTCCGCCGGTGGGGATATCGCGTCGCGTATGACGGGGATGCTGGGGTCACCCAGTAGCCCAAGTGGAGGGAGCCCTGGCGGCAGCAGCTCCAGCGGCGGTGCCAGCCCTCTGGGCTCGGTAATGGGCTTGGCCTCATCGACAGCTTCCGCCTCATCAGGCCTTGCCCAGGCGGCCTCATCTGCGGGAGGCGAATCGTCCTCCCGGGGTGGATCCTCTGAATCATCGTCAGGTGCTGAATCATCCGGCGCATCTTCCGGTGGCGGTTCGTCCGAGGGCGCATCCGGTGCATCCGGTGCATCCGGCGCATCTGGCGCGGGTGGGGCATCAGAGTCATCTTCAGCAGGGGGCTCCGGCTCTGGCGCTGCAGAGGCGGCATCAGCCGGTGGCGGCGGATCTGCCGAGGGCAGTTCGGGTTCACAGGGTGGCACGGGTGCCACCGGTGGCAAGGGTGGCGCTGCAGAGGGGGGCAGCAACGCAGCCTCCAGCAAGATGGCATCAGCAGGCCGCGTAGCCCTGCAAATGGGCGCCAACCTGGCCTCTGGCGTGGGGCGGGTTGCGCAGTCCCATATCGACAAGTCGCTCGCCGGGCGTATTGCCAAGGAAATCTCCGATCCGGGTTCCAGCAGTCGTTCGAACCTGGACACTCGATCGCCCAGCCGTGACTTCGAACCCGATGCCGAAGTGAAGAGCTTCAGCGAAAGCAAAAAGGACAGGACTTGAACAAGGAGTGCTCATGAAAATTGCAAAGGTTCTTCCAGCCGCCGTGCTGGCCGCCAGTTTCGCCGTCGCCCTGCCCGCCCAGGCCAAAGACCCCTGCGCCACTGTGCTGTGCATGTGGGGCAAGCTCAAGGGGGCGGGTGTGGTCGATAACTGCAGTGGCCCGGTCAATGACTACTTCAGCATCGTCAAAAAGAAGAAGGGCAAGATCAAGCTGAGTCAGACCTCGGACGCTCGCCAGTCCTTCCTCGACAAATGCGAGGCCGCCGACTCGGGAAAGACCAAGTCGATCAATAACAAGTTCGGCAAGGTCATCTGAGGCGCGCCACGATGCCATTTGTCGCTGACGTTCCGCCCCCGGCCCTGAGCGAACCCATCGCCTGTTCGATCATGGCGGCGGTCAAATACGAGCTGCCGGTGAACATCGTCCTGGCCGTGTCCGGTCAGGAAGGTGGCAAGCCTGGCCAGTGGGTGCGCAACCACAATGGCACCTACGACGTGGGCCCCATGCAGTTCAACACCGCCTACCTGCGCGAGCTCTCGCGTTACGGCATCACCCCTGAGGATGTCGAGCAAGGCGGCTGCTACTCCTATGAACTGGCCGCTTGGCGCATCCGTGGCCACGTGCGCAATGACCGCGGCGACTTGTGGACCCGAGTAGCGAATTACCACTCGCGCACCCCCGCCATCAATGCCCGTTACCGCCAACAGATCATGCGCCGCGCTGTCTACTGGGCCGATTGGCTGGATGCCCGCTTTGCCACCCAGCAGGTGGCGCAGAGCGCGGTATTCTCCGGCGCGCCGGCCGAGGCGTCCGTGGCAGTGGTCGA
>Ga0105250_10002017_pt1 | contig 10501 bp, 6 predicted proteins | sample KBSS54metaG_FD_80425 | JGI IMG/M metagenome (GOLD analysis project Ga0105250, IMG submission 80425) | Switchgrass rhizosphere microbial communities from Kellogg Biological Station, Michigan, USA - KBS S5-4 metaG | ecosystem: Host-associated > Plants > Roots > Rhizosphere > Soil | place...
ACTTCGGGTTCCGATGACTGGCGTGCTCCAGTCGTTTAATTACGGCTGATCGTTACAAGCATCGACCAGCCCTGCTGGTCGATGTTGTTTACGCCCCTCCAGAATTTCGCGTACGTTGAGCCGCTTTTTTTGCGGCCGTCGACGAGCGCCGCTGTACAGCACGAGGAACAAGGGATGTTCGCGCCGGCCAATGAAACCCACTTTGCCCTGACCATCGAAGGGCTCTCCGCCGACTTTCAGGTATTTACCCTGACCGGCCGGGAAGCCATCAGCCAGCCTTTTGAGTTCGAGGTGGAGCTGGTCAGTGAGCAGCCGTCGCTGGACCTCGAAACCCTGCTGCACAAACCGGCCTTTCTGCAGCTGTCGCCCGATGGCAGCGGCATCCACGGCCAGATCTACCGCGCCGCTCAGGGCGATTCCGGCAAGCGCCTGACGCGTTATTCGGTGACCCTGCGCCCGCAACTGTCGTACCTGGCGCACCGCGTCAACCAACGCATCTTCCAGAACCTCACGGTGCCGAAAATCATCGGCATGGTTCTCGAAGAGCACGGCATCCAGAGCAACGCCTACGAATTCAAGACCGGTTCGATCTATCCCGAGCGCATCTACTGCGTGCAATACGATGAGTCGGACCTGCATTTCATCCAGCGCCTGTGCGAGGAAGAAGGTATTCACTACCACTTCCAGCACAGTGCCACGGCGCACAAACTGGTGTTCGGCGATGACCAGACGGTGTTCCCGAAACTCCAGCCGGTGGCCTATCAGCAAGACTCCGGCATGGTCGCCAGCGACCCGGTGATCAAGCGCTTCGACCTGCGCCTGGAAACCCGCACCAGCCGCACCACCCGCCGCGATTACGATTTCGAAAAACCGCGCCTGACCCTGGAAAGCGAGAACCGTGGCGACGCCCTGCCCGACCTCGAAGACTACGACTACCCGGGCCGTTTCATCGACCGCGAGCGCGGCAAGCACCTGGCCAAACGTGCCCTCGAACGCCACCGCAGCGACTTCCAGCTCGCCGAAGGCAAGAGCGACCAGCCGCTGCTGGTCAGTGGCCATTTCCTCGCCCTGACCGAGCACCCGAAGGCCAAGTGGAACGACCTGTGGCTGCTCACCGAAGTCCTGCACGAAGGCAAGCAGCCGCAAGTGCTGGAAGAGTCGGTGACCAGCGACACCACTGCCCTCAAAGACGATTTCCATCAGGGCTATCGCAACCGCTTTCAGGCGACCCCGTGGGACGTGCCCATCCGTCCACCGCTGCGCCACCCGAAACCGCGCATCCTCGGCAGCCAGAGCGCCGTGGTCACCGGCCCCAAAGGTGAAGAGATCCACTGCGACCAGTACGGTCGGGTCAAAGTGCAATTCCACTGGGACCGCGAAGGCCAGGCCGACGACAAGACCAGTTGCTGGCTGCGCGTCTCCAGCGCCTGGGCCGGCGCCCAGTACGGCGGCATCGCCATCCCGCGCATCGGCATGGAAGTGCTGGTGACCTTCCTTGAAGGCGACCCCGATCAACCGCTGATCAGCGGCTGCCTGTACCACAAGGAAAACACCGTCCCGTATGAGCTGCCGGCAAACAAGACCCGCAGCACCTTCAAGACCCTGAGTTCCATGGGTGGTGGCGGCTACAACGAACTGCGCATCGAAGACAAGAAAGGTCAGGAGCAGATCTTCCTCCACGCCCAGCGCGACTGGGACGAAAACATCGAGCACGACCAGAAGATCCGCGTCGGCAACGAACGCCACGACACCGTCGAGCAGAACAGCTACACGGAATTCAAAGCCGAAGAACACCACACCGTCTACGAAGACCGCAAAGTCGAAGCCCGCGCCAACGACCACCTGACCGTGGGCGTCAACCAGCACATCAAGATCGGCACCGGCCAGTTCATTGATGCGGGGCAGGAGATTCATCTTGATAGTGGCACCAAAATCGTAATGGAAGCCGGTAGCGAACTGACCCTGATTGGCGGCGGCAGCTTCATCAAGATCGACGCCAGTGGCGTTACACTGAGCGGCCCGGTGATAGACATGAACTCCGGCGGCAGTCCAGTTAGCGGGACGGGAGCTGCAGCGGCACTGCCAGTGCCACCCAAGCCAGCAGATACCGCACCGGTCGGGCAACGCCTGGGCAATGCACCGCTAAATAAACCCGCCGCGAGAAATACCAGCGAAAAAGGTAAAGAGGCCCTCATCGTCGATGTGTGGGGCGATCCCGAATCAGGCAGCCAATTGCAATTGCTGGGGCCAGAGGACAAGGAATGAGTGAGTTCAAGGACAAGTCCATTAACGAAGGAACGCGTAAGAAGGTCGACTACGAGAATGATCAAAAATACCGGCTGGTGCTTAACGTAGAACGTATCGACGGCGGGCACCTGCAGATTCCCGTCTTGGTGGACGCGAAAACCACTGAAGAACAGGACAGGTTCCAGAAAAATATTGTGCTTGCAGTCACACCTCTGGCTCGCCTGCCCGGCCACGACAAGCTCAATGAAACGCTGCAGGGCGGCGTGCCGCGGGTGGGTCGCGTCTATGTGTTCCAAAACAACAAGGTTTGGCGTGAACTCGTTACTGATGGAAAAGGGCAGTTGGCCGAAGTCGACCTGGTCCACTGGCGAAAAGTGGCGGATCAAAAAGGCAACGCCGATAAACGTGAGCCAGTAGGCGTCAATCAGCAGTTGATCCTGGTACCGATGATGCTCGACGGCCGCTTTTTGGGTCGACAATTCAGAATGGCTTTTAGTGAAGTTTCCTGGACGTGGGAATACATCACCTGGCTGGAAGAAGACCCGAGCCGAATAAGGGCCCGCAGCCAAAATATGGCCTCCGCCTGGGCAGCAACAGCGGGTGAGACGACGATCTGGAAACCCACATCAATTCACCCCGCGACACCGATCGCAAAACTGACCAAAGGCCTGCGTTCACGCGACTTCAGCATTGAAGCGGCTATGGAAGATCCTGCACAGTTCACGCCGGACTTCGCAGCCTTCAAACCCGATGCGCTAATCGTGAAGCTGCAAAAGCGCAAAGAAGAGCTCGCTCAAAAAATCAAACACGCGCCACCGCCGGCTCTACCGACCCTGGAGGCTGGAGAGGATTTGCTAACCCAAAACGGACTGCGTGGTTACCCGCATCTGATTGGGATGATTCTCGACGACCCGTTATACGAAGTGCGCCACGCGACGACGCAAATTCGCGAATGTGTTGATTATCTGCAGACTCTCAATGCTCTTGTTCCCCATCAGCAACATGGACAATATGCTCAGGTTTTGTACAGCACGCTCGAAGGGCCATTGGCCGACTTAAAAGACAAGGTCGATTTGCCCAAATTGCAGAGTGCCGTATTTGAAGACGAGCGAAAAAAATGTCGAGAGCAATTGGCCGCAAGACTGGCTCGCCTTATTGAAATAACTGACAAAAAAGTGCATACAGTCCTTCTTGACTGGTGCTATAGAAATGATGAGGGCCTCTTAGAGCCTTACAGTTTAATGACCGAAATACTTGAGGCGCTCAATCAGTTACCTGATCGTTGCGATGCAATGTATACCGGTGAAGAATACAAAGAGATTACTGCGTCCTCAAATCGCATTTGCGAGTCCATATTGAAAGGTGAGCACCCGCTTGGCTCACTGTTATTAGCAAAAAACCAGGAACAGCTTCCAGAGACGATAGAACGAATTATCAAACTTCGAAAAACAGCCCAAGCGCCCGACCCAGCATTGACCGGGCTGAGTACTTTGATCCTGACATCCACGTTGACCGGAGCAGTGGATCAGCCAAGTGCGGGGAAGGGTTTCGTTTATTTTCTCGCTGACTTATTCGATAACTTTGGCGCAAGTGTAGTCGCGCAAATTGGCCGACTATCTCAAAACGCCTCAAAAATCCAGCTTGATCGTATATTCACGCCCGCATTTTCTACACTCTCAGTGCTACTGCCAAAAGTAGCAACTATAAAACTGATGCAACAAGGCCAAGCGCTCGCACAGGATTATGTTGTTATTGGTGTACAAGGCGCTGGTTTGCGCGGTGGAATCACTGAAGTCGAACGCCAGGCACTAACCAGAAAAAGTTATCGCTATGCGACGCTGCATAATCAATCAGGTGGAATTTTAGGTAGCACAAGTCCACGAACCGGCGCCTCATCACGACCAAGCCTGCGCAACTTAACCGTAATTGCAATACCCAAGGACCACCCGGATCTGGCAAGCTACAGCGCCTTTCGCGTACAAATGAGTTCAGCTACGCAAGCTTTAGAGAAAAACAAAACAATACCAACGCTCATGGTTGCGTTTGCAACATATAATATTTGGGCACAGATAAAAGCCTATAAAGACCTCAACAGTAGTGATGAGACCCTTCGAGGAAGCGCAGGGATAGCCAGCGCAACACTGGATTTATCTGCAGCACTGGGAAGCCACAGCAAGCTATTACTCGGTTCAACGATGGAGCAAAAGTTAACCAAGCCGCGATTTGACATAGCGAAAATCTCCACAAACTGGGCAAAGAATCTAAAAAACCAGACGGGCAGTTCAAAACTACCATTACTTCGTTCGGTAGGCGGTATCGCAACCCTCGGAGGGGCGGTATTGGGCGGATGGGACAGTTACCGATCCTTCAGCCAGGGCGATACTGATGCCGCCGCAGCGTATGGAGTTGTTGCAGTGGGCAGCGGCTTGTGGGGCGCTTATGGATTAGGTCTGGTTGTAAATCCATACATCTTGCTTGCTGGCGTATTAATGACTATCGGCGGCACAATTGCTGCGAATATATTCACTGACAGCGATACTGAAATAATCGTAAAAAAAGGCCCTTTTGGGATTCAGTTTGCCGAGGCAGGAATATTGGACAGCCTCATTGGCAAGAGTGATATTTTTACCCATTTAAAAGATCCGAAAATAGCTTACCAGCAACTTCTGGGCATCATCGGGAGACCCCAGATATTTGTTGAGCGCTTATCGCAATGGCGCAAAAAGGCACCAGCGGCTCATCGAATCGCATTACAAAACGCAGATAACAATCGGCCAAAAAAGCCTGACTCGGCACTGGAATGCGTGCTTCCTGAAAAGCAACTGCTAAATGACAATGACTGGGCTGTAGTTTTGAGTTCGCCTCTACTCGCAATGTTTGAAAATGATAAAAAGTTCCGACTGATCGTACAAGAATTCCAAAGCAAATTAGAGAAGTCTGGATTATTATCGGTCAAACGGTATAACCGTGTACCGGCGACGAATCCAAAGATCTCTGCCTTACCACTCGATGCGACCAGTGTACTTTATATTCTGTCACCTAGCCTTCCCGTCGCGCACCTTAATCCACTGCACCGCTATAGCTTCGACATGACGGAGGGGCTTAAAATCAGCGCGCAATTTGAACTCAGCATTAACGAAACAGAAGATATTTTAGTGTTGCCTCAACCTAGCCCAAAAAAATGGAAAGCATTTACTTCTAAAGATCGCCAAACACCTCCGGATAAAATTCCAGCCGAGGATGCACCAGCTTATTGGCAGATTGAGATAATCGAGTCTAAAGTATGATTACAGAAAGAGATACGACTTATACGATTGGAGCATATCGAAGCGATAGCAAAAAACCTTTGCCACCACCCCGCTGGCCGGAAGATGCAAACCGGACCGGAATGTTTAACACTCATCTCGCATTTGGCAATTACGCCAATTTAGAACCGGAGGTGGAAGTCAGCTCTCAACTTGAAGCGATCAGATTCTCTGACTCGGATAAAAGAATCGATAACGACGTAGAATCCTATTGCAGTCATGAACGCTGGAAGTTTCAGAACTCCAGCAAAGCCACCCATTTTTTCTTCGTACTTAAGCTCATCAGCTATTCGTTCATCTGGGCGCCTTGGGTTTTGGGAGTCTTTGGTTCTATAGGCACAGAGTCAGGATATGGCAACCCTGGCACCGCAGGAGGAGCGATCATTGGTATTTCCACTGCCATTTTGATGCTCTCCTCTCTCGCGTTATTCATGACGGGAAATAAATTTCTTCACCACATGCAAATCTTGGGATTTGTAGCCAGTGCAATTGCTACCTATTGGATAAAAGACTCATTATTCAGTGCAAACTCCATGTGTATCGCCCTATGGGCAGGCGCCTTTCTGTATTTCGTAGCGTCCCTTGGTACCGACGCACTGCTGTGGATTCATAGCAAAATCAGCACACACGATGGCAGCGAATTCAATCGAACTGACGGCATGCTCAGGTTCAAAAGGCGTTTCCGAAAGTTATTCGTTGCCCCGTTTGAAGAGTTCGACCCAGTGCTTCAGCTGCTTCCTAATGGCTTCGGCTCCCATGACTATGCGCTGTGGTTAAATCACCGCTATACGGATAATAAAATTTGCTTGGCCACCAAGGTTCACTCGCTGGGGCTGGATCAGGCCAACGCACTCGCATTCTGGGACTGCCTGCAGCGCTACATGGATGTAACGCAGCCATTGCCCGACTTGCCTGTGCTTGAGCAAAGCCGCCATCTTGATCCCGTAACTGCAGCCCACGATGTGAAAACAGGCCGCAACCCAAGACGATGGAGGGATCAGTCGGAAAAGGGATGGATCACAGGTGGTCTGAAGACTCTGTCCAAGCAGCTACATGAGTATCCATGGCAAAAGGAAGCTTGCATTGTCAAAGCGCGTATCGATCCATTGTTGACGATTGAGGCGTATTACCGCGCTCAAGAAGCGAAAGGCATCGTTGCTACTCCGAAGGCCGATGATTTTGATGATGTTCATCGGCCTGGATGAGGTATCAATTCACAACTGTCGCACCTGCTTCTCCAACTCCACCTTCAACCCCGGCTCCAGCTTCAACTGCTTCGCCAGTTCATCCAGGTAGCTCTTCCCCATAAAGCTCTCCTCGTCCACCAGCATCACACTGGCGATGTACATCTCCGCCGCCATTTCCGGCGTACTCGCAGCACGGGCGACATCGGCGGGGTCGAGGGGTTTGTTAAGTTCGGCGTGCAGCCAGTGTTGCAGTTCCTGATCGTTGTCGAGTTTGGTGAACTCGCCTTCGATCAACTGGCGCTCACGGTCATCAATGTGGCCGTCAGCCTTGGCGGCGGCGACCAGTGCTTTGAGAATCGCCTGGCTGTGCTGCTCGGCTTGCGCCGGTGGCAGGCGATCCAGGGTTTGCGGTTCGGTTTGTGGGGCGGTGCCTTTCTGCGCGTTCCAGTTGCCGTAAGCCTTATAGGCCAGCACACCAAGGGCAGCGAGGCCACCGTAGACCGCAACTTTGCCGCCGACCTTGCGCGCCTTTTTGCTGCCGAGCAGCAGGCCCATGGCCCCGGCCGCCAGAGCACCACCGCCTGCACCCGAGATCAGGCCTCCCAGAGCACCGGAGCCTGAAGACCCACCCAGCAAACCGCCCAGCCCGCCAGCCGCGGGTTTGTTCTGCGCGCCACCGGCCTTATTCTGCAAAAGATCCTGGCCAGACTTGAGTAGTTGATCGAGCAATCCACGGGTGTTCATGTTCCGCCTCCAAAACAGGGGTTATCCGGATCTATCAGGCCCTCAGCCTAGTTCGAAAGTGCCCCGCCCCTGCTTGCGAGTGTGCTTCCAGATGTTGCTCCGCCTGCAGCAGCCCTTCGTGAAAATAGATATACACTCAGGCCAATCTATAAAAACCGCCCACCGGGTACCCCCCTCATGATGACCCTGCGTCAGATCCGTCACTTCATCGCGGTGGCCGAGACCGGCTCGATTTCCGCCGCTGCGCAAACCGCGTTTATTTCCCAATCGACCCTGACCCTGGCGATCCAGCAACTGGAAGAGGAAATCGGCGTCAGCCTGTTCAGCCGCCACGCCAAGGGCATGACCCTGACCCATCAGGGCCACCAGTTCCTGCGGCAGGCGCACCTGATTCTGGCCACCGTGGACAATGCCAAGCGCAGCCTGCAACAGAGTACCGATCAGGTCGCCGGCCAGTTGATCGTCGGCGTAACCAGCCTGGTCGCCGGTTATTACCTCGCCGATTTGCTGACCCGGTTCCAGCGCGCCTATCCCAACGTCGAGATCCGGGTGATGGAGGACGAGCGGCCATACATCGAGCATTTGCTGGTCAGCGGCGAAATCGATGTCGGCGTGCTGATCCTCTCCAATCTCGAAGACCGCCACGCCCTGCAGACCGAAGTGCTGACCCACTCGCCGCATCGTCTGTGGCTGCCGGCCCAGCATCCACTGCTGGAACACGACAGCATCAACCTCGCCGACGTCGCTCGCGAGCCGTTGATTCAACTGAATGTTGATGAAATGGATCGCAACGCCCAAAGACTTTGGCGCGGCGCCGGGCTGCAACCGAAGATCACCCTGCGCACGGCATCCACCGAAGCCGTGCGAAGCCTCGTCGCTGCAGGTCTGGGTGTATCAATCCAGCCGGACATGACTTACCGCCCATGGTCACTCGAAGGCGACATCATCGAAGCGCGGCCGATTGCCGACCTCAACCAGACCCTCGATGTCGGTCTGGCCTGGCGCCGCGGGACAGCGCGCCCTGCCTTGGTCGATCCATTCCTCACCGTGGCACGCGAGCAGCCGCACGGCGGACGCAAGCCATCTATTTAATCGAATGCCACCTTCAGTATTTAGAATTTGTCGACCTCGGAGCCGCGCACTAGTCTTGCTGCATCTATAAGACGGTCGGCTCCCGGGCACGGGAGCCCCAATGACCACACAAGAAAAGAGATCGCGGAAAATGGCTGGCGTGCAGACCCCGATGTGTACCGCGTTGTTGATCGACGGCGAACTGGTCGCCGGGCAAGGCTTTGTCGAACCGATCCTCAACCCGGCCAGCGGTGAAATCCTCACCCACATCGCCGAGGCCAGCACCGAGCAGGTCGAAACCGCGATTCTCGCCGCCCACCGCGCCTTTGCCGAATGGTCGCGCACCACGCCGCAACAACGTTCCAGTCTGCTGCTGGACATCGCCAACGCCGTCGAAAAACACGCCGATTACCTCGCCCGCCTCGAAGCGCTGAACTGCGGCAAGCCGCTGCACCTGGCGCGGCAGGACGATCTGACCGCCACCGTCGACGTGTTCCGCTTCTTCGCTGGTGCCGTGCGCTGCCAGACCGGTCAGCTCAGTGGCGAGTACCTGCCGGGTTACACCAGCATGGTGCGTCGCGATCCGATTGGCGTGGTGGCGTCGATTGCCCCGTGGAACTACCCGATCATGATGGCCGCGTGGAAAATCGCCCCGGCCCTCGCCGCCGGCAATACGCTGGTGTTCAAGCCATCCGAACACACACCGCTGTCGATCCTCGCACTGGCGCCAGCACTCGCCGAGATCCTGCCGCGCGGGGTGATCAACATCATCTGCGGCGGTGGCGAAGGCGTCGGTAGCCATCTGGTCGGTCACGCCAAGGTGCGCATGGTCTCGCTGACCGGCGATATCGTCACCGGGCAGAAGATCCTTCAGGCGGCGGCAAAAACCCTCAAGCGCACGCATCTGGAACTCGGCGGCAAAGCCCCGGTGATCGTCTGCAACGACGCGGATATTCAAGCGGTGGTCGACGGCGTGCGCACCTACGGTTACTACAACGCCGGGCAGGACTGCACAGCCGCGTGCCGGATCTACGCGCAAGCCGGCATTCACGACAAACTGGTCGCCGAGCTCGGCGCAGCGGTCAGCAGCCTGCGCTTCGCCGGCAAGCGCGATGCCGACAACGAGATCGGCCCGCTGATCAGCACCCGCCAGCGCGACCGCGTCGCCAGTTTCGTCGAGCGTGCGCTCGGCCAGCCGCACATCGAGCGGGTGACCGGCGCGGCGGGGCATTCCGGCGCCGGGTTCTTCTACCAGCCGACGTTGCTGGCCGGTTGCAAACAGACTGATGAAATCGTCCAGCGCGAAGTCTTCGGCCCGGTGGTCACCGTGACCCGCTTCGACGAACTCGCGCAAGCCGTGGACTGGGCCAACGACTCCGAATACGGCCTCGCCTCGTCGGTGTGGACGCAGAATCTGGACAAGGCAATGCAGGTCGCCGCCCGTTTGCAGTACGGCTGCACGTGGATCAACAGCCACTTCATGCTGGTCAGCGAAATGCCCCACGGCGGGCTGAAACGCTCCGGATACGGCAAAGACTTATCCAGTGATTCGCTGCAGGACTACAGCGTGGTGCGGCACATCATGGCCCGCCACGGCCAGCATCTCTGACTACGCTAATAACAAGCCGCCAACGGCATGCTGCACCGCGTTCACAACTGCCCCGACCATAATTTAAAGAAGAGGGTTCAACCATGTTCGTGCACAAGACCGCACTGCTCAGTGCAATCACCACAGCCCTGCTGGCCAGCGCCAGCCTGCAAGCTGCCGAGCCGCTGAAGGCGGTCGGCGCCGGCGAGGGTCAGCTGGATATCGTGGCCTGGCCGGGCTACATCGAACGTGGCGAGAGTGACAAGGCTTACGACTGGGTGAGCGGTTTCGAGAAGGAAACCGGCTGCAAGGTCAACGTGAAGACTGCCGCCACCTCCGACGAGATGGTCAGCCTGATG
>Ga0105250_10002021_pt1 | contig 10494 bp, 9 predicted proteins | sample KBSS54metaG_FD_80425 | JGI IMG/M metagenome (GOLD analysis project Ga0105250, IMG submission 80425) | Switchgrass rhizosphere microbial communities from Kellogg Biological Station, Michigan, USA - KBS S5-4 metaG | ecosystem: Host-associated > Plants > Roots > Rhizosphere > Soil | place...
AAATGTGTCCAGATGCCCTGAAAGCGGGCCGCGCATGGCCTGATGTCAGGTCTTGGGCTGGAGGTGGGCAGCCCTTGGTTCGGCAGGCGCGCCGAACCAGCACAGCGCCAGGGCCAGCACCGCGATGCCGCCCAGCGAAAGAAAGGCCGCATCAAAGCCGAAGCGCTGCGCAATCCAGCCCGCCAGTGCCGGGCTGGCGGCCGCGCCCAGGCCCTGCAGCGTCATCACGGCGCCCAGGCCTGCGTTGACGTGGCCGGTGCCGCGCAGCGTCTGCGCGACCAGGCCTGGCAGGGCAACGCCCAGCAGCCCGGCGCCCACGCCGTCGAGCACCTGCACGGGAATCAGCGCCCAGTCCGAATCCCAGGTGGCGGCGACCAGGCCGCGCAGCGGCAGCGACAGCAGGGCCGCCTTGACCAGCAGCCAGTAGCCGCTGCGCTGGGCGTGGCGCCCGGCGAGCAGGGCCATGGGGATCATGACCAGTTGCGCCACGATGATGGTCAGCGCCGTGAAGCCGCTGGGATTGGCATGGCCGCGCGCCACGGCGGCCTGGCCCAGCAGCGGCAGCATGGCGGCATTGCCCAGGTGAAACAGCAGCATGGCCGCGGCCAGCACCCGCAGCGCCGGCGTGCCCGTGAGCACGTGCAGCAGGCCGGGGGCGCAAGGCCCGGCCTGCTCTTGGGGCGGCGTGCCTTGCGGGGTTTCATCCAGCCGCATCAGCGCCAGGCAGCCCAGCGAGGCGCAGCCCATCAGGGCCATGAGCACGAAGACGGAGGGCAGTCCCCAGCGCAGGCCCATGGCCCCCGCCAGTGCGGCCGTGGCCACGTTGCCTGCGTGGTTCCAGGCTTCGTTGATGCCCAGCTGCCGGGGCAGGTCCGCATGGCCGGTGATCTGCAGCGTGATGCCCAGCAGGCAGGGCGCGATCAGGGCCGCGACCACGCCGGTGATGACCTGCGATGCCGCCGTCACGGCCAGCGACGGAGCGATCCAGATGGCCAGGTTGCCCGCCAGCAGCAGGGCGATGGCCGCAGCCAGCAGCCTGCGCTTGCGGCGCGAGGCATCGACCAGCGCGCCCAGCGGCGTGGTGGCCAGCATGCCCGCGATGCCGCCCAGGGCCATGACGTAGCCGATGTCGTCCAGCCGCCAGCCCTGGGCGAGCAGGAACACGCCCAGGAACGGTCCCAGGCCGTCGCGCACATCGGCCAGGAAGAAGTTGAGCCCCGGCAGCCAGCGCCGCGCATGGTGGTGTGTGCGGTGCATGGCGGCTTCCTTCAGCGCAGGGGGCCCTTGAACACGAAGAAGGCGCCCAGGCAGATGAAGCCGAAGCCCACCAGGTGGTTGAGGGTGAGCTTCTCGCCCAGGTAGAGCACGGAGAAGACGGCGAACACCACCAGCGTGATCACCTCCTGGATGGTCTTGAGCTCGGCCGCGCTGTAGACCTCATGGCCGAGCCGGTTGGCGGGCACGGCAAAGCAGTACTCGGCCAGAGCGATCAGCCAGCTCACCAGGATGACGAGGTACAGCGGCCGGTTCTCGAACTTCAGGTGCCCGTACCAGGCGAAGGTCATGAAGACGTTGGAGATCAGCAGCAGCAGGACGGGGGCGATCTTGGGGGACATGGCGGGGTTCGGTGAAAACAGGAAAGCCGGAAAGCAGGAAGGGGCAGGAGCCCGCCCGGCCCCTGGGACCGGGCGGTGGTGTCAGCGTGCGCGGTCGTACAGCGGCTGCAGGTCCGACAGGCTGGCACCCATGCTGGTGGCCTCCAGCGAGGTGCCGTGCGCGTTGCGCGTGCCCAAGCCCGAGGCGGCAAACAGCTGCCCCGGCTGCAGCGGCTGCTGCAGCGCATGGGGGGCAAAGCGCACGATGGCGCCGTCGGACAGGATGACGCCGTTGGCATCGCCGCGCGGGCCGGTGAGTACGACGTCAATGCGGCCCTGGGCCTGCTGCGTCTGCAGGCCGGCCATGCGCAGGTGCGGCGGCATGGGGCGCGTGCCGTCGCGGGCGGGCGGCTGGTCGTACACGGTCTGGCCGCTGGCCGAGTTCACGATGGCATCCGCCTTGACCGCACCACCGGCTTCGCTGCGGCCGATGATGCGCACCGTGTCGCCCACCTTCACGGCTGCCGTGAGCGCGTCGGACATATGTGGCGGGAACCGGACCACCGTGCCGTCGGTCAGGCGCAGGCCGTCCACCTCTCCATACGGACTGGTCAGCAGCCGGGCCACGGCGCTTTCGAGCACGGCCTGTGCGTGCGGCGCGCCAGGCCCTGCAGGGGCTGAAGGGCCTGAAGGGCCTGAAGGGGCTGAAGAGGCGAAGGCGCCGGGCGGCACGGCATGCGCATTCAATGCGCTGGAACCCAGCCACAGAACGGCGGAGGAAAGAACAAATCGGGACATGAGGGCTCCTTGATTGGCGATGGACACGCATCCGTCAATGCAAGTGCCATGCCATCAGGAATCCTCATGAAATCAAGGGTTTGCAGCGGGCGCTGCGGGCCCGGTGTCCGATGCGGAGACAGCCGGTGTCACCGTATCGGACACATGCGGCGCCGTCCGTGCGTCAGCGCGTCCGTGCGTCCGCGCGCCCATTGCGGCCTCAGCCCAGCCCGAACTCCGCCAGCTTGCGGTACAGCTGCTGGCGCGACAGTCCCAGGCGGCGCGCGGCCTCGGCACGGTTGCCCGTGGCGGCGGCCAGGGCACGCGTGACCATTTCGCGCTCCAGCTGGGCGACGGCGGCGGCCAGCGGGCCGTTCCAGTCGATGGCGGGCCCGTGCGCCGCGGCAGGCTGCAGGCCGATGTGCTCGGCCCCGACGACCGGCCCGGGGCACAGCAGGGCCGCGCGCTCCATGGCGTTGCGCAGCTCGCGCACATTGCCGGGCCAGTCGTGCGCCAGCAGCAGGCGCGCGGCGTCGGCACCCAGGCGCTTGGGCGAGGCGCCGCCGCCTTGGCGCAGGAAATGCTCGGCCAGCAGCAGCACGTCGCCCAGGCGCTCGCGCAGCGGCGGCAGGTGCACGGGCACGACCTGGAGCCGGTACCAGAGATCCTCGCGAAAGCGCCCCTCCTTGACGGCAGCCGGCAGGTCGCGGTGCGTGGCCGCGATGATGCGCACGTTCACGGGCAGCGCCCGGCTGGCGCCCACGGGCGTGATCTCACGCTCCTGCAGCGCCCTGAGGATCTTGGCCTGCGTGGGCAGCGGCATGTCGCCCACTTCATCGAGGAACAGCGTGCCGCCCTGCGCCTCGCGAAAGCGCCCGGCGCGGTCGCTGACGGCGCCCGTGAAGGCGCCCTTCACATGGCCGAAGAGTTCGCTTTCCATCAGGTCGGCGGGAATGGCCGCGCAGTTGACGGCCACGAAGGGGCGCTCCGCCCGGGCGCTGTTGCGGTGCAGGGCGCGCGCCACCAGTTCCTTGCCCGTGCCAGTCTCGCCCAGCACCAGCACGGTGGCGTCGCTGTCCGCCGCCAGGCCGATGCGCTTGAAGACCTGCCGCATGGCCTCGCTGCCGCTGACCAGTTCGGCTTCATCGCCTTCCGGCTCCTGGTTCTGCTCCGGGTTCTGCGCCACGTTCTCGGGGCTGCCGGCCTGGCCGGCACTGAGCAAGGCGCGCTCCAGCACCTCGACCAGCGAGGTTCTGGCAATGGGCTTGGTCAGGTGGTCGAAGGCGCCCAGGCGCATGGCCTCGATGGTGTTGCTGCCGCTGGCGTAGGCCGTGAGCATGATGCAGGGCGCCCGCGAGAGGCCGCGGGCCTTGCGCAGGAAGGCCAGCCCGTCCTCGCCGGGCATGCGCAGATCGACGATGGCCACATCCACCGAACCGGCCTGCAGCACCTGCAGCCCCGCCGCCACCGTGGGCGCCGCGCTGACCGCGTGGCCCAGGTCGCCCAGCATCTCGGCCAGGCTTTCGCGGAAGGCCGTGTCATCGTCAACGATCAGGATGCGGGCCATGGAAATTCCATTTCTATGCGTGTGCCTTGTGTTGTCTTGCCCAGCGCGATGCGGCCACCATGGGCCAGCACGATTTCGCGCACCAGCGCCAATCCCAGCCCGGTGCCGCCGGGGCGTGCGGTGGTGAAGGGCTCGAACAGCGTGTCGCGCAGCTCGGGCGCAATGCCCGTGCCGTCATCGGCCACCCACAGTTGCAGCGGGCTGTTGCGGTGGGAAACGGTGGTGCCGCGGCGGTCTGCGCCCAGTTCCACCCGGCCGCCGGCCGCCGTGTGCGCCAGGGCGTTGAGCAGCAGATTGTCCAGCGCCCTGGCCATCTGCACGGGGTCCAGCAGCGGGCTGCGCCCATCCTGCAGGTCCCGGGCAAGGCCGGCGGAAACCGCCGTTGCCAGTTGCACGCCCCTGGCCTGGGCCAGCTCGGCATGTGCCTGCAGCCTTTCGTCCAGCAGCTGCTGCAGGTCAACCGGCTCCGGTTGCACCCGGAAGGGCTGGGTCAAGGCCAGCAGGCTCGATACCAGGTCTTCCAGGCGCGCGGTCTGGGCCAGCACGGCCTCCAGGGCGCCCTGGCTGCGCGCTTCACGCAGTGGCGCGGGCGCTGCCAGCGCGGTCTCGGCCTTCATGCGCATGGTGCCCAGCGGGTTGCGGATCTCGTGCGCCAGGCCTGCTGACAGCCGGCCCAGGGTGGCCAGCCGTTCGGCGCTGAGCAGTTGCTGCTCCATCTGTGCCGACTGCCGCTGCCAGCGCCGCAGCATTCTGCCCAGCCACAGGCCTGAGACCAGGACCATGCCCAGCAGCAGGCTGACGGCAAGGATGAGGGGGTTGACCACGTCGGCGCTGATCAGGGGAACGCGCATCAGTGTCCAGGCCACCAGGGCGGGCGCATCGGCCTGGGCCGGGCAGGCGGCAAAGACCACCGCCTCGCGCAGGCCGGGGCGCAGGTCGGTCACCAGCCCCGCACTGTCCCGTGCGCGCTGGGCGGTGGAGGTGATGCGCTCCATCTCCGCACTGGGCGCATCGCGCTTGATGCCCGAGCCGTCATAGGTGGGAAAGGCATAGGCCACCACGCCAGGGCCCTCGCGCCAGAAGCCGCCTTCCATGCCGGGGCGCTCGCGCAGCGCCAGGTCCAGCACGGCCTGCGCGGCGGACCGGGCCTGTGCGCTGGGCGTGTCCGCCATCAGCCCCGCCAGTCCCATGCGCGCGGCCCCGGCCTGCAGCGCGCTGCAGCTGACGCCTGCGGCGTGGCGGGCGCGGGCAATCTGCGGTTCGGTGCCCTGCCGTGTCAGCAGCAGCAGCAGCCACGCCAGCACCAGGGCGACGGCCGAGATGGTGAGCCAGAGGATCACCAGATCCCGTTGGATGGACTTTTGCGGGGACAGGGCCGGCTCCTGAAAGTGATGCGCTGGAACATACACCGAAAGGGGGTCCGCGCCTGGCAGCCAGGGCCGCGTCGCCCTGCGCGGCCGCTGCGAAAGTAACGCCGTGGCGCGCCGGCGTTACGTGACATCGCCCGTAACGCTGGGGGGTGACATGGTGGCGGCTGTGCGTGGGTGTCCAAATAAATCAATAGGTTACAGATGGCTTTGCGTTGGATGAAGACGTCCAGGCCCATGGCACGCTTGTTGCAACAGGATGCAAAAAGCTTGTCGCAGTGTCTGGAAAACCGGGTGCTGCGCCACGCACCCCATCGATCGCTGTCTTTCGGAGGAGAAACCATGGCCGCTGTCTCGTTGTCGTTTGCAGGCGTGCCTCTGCCGCGACTGCGCGCCCACCCGGACAGGGCGCGCAGCAAGCCGTTGAACGTGCCCGCCTCGTTTGCGTCTGCGGCGGTGCCGCGCGCTTCTGGCTTTGCCTCTGCGCGCGAGGCCGGTGATGGAGGCGCGCATGCACAGATGGCGCCGGTGGCAATGCTGACGCGCGTGAGCGAGGGCGTGCGCATCGTGCGGCGCAATGATGTGATCGCGGCCCAGGCCGGCGCCGTGCTGCAGCAGGGCGACCGCGTCATCGTGCCCCAGCAGGGCGGCGCGCAGGCCGTGTTCCAGGAACAGGACGGGCAGGCGCTGCTGGGCAGCTTCGCAGGTGGCACGGACGCCACGCTGGCGTATTTCAGCCGCAAGGCGGATGCCTGCTCGGTGGTCTTTGACCTGGTGGCCGGCCATGTGGACCTGGCGCTGTCGGCCGTGGATGCCGGCGTGCTCGGCGGCGGGCCGTCCGGCCGGGGGCGCAGGGCGATCGGATTTCACTGCTATTCACAACCCATTGCAGGCCGTTGAATGAAGGAGCACACCATGCACGACGACATCATCGAAGCTCCGCCCGGCGACACCCCTGTGGACCTGGCCATCTGGCTGTCGCCCCTGCAGACCTGGCGCAGCGTCTACGGCAACGGCTTCTGCGAGGAGGCCATGCGGGTCTGCGTGGACCGGCTCACGGGCCTGGGCATCGATGCCGAATCGTTGGAGCGTGCGGGCGACACGGTGCTGGTTCGGGGGTTCGATCCCCGCACCATGGCTGACACGGTGCTGCCCGGCAATCAGGCCCGGCATGGCTGGATGCATGCGCTGGAGTCCGCCCTGGTGCGCGACCCGGTGGTGGACGGCGCGCGCCAGGCCTATCTGCGCGCCGAGGTGCAGGCGCTGGGCTGCGTCTCCCTGACGGGCCTGCACGAGATACGCGGCAAGGGCCACGCCACGGCGGGCGTCCAGGATATGGCGGTGCGCAGGATGCACCCCAGACTGATCAAGGCCTACCAGGCCGACATGCAGTTGGCGGGCCGCCTGCTGGACGATCTGCGGCTGGGCCACCTGGCGCTGGCATTCCAGCCTGTGACGCTGCTGGAGCCCGCAGGCATGGCAGGCGGGGGCAGTGGGGCCGGCGCGGGCCGCACGCTCTACCACGAGTGCCTGCTGCGCCGCAGCGTGTTCTCTGCCTACGACAACTATGCCGTGCCCCATGCCATCGAGGCGCTGGAGCGCCTGGGCCTGGCCGCGCGGCTGGACCGCAGCGTGCTGTGGTCGGTGATAGGCGCGCTGGAGATGAAGACCGGCCACAGCCTGGGCTGCAATCTGTCGGCCGCCTCGTTCTGCGACGACGCCTGGTGGGATGGCGTGTTCGACTACCTGGAGGACCGGCCCGAGATCGCCCAGCGCCTGGTGCTGGAGATCACCGAGACCGGCGCCTTCCCCTGCGAGAAGGCCGCGCTGGGCTTGGTGCGGCACCTGCAGATCCTGGGTGTGCGCGTGGCTCTGGACGACATCGTGCCCCGGCGCGGCGGCCTGGACATTCTGGGCAAGCTGCGCGCCAACATCGTCAAGATCGACAAGTCCGTGCTGGACCAGAGCCTGCAGGCCCGGCCTTCGGCCCGGATGATGCAGGGCCTGGTCAGCCTGTGCGCTGACCGGGGCGCCTGCGTGATCGTGGAAGGCATCGAGTCCGCCCAGGGCCTGGAGGCCGTGGCGCTGGCGGGGGCCCATGGCGCGCAGGGCTTCTTCATCGCCCGGCCCTCGCTGCATGGCCTGCTGGACCAGGTGGTGCGCGTGGAAGACGTGCTGGAGGTGCTGGAGGCGACCGAGGTGCAGGATGGCGACGAGCTGGACATGGCCCTGAGCTGGAGCGGCATGGAGCGCATGTCTGCTCTTGTGGCGGCCTCAACCGTGTCTGGAGGAGCCGAGGTGTCGGCCGCCGAGACCGGCATGGGCACGGGATTTTTCCTGCAGGCGCGGGCCTGAGGCCTGGACCGATCCCGGCCCTGCGCCGCGCCTGGGTCGCGCCTGGCCCGTGCCTGGCCCGCGCCTGGCCCGGGCCGGTGCGGCACCTCACTCCAGCATCAGCGGGGCGGCCCTGCGCCGCGCCATGGCCAGGCGGAACAGGTCCATGAAGCGCGGGGCCACGTTGGAGATGTGAAAGCGCTTGCCCGTCTCGCGTGCAGCCCGGCCGTAGCGCTGGCGCCGGGCCGGGTCGTCGCGCAGCTGGCGGATGGCGCCGATCCAGGCGTCGTCGCTGTCGGGCAGCAGCAGGCCGTTGACATCGTTTTGCACCAGCTCCGGCACAAAGCCCCAGTTCGATCCGATCACGCAGCCGCCGCGCGCCAGGATCTCCATCAGGCCCCAGTTGGCCACGCCGTAGCGCAGCGGATAGAGGAACAGGTCCACCGAGGCCAGCGTGCGCGCGAACTCGTCATACGGCAGCTTGCCCGGGAACTCCACCACCTGGGCGGCCGGGTGGATCTGCAGAAGATGGTCGCGGAAACTGGCCACCTTGCCCTGGTAGCGGCGCTCCACCCATTGCTGTTCGTAACCGTAGGTCACGGCCGTGGGGTCGCCCAGGGCGATGAAGCGCATCTGCTGGCCATCGCCCTCGCGTACCAGTCGATCGACCAGGCGCATGAAGGTCTCGAAGCCCTTGGAGCTGGACAGGTCGCGTGATGAGAAGGCCACGGTGAAGCGCGTGTCCTGGCGCGGCGGCGGCTCGGCCTGCTCGTCGGGCGCCTGGATGTCGAAGCCCTCGAACTGCACGGCCACGCGCTCCTGCAGCAGCGGCGGGAACAGCGAGCGCGCATGGGCGCTGGGCGTGATGGTCAGGTCGCTGCACAGCACCTGGTGGTAGTGCAGCATTTCCATGTTGCGGTCGGCCAGGCGCTGGGACAGGTCGGGCGGGTAGTCGGGCTCGTTGCCGTGCACGCGGTAGCTGGGGAACTCGATGTAGCTGACGATGGCGGCATCGATCTCGCCGTACAGCAGGTTGGGCGCGGCCCACAGCGAGTGGGCGACCACCACGTCGATGCGCTTGCCCTTTTCCTTCTCGAAGGCCTGCAGGCCCTGCAGCAGGCCGCGGCCTATGCGTGCCGAGCGCTCCACCTTGCTGGAGTAGTAGTAGCTTTGCGGGCCGACGATGTCGCCATCGGGCCGGAACGACAGCAGGTGGTCGCACTGGCTGGCGTAGTTCTCGGCATGGCCGGGCATGGTCATGAACCAGCTGTCGGCCGCGCCGCTGGCGCGAAGGTGGCTGCACAGCAGGCTGTACTGGCTGGGGTAGACGGCGCTGACGAAGATGATGACCGGCTTGTCCTGCATGTTCGTGGAGGTCTCCATGGCGTGGGGGGATGGGGATGTGTCGGAGGGCGTGCTCAGCCCGGCACGGGCACTTCGGGCTCGCCGTCGCTGATCTGGTACTTGCGCATCTTTTCCCAGAGCACCTTGCGGCTGATGCCCAGGTGCTGGGCCGTGTTCTGGCGCTTCCAGTCGTTGGTGTTGAGCGCCGCGATGATGCGGTTGCGCTCGTCCATGTCCCAGTTGCTGCGGTCGGCCAGCAGGGGCTCGGCGGCGCCCGCGTCCGGCGGGAAGGTGGTGGCCGACAGGGCCTGGGCGTGCTGCAGGATGCGCTGCGTGGCGCCGTCGGCGTTCCAGTCGCGCGTCTGGCGGGCGGCCACGCCGATGCGCTCGGCCAAGTTGCGCAGCTCGCGCACATTGCCGGGGAAGTACATCTGGGCCACGGCGTCGAGGATGAAGAAGGGCGCCTCGCCCAGCTCTTTCATCGTGGCCTCGCCCACCACCTTGCGCAGGATGGCGTGGAAGATGGCCAGCTTGTCGGCCTCGCCGCGCTCCTCCAGGCTGGGAATCTGCAGCTCGATCACGGCCAGGCGGAAGAACAGGTCGGCCCGGAAGCGCCCCTCGCGCACCAGCCCGCGCAGCGGCTTGTTGGTGGCCGCCACCAGCCGGAAGTCCAGCCGCACGGCGGCGGCCGACCCCAGCCGCGTGATGGCGCGCTCTTCCAGCACGCGCAGCAGCTTGACCTGCTGGTACAGCGGCAGGTCGGCAATCTCGTCCAGGAACAGCGTGCCGCCGTTGGCCTGCTCCAGATAGCCCTTGTGGGCATTCACCGCGCCCGTGAACGAGCCCTTGGCATGGCCGAAGAACAGGGACTCGAACAGCCCGTCCGGGATGGCGCCGCAGTTGACCACCACGAAGGGGCCCTGGCCGTAGCGGTTGTTGCGCTCGTGCAGCCGCTCGGCAATGCGCTCCTTGCCCACGCCGGTCTCGCCGATGATGAGCACGCTGTGCTCGCAGTCGGCAAAGGTGTCCACGTCGCGCAGCAGGCGCTGCATGCAGTCGGCCACGGCGATGATGTCCTCCGAGCGCTGCACCTGGCGCTGGTTGCTCTGCATGCGCCGCAGGATGCGCACCAGCATGGCGCGCAGCTCGGCCCCCGTGAAGTCGAAGGGCAGCACATGCGAGTACTCCATGGCATAGGTGCCGGCGTTGGCGTCGCGCTGCTTGGCGCTGACCCACAGCACGGGCATGCCGAAGGTGCCCTCCACGCCCTGGCGCGTGAAGCGCGCGCCCTCCAGCACCGAGACGCTGACCACGGCTATCGCATTGCCCAGCTCGCTGGTGTCGGCGGGCAGGGTCAGCCCGTCGGCGCGCACCACGTCCACGCCCAGGTTGAGCACGCAGCGCTCCACCCGCTCGGCGATGTCGGCCTGGCCTTCCCAGACATAGATGACGAGCTCGTCCAGATTCACGTTGCATTCCCTCGTTGTCGATTCATGGATTGGATGGCCTT
>Ga0105250_10002025_pt1 | contig 10472 bp, 11 predicted proteins | sample KBSS54metaG_FD_80425 | JGI IMG/M metagenome (GOLD analysis project Ga0105250, IMG submission 80425) | Switchgrass rhizosphere microbial communities from Kellogg Biological Station, Michigan, USA - KBS S5-4 metaG | ecosystem: Host-associated > Plants > Roots > Rhizosphere > Soil | place...
TGCAATTACCCATACTGGTGAGCCTGAACTAATGACTTTATATATATCTTCAATCTCTCTTCCAGTTAAATCAATCGTTTTTTCAGGTACATATTTTTCTGCAAGTTTAAAAATCGGCCCATGATAAACACCGTAACCTGGTTCAGATTTCGTGTAAATATTTCCAACAAATCCTTCATGAGGATTTCCTCGAAGATTATTTTCTTTAAATGAAACATGATTGATTTCACTTGCGAGTTGCATCTTATCCACTTGCACATTTTTATACTGCAATAACATCGCTAAACTCGTAACCTCACAACCTCGCTGTAATTCCGGAAGTTGTTTTATAAATGGAACATTTTCAATCATAGCTGTTTCTTTCATATCAAACAAAAAATTCACTCGTAACGCTTGTACTTTTTGAAGAATTTTATTTTTCCCTACAAAAATAGCACCAACAAGTATAACCCCTATAATACATATATATTTAAATTTCTTTAACATATGCAAAACTCCATTACATCATTATTTTCATCAAACACTATCCTTTTTATTGTACCTTTCTTCTACCTAGTTTGCTAGAAAGATTATATGAATTATTATTCAATTAAATTGTTTTAAAATTCTTATTCTTTGTAATAAAAAGAAAAATAAATATACATTTTCAGAATATTTTGCTAGAATTAAAAATGTTTAATGTGGTTAAAGAAAAATGTATTTCTTTCAATCACAAAACGAAAATCAAGGAACACTAATCATTTCGTTGTTGTTTTTTATTACTACTCAAGCACCCAGAAAATATACGTAATCCATTCGTATAGGAACATAAAGAAAAACTACAATCAGTATGTTTTTTATCCCCCACTGATGATTAGCGAAACGAAGCAAGCTCAATATTCATTGAGTAAAACAAACAAGAGAAAAGTACGGGGTGAAGGGAATATGGATCAAACAACTACAGAACAAACTAGTTTAAAACGTACAATGAAAAGCAGACACCTTTTTATGATTGCGCTCGGAGGTGTCATCGGTACGGGATTATTCATGGGATCAGGACAAATCGTCCATAATGCCGGACCTGGTGGGGCAATCCTTGCATTTTTAGTTGGTGGTTTCGTCATGTATTTAACAATGCTCTGTCTTGGCGAATTATCCGTTGCCATGCCAGAAGCAGGTTCATTCCAAAGTTATGCAAGCAAATTTATTTCACCTGGTTTTGGATTTGTCGTTGGCTGGATGTATTGGTTAAATTGGGCTGTTACAGTTGGGGTAGAGCTAACGACTGTTAGCATTTTAATGAAGCGTTGGTTTCCAGACGTATCTTCATGGATTTGGTGTGTTACATTTGCAGTAATCCTTTTTCTTGTAAACGCTTTATCAACAAAAGCATTTGCAGAGACGGAGTTTTGGTTTTCCAGTATAAAAGTCTCAACAATTGTTGTCTTCATTATACTTGGAGGCGCTGTTATGTTTGGGTTCTTAGATTTCAATGGGCAACCCGCACCAATGCTTCATAACTTCACCGAAAATGGTGGATTATTTCCAAATGGTGCCTTAGCTGTTCTTCTCACAATGATTACTGTAAATTATTCCTTCCAAGGAACCGAACTAATTGGAATTGCTTCAGGTGAAAGTGAAAACCCTGAAAAAACAATTCCAAAAGCAATTAAAAATACAATTTGGCGTACTTTATTCTTTTTCGTACTAGCAATTGCTGTTGTTGTTGGTTTACTTCCATGGCAGGAGGCTAATCTTGTAGAAAGTCCATTTGTACTTGTTTTTGATACAGTTGGTATTCCATATGCGGCTGACATTATGAACTTTGTCATTATTACTGCTGTACTATCAGTAGCAAATTCAGGATTATACGCGAATTCACGTATGCTTTGGGCTATGTCAAAACAAGGTATGGCAAGTCCTGCATTTGCGAAATTAACAAAAAAGGGAATACCACTGAATGCTTTAATTTTCAGCTTAGTCTTTGCAAGTCTCTCGCTTTTAACAAGCGTATTTGCAGCAGATACAGTCTTTTTAGTACTAACATCAATTGCCGCGATGGCAGCAGTTGTCGTCTGGATGTCAATTGCTGCTTCACAATTCTTCTTTCGAAGAGATTTTATAAAGAATGGCGGAAATATAAACGATTTAAAATATCGTACACCGCTTTATCCAATCGTTCCAATTGTTGCTTTTTCTTTAAATTTCATTACATTCGTTAGTTTAGCTTTTATACCGGATCAACGCATCGCACTTTATTGCGGAATTCCATTTATGATCATTTGCTACATCTTGTATCAAATTAAATATAAAAAAGTTGTCACATTTGAACAGCAACGAAATATTACACAAGAAATAAACTAAATATATAAAATATTCAACTATCTTATCCTATGATAAGATAGTTTTTTTCTATTTCTTGGATATGTTGGTATAACTTTATTTATCTTAAAATTTTTACAATCATGTTTTCATCAAAAAAATAGTTTACAATGTTATCAAGTTACAAATGATATTCACCGTAAAAAGTGTGCATTTGTGTCTATTTTTTAACAATATGACAAAAACTATTGCCTTCTATAAATTAATAGGTTTATATTGTTTTATTGGCATAGTTTCAATCCAAGGAGAAAGGAGATTTTCAATCGTGCAACTGAAAAAAAAATTTTGGAAGTTGGCTTCGCTTCTTCCACTATCACTACTCTTGTTCCTCGGTGGCTGTGATAAAAAACTTGCAGTATTAAATCCGCAGGGGCCTGTTGCAAAAACACAGTATGATTTAATCGTTTGGTCATTCATACTCATGTCGTTGATTATTGCAATTGTATTTATCTTGTTTACAGTCATCTTGATTCGTTACCGTGAAAAACCGGAAAATATGGACTATGAGCCACCTGATATACACGGTAATACTCTTTTAGAGGTTATCTGGACTATTTTCCCTGTTATCATCGTGATTGCATTGTCAATCCCAACAGTAAAAGCAACATTTGCATCGGAAAAGCAGCCAGAGCAAACAAAAGATATGAAACCAGTTGAAATTTACGTTACATCTGCCAACTGGAAATGGTTATTCAGTTATCCAGAGGAAAATATTGAAACCGTTAACTATTTAAATGTACCAGCAGGTGTACCAATTCAATTTAAACTAACTTCTGTTGGTCCAATGAATGCCTTCTGGATTCCAGAGCTTGGTGGTATGAAATACACAATGGATGGCATGATTATGGACTTATATCTACAGGCTGATAAGCCAGGTTCTTACATTGGCCGTAGCGCAAACTTCTCTGGTGAAGGATTCACTGACATGGAATTTGAGCTTGAAGCAAAAACAAAAGAAAAGTATGACAAGTGGGTAAAAGAAGTAAAAGAAACTGCTAAACCACTTACAGAAGAAAAATACAATGAAATCATTAAACCTGGTGTAGTAGGGCGTATGACATTCACTAATACACATTTAAAATACGTAGATCCAAAATCACTTGAATATTGTGATTACAACTACTACAAAAACAAAAAGTAATAACGAATATTCCGACAGATTGGAGTGAATATAGTGAAGCTTGATGAATTTTTTGTCACAGGCGATCCGATTATCTATGGAGCGGACGTATCTATTGTTCTTGTGACGTTAGCGATCCTTTTTGTGCTAACAAAGTACAAAAAATGGAGATGGCTTTGGGATGAGTGGTTAACTTCTGTTGACCATAAGAAAATTGGGGTTATGTATATCATTTCAGCAATTGTAATGATGTTCCGCGGCGGTATGGACGGATTAATGATTCGTGCCCAGTTAACGTTCCCTGACACAACATATTTAAACGCTGAACACTATAATGGTATATTTACAACACACGGTACAGTTATGATCCTCTTCATGGCAATGCCGTTTGTTATGGGACTTATGAACGTTGTTGTTCCTCTTCAAATTGGAGCACGTGACGTTGCATTTCCTTTCTTAAATGCATTAAGTTTTTGGTTATTCTTCGTAGGTGCTATGTTATTTAACATCGCCTTCGTTATCGGTGGTTCTCCAGATGCTGGGTGGACATCATACTTCCCAATGGCTGGTACAGAATTCTCACCTGGAGTAGGAAATAACTTCTATGCAATTGCATTGCAGATTTCAGGTCTCGGGACGCTGATGACAGGGATTAACTTCATGGTAACAATCTTAAAAATGCGTGCACCAGGCATGAAGTTAATGCAAATGCCAATGTTTACTTGGTCTATTTTAATTACATGTGTAATCATTATCTTTGCTTTCCCAGTATTAACAGTTGCTCTTGCATTAATGACATTCGACCGTCTATTTGATGCTCACTTCTTTACAATGGCAAGCGGCGGTATGCCAATGCTTTGGGCGAACTTGTTCTGGGTATGGGGTCACCCTGAAGTATATATCGTTATTTTACCGGCATTCGGTATTTTCTCTGAAATCGTAAGTACATTCTCACGTAAACGCTTATTTGGATATACCGCAATGGTTTATTCAATGGTTGCAATCGCAGCTCTAAGTGGTCTTGTATGGCTGCATCACTTCTTTACAATGGGTGCAGGACCAGCAGTTAACTCATTCTTCTCGATTTCAACAATGGCAATTTCGATTCCAACCGGTGTTAAAATCTTTAACTGGTTGTTTACGCTTTATAAAGGTCGTATCCGTTTTACAGTTCCAATGCTTTGGTCATTGGCATTTATTCCAAACTTCGTAATTGGTGGAGTTACGGGTGTTATGCTTGCGATGGCAGCAGCTGACTATCAATACCATAACAGCTACTTCCTAATCGCTCACTTCCACTACGTATTAATCGCTGGTACAGTATTCGCGATGCTTGCTGGATTTACATTCTGGTATCCGAAGATGACTGGTCATATGCTAAATGAACGCCTTGGTAAATGGACATTCTGGATCTTTATGAGTGGATTTAACATTTGTTTCTTCCCAATGTACTTCTTAGGTTTAGATGGTATGACTCGTCGTATGTACACTTACTCTGCAGACCTTGGATGGGGTTGGTTAAACCAAATCGCATCTGTCGGTGCAGTAATGATGGCAATTGGCTTCGCCTTATTATGCTACAACGTAGTTTATAGCATTCGTCATGGTGAGCGCGATGTAACTGGAGATCCTTGGGATGCTCGTACACTTGAGTGGGCAACACAATCTCCAGTACAACATTACAACTTCGCAAAATTACCAGAAATTAAGTCTAGCGATGTATTCTGGGAAATGAAGAAGAACGGCGAAACTATTACACCAAAACCTGAAGAGTTGAAACCAATTCATATGCCAAGTACTACAGGCGTTCCAATCATTATGTCTTGTTTTATTGGTCTTGCAGGTTTTGCATTAGTATTTAGCTGGTTCTGGTTAGCAATTGTCGGTGGTATTGGTATGTTAGGTTGTATGATCTGGCGTTCGTTTGATTACAACGACGGATATTACGTTAGCGTAGATGAAATTAAAAAGACAGAACATGTTGCATGAGAGGTGAAACGAAATGGCGGCTTTAGATAAAAGCTTACCTCTAGAATATCAATCCGAACAAAGCAGATTGAATATTTTAGGGTTTTGGATTTTTCTTGGGGCTGAAATCGTGCTGTTCGCAACACTTTTCGCCTCTTATCTAGTACTTGCTGGTCGTACGGCTGATGGCCCTACACCAGCTCAGCTGTTTGAACTTAAAACCCTTTTAATTCAAACGCTCCTACTTTTAACAAGTAGTTTTACATGCGGTATCGCAATTCATGAAATGCGTAAGCACAACCAAAAAGCGATGTTAGGATGGTTCATCTTCACATTAATTTTAGGTGCAGGCTTCCTTTTCTTTGAAGTTGAAGAGTTTATGGCTTATGTTGCAGAAGGCGCAACAATCCAAACAAGCGGATTCTTATCTGGATTCTTCGTTCTTCTTGGAACGCATGGTGCCCACGTAACAGCTGGTATCATTTGGGCAACTTGTGTTGTTATCCAAATTTTAAAACGAGGTTTAACACCAGTTACAGCTCGTAAAGTATTTATTATCAGCTTATACTGGCATTTCCTTGATGTTGTTTGGATCTTCATTTACACACTAGTTTACTTGAATGGGATGGTGGCGTAATAATGGGACAAAACAATACTCAAGCAAACGCACATAGCGGTTTTCCATGGTCACACGTTTTCGGATTTATTTTATCGCTTGCATTAACGTTCCTCGCTGTATATGTAACGTTATATACAAGCTTGCCACTTTCAACAATCTTAACAGCCATTCTTGTAATGGCAGTGGCACAAGCAGCATTGCAATTTGTTATGTTTATGCACATGACAGAAGGCGAAGGAGTAATACAAACAATCACAATCGTATTCCACTTTTTCATCGCTGCAGTAACGGTTGTTGGTACAGTTTGGATTTTCTTCTCTATGTAATGAACATGAAAAAGACTGCTGAGGTAATCTCAGCAGTCTTTTTTTATTTATTGTACTATTTTCTCTTCCCCTCTCTTATCATCCACATTACAGAAATTAAAACATAAACATGAAACCTATACTTATTATGACAAATGTTAAGAAAACTCTTTCTTTATGGAATCGAGTTCACATGCATTGCTTTTCTTCCTATAATATGGCTAAAATGAGTACTATATTATTTGAAGGGAGAGAACGCAGTGGAACACCATTCCTCAGTCCTATCACTTATGATTGTTGTCGCAATCGCGTTTTTCATTCCCCTTTTGTTACAACGCTTTAAACTAAAAGCACTTCCTGTCGTTGTTGCAGAAATTATTGCAGGAATTTTTGTAGGAAAAAGTGGATTTAATATTATCGAGCCAGATATGTGGCTACAAGTTTTATCAACACTAGGATTTATCTTCTTAATGTTCTTAAGCGGTTTAGAAATTGATTTTTCTATATTTAAACAAAAAGGGAAAAAGAATAAGACGAATGAACCCAATACGTTCCAAGCAGCAAGCATTATCTTCTTATTTATTTTCATCTTATCCTATGCCCTATCACTTATATTTGTATGGCTTGGATTTGTAGATAACGCGATGTTCATGACATTGATTATCTCAACGATTTCTTTAGGTGTTGTTGTCCCAACACTAAAAGAAAACAACTTAGGAAAAACAGCAATCGGTCAAATTATTTTGTTAGTCGCCGTTATTGCAGACTTAGTTACAATGATTTTACTCGCTGTTTTCGTTGGATTAAACTCCGAAAGCGGTCAGAGTATGTGGCTTCTTCTCGTTCTATTTGGGGCAGGTATTGTAATTTACTTTGTTGCAAGACGCTTTAAAAATATTCCATACCTGGAAAGCCTAAAAGCTGGTAGTGTACAAATTGACACACGTGCTGTTTTTGCGCTTATTTTAATACTAGTCGGATTATCTGAATCTGTTGGTGCAGAAAATATTTTAGGAGCCTTTTTAGCAGGTGTACTCGTATCCTTATTATCACCAAATGAAGATATGGTTGAAAAACTCGATTCCATCGGATATGGTTTCTTCATTCCAATTTTCTTTGTAATGGTTGGTGTTAATCTAGAAGTATGGTCTATTTTTAAAGAGCCTTCTAGTATGTTAATGATTCCAATTTTAATTGTTGGACTCTTTATTTCAAAATTATTACCATCACTCGTACTGCGAAAATGGTACCCACATAATATCGTATTAGGAAGTGCGATTTTATTAACATCTACACTTTCCTTAGTTATTGCCGCAGCACAAATTGGTGAAAAGCTAAATATTATTAGTCCGAGTCTGTCTGCTTCCCTTATCTTGAGCGCAGTTATTACATGTATTTTTGCACCTGTATTATTTAAAAAGATGTTTCCAAAAGTGGAAACACCAAAACCAAGAGTTTCTATTATTGGTGCAAGTCGAATCACTCTTCCATTATCACTTGATTTAAAACGCGAAGATTATGATGTAACACTATACATGATGCGTCAAAATAAAGTAAATGCCGAGGAAGCGAAATCTCATGAATTCCCAATCGTAAAACTAGATACCATTACGATAGAACTATTAGAAGAACAAAAAGCCTTCGATGCAGATCGAGTTGTCGTCGCAACAAGTGATGATGAGCAAAACTTATTATTAGCAGAACACGCAAAAGAATTAGGCGTTGAGCATGTCATTGCAAGTGTAGAAGATCCTCTTTTACAGGAAAAAGCAACGCAAGAGCATATTGCTGTATTCTCGACGATTAACTCCACACGCATTTTATTACGTGCACTCATTGATAAGCCGAGTCTCGTTCGTTTAATTACGACTGCGAATGAAACGGTTCGCGAAGTAGAATTACGTAGTAATACATACAACGGTTTACCGCTTCGTCGTTTGCCATTCCTAGGTGACGTACTTATCATCCAAATTTACCGTGGTAACAAAGCATTAATACCACATGGTGATACAAAATTACAAAATGGTGATACACTTCTTGTAACAGGATCAAAAGAGCACATTGATACAATGAAAAGCATATTAGAATAGCAAAAAGTCCCCTTTCAAAATTGAGAGGGGACTTTTTAAATCGACATGTAAAAAATAACACAAAACAATTACTCCTTGTTTCCCTAAACCATAATACTTTTAATTTTTTTCTTAAGATTCTTACTTCCTTATGGTAAAATATTACTATCATAAATTATAAGGATGAATCACACTATGTCTATTTCAACTTTAGCTCTTTTATTATTAGCAGAGGTACTTGTAGCCATTATTCTCATCGGTATTAGCATTGAAATTTGCAGCTATGGGTGGAAGAAGCCAAATGGAACGAAATACTTTTGTCTCTTTCTTTCCCTTATTATTGGTACTTGTAGCATATTAGGCCTTTGTGTTGCGCCGGCCTATTTCTTTTTACAACTCATAGAAAAAGCTTCATAAGAAAGGTGGATTATGTATGGTTACAATTAAATGTATTGACGCCTCCGAAACATACGAACTACGCCAAAAAATTTTACGCCCAACTCAACAGTTGGACGATTGTAAATACCCATCTGATTACGAAACAAATTCCTTTCATCTTGGTGCCTTCTTAAATGATAAACTTATTAGCATTGCTTCGTTCTCTCATGAAATACCCCCTTCCTTACAGGGTAACCATCACTATCGTTTACGAGGCATGGCTACAGTACCTACCTTTCGGAAACAACATGCCGGTAGCTCATTAATCCAACAAGCTGAAGTAATCTTAAAAGAGCGTCAAGCAGAGATATTATGGTGTAATGCTCGTATTACCGTTACAGATTACTACAAACGATTAGGATTCCTTGAGCATGGTGAAATATTCGATATACATCCGATTGGACTTCATAAATTAATGTATAAAACATTATGAATTGAACTACCCCCACCTACCTCTACAATGAAGTGCACCCCAATTGTTAGACGCAGTCTAACAATTGGAGGTGCACTTCAGCTTGCGGTGGGGGATTCTACTGTTTTTGTCGCAACAAAAACACTTCCTCTCGATAAAGAGGATATCCTCTTTATTTCACAATTCCGCTCTCTCCTTGTAGCTCTTTTAAATACTCTTCTTTCTCATCACGGTAAAATAAATTATACGTATCAAATGGAATAATCCTTCCATCTGGGTGTACAATATGAACACATGATTTCTTTACCGAACGTATATCTAGATCATAGTTGTCCATAAACTTCATAATTAACACACGAAATACATTTTCATAACCAATCCCTGTTGGAAGACTTACTTTTGGCAAGCAACAGAGTAATTCTTTTAATGAATCCTAGCCACTTTCTGGTGAATGATTCAAGCTAAATAACTTAAAATTTTTCCCTTTTAATTGCTCATCACTTTCAAAAACAATCGTATTTCGATCAATCATACTTGTCAGCCGAAAAATAGATCCATTCAATTTTAGTCCATATCCCACTCCTTTTATGACATAACGGTAAAAAACCATACATAATATCACAAGGTTTTGTAAAACAAATGCCATTCTAGTATGTTTTAGTCCTTGAATCATTAAGCGTTCATCTTTCACGATCCTCATCGATATCCTTCACTCCTTATCCTCCCAAAATAAATCATTTAATGTTTGATTTACGGCATAACAAATTTTTAAACACAAATCTAAAGAAGGGTTATATTTTCCTTTTTCAATTAAACTAATCGTTTGCCGTGTAACTCCTACTTTTTCTGCTAATTGTTGTTGTGTTAAATCTAACTGAACACGAGCGACCTTTATTTTACTTACAGCCAATCTATGCCCCTCCTTCACTATTAATTGTAACGTATATATTCCATTATTAAATTACATTATTATTGAAATACAATTTCTCTCTTCATAACGAATTATCCATTTCTACGAATAAAAGTTTCACCTTATTATACACGAAAAAAGGCACTCCTATTAAAATGTACCCTATAGAATAGACACTTAAAAAAAAGTCTATTCTATAGGGTATTTCTTGTATAATAGGAGAAAAATTAGAATCGGAGAAATTTCACAATGACGAAAAAGCTATTTACA
>Ga0105250_10002026_pt1 | contig 10463 bp, 7 predicted proteins | sample KBSS54metaG_FD_80425 | JGI IMG/M metagenome (GOLD analysis project Ga0105250, IMG submission 80425) | Switchgrass rhizosphere microbial communities from Kellogg Biological Station, Michigan, USA - KBS S5-4 metaG | ecosystem: Host-associated > Plants > Roots > Rhizosphere > Soil | place...
TATCATTAAACATCATCCACGATTTGCAAGTCATGATGTGCCAGTTTGGTTAGATCGTGATTATAAATTTCCGATTGAAGGTGGCGACGAACTGATTTTAAATGAGGAAACAATTGCAATTGGCGTATCTGCTCGTACTTCAGCTAAAGCGATTGAGCGTTTAGCTAAAAATTTATTTAGTCGTCAAAATAAAATTAAGAAAGTAGTGGCGATAGAAATTCCAAAATGTCGAGCGTTTATGCATTTAGATACAGTATTTACAATGGTCGATTACGATAAATTTACAATTCACCCGGCTATTCAAGGACCAAAAGGAAATATGAATATATATATATTAGAAAAAGGAAAGGATGAAGAAACTCTTAAAATTACCCATCGTACATCTTTAACTGAAGCTTTAAAAGAAGTATTAGGATTAAGTGAATTAGTACTTATCCCTTGCGGAGGAGGAGATGTAATCGCTTCTGCTCGTGAACAATGGAACGATGGATCTAATACATTGGCAATTGCGCCAGGAGTAGTTGTTACATATGATCGCAACTATGTCTCCAATGCTTTATTACGTGAGCATGGTATAGAAGTTATTGAAGTACTCAGTTCGGAATTATCTCGCGGTCGTGGGGGTCCACGTTGCATGAGTATGCCGATTGTTCGAAAAGATATTTAGTATAAATAACGGAGAAAGTAGGGATGAATCATGTTAATGACTAAACCAAACTTAAAAGGAAGAAGTTTTCTTGCTGAAAAAGATTTTACGGAAGAAGAATTATTATACTTTCTAGATTTAGCAGCAGAATTAAAAGAGAAAAAGAAAAATGGTATCCCGCATCATTATTTAGAAGGTAAAAATGTAGCACTCTTATTCGAAAAAACTTCAACTCGTACACGGTGTGCATTTACAGTAGCTTGTACAGATTTAGGTGCAAACCCTGAATATTTAGGTAAAGGTGATATTCAGCTTGGAAAAAAAGAATCTGTTGAAGATACAGCAAAAGTTCTAGGGCGTATGTTCGATGGAATTGAGTTCCGTGGCTTCGCTCATGCAACAGTAGAATCTTTAGCAGAAAATTCAGGTGTGCCAGTATGGAATGGTTTAACAGATATGTGGCATCCAACACAAACACTTGCAGATTTATTAACAATAAGAGAGCATGTGGGACGTTTAAAAGACGTTAAGCTCGTTTATGTTGGAGACGGGCGGAACAATGTAGCAAATAGCTTATTAGTCGGCGGTGCAATTGTTGGAATGGAAGTCCGTATTTGTACACCAGAATCATTATGGCCAGCACAAGAAGTGATTGATTTAGCGAAAAAATACAATGACCGGGTAATGGTAACAAGTAGTGTGGAAGAAGCTGTTGCAGGTGCAGATGTAATTTATACGGATGTATGGGTATCCATGGGAGAAGAAGATAAATTTGCTGAACGTATTGAACTACTGAAACCATATCAAGTAAATATGCAAATGATTAAAGGAACTGGAAATGATAATGTTATGTTCTTACATTGTTTACCTGCATTCCATGATGTGGAAACATTGTACGGGGAAGAGATTTATGAAAAATATGGAATAAAAGAAATGGAAGTAAGTGACGAAGTCTTCCGTAGTAAGCATTCAAAAGTATTTGATCAAGCAGAAAATAGAATGCATACAATTAAAGCAGTTATGGCAGCTACTTTAGGAAATATGGAATAAAGAAGGGGGTTAATCCTCCTTCTTTCTCCTCCTTTAGACACTATCATTCACTATTGTTGTTTTATTCTTATTGCAATTAAAGAGAGGTGAGTGTAATGGGTGAAGAAAAGAAATTAGGATTACTTACTTTAACAGCCCTTGTAGTTGGCTCTATGATCGGTGGTGGCGCATTTAATTTAGCAAGTGACATGTCAAAAGGTGCTGGTGCCGGGGCTATTATTATCGGTTGGGTTATAACGGGAATTGGAATGATTGCTCTTGGATTATCATTTCAAAATTTAACTGTAAAAAGACCAGATTTAGATGGTGGTATTTTTAGTTATGCAAAAGCAGGATTTGGTAATTTTATGGGGTTTAATAGTGCGTGGGGATATTGGCTATCTGCTTGGCTTGGGAATGTAGCTTACGGTACATTGCTATTTTCTTCATTAGGCTATTTCTTCCCAGTTTTTGAAGGTGGACAAAATATAGCATCGATCATTGGAGCGAGCATATTACTGTGGTGTGTTCACATGTTAATTTTACGCGGTGTACAATCAGCTGCACTTGTAAATTTAGTAACTACAATTGCAAAGTTAGTACCTGTATTTGTATTTATTGTTGTAGGAATTTTCGCTTTTCATATCGATATTTTCTTAGATGGATTTTGGGGACAAGCTGGTTCCTTTTCTTGGGGAGCGGTAGGTAGTCAAGTTAAGAGCACAATGCTTGTAACTCTTTGGGTATTTATTGGTGTAGAGGGAGCTGTTGTTCTATCAAGTCGTGCAAAAAATAGAAGTGATATTGGGAAAGCAACTGTCATTGGATTAATCGGCACACTCATCATTTATATCCTGCTTACATTATTATCTCTTGGTCTTATGCAACAAGCTGATGTTGCTAATTTGAAAAGCCCAGCTATGGCGTATTTATTTGAAAGCGTTGTTGGAAAATGGGGCGCTATTTTTATTAACTTAGGTTTAGTCATTTCTGTATTAGGTGCTTGGTTAGGATGGACTTTACTCGCATCTGAAATTCCATATTTAGCTGCTAAAGACGGAGTATTTCCAAAGTGGTTTGCGAAAGAAAATAAGAACAAAGCTCCTGTAAATTCATTATGGATAACAAATAGTTTAATTCAAGTTTTCTTATTAACATTTGTTGTTTCAGATCAAGCATATCATTTTGCATTTTCTCTCGCTTCCTCTGCAATTTTAATTCCGTATGCTTTTTCAGCATTCTATCAATTTAAGCACAGTTTACAATCTGAAGACAAGGATCGAACAAAAAATATAATCATTGGTTTGGTAGCAAGTATCTATGGAATTTGGTTAGTTTATGCAGCTGGTTTAGACTACTTATTACTAACAATGACATTATATGCACCAGGTATTTTCATCTTTTACAATGTTCAAAAGCAAACGAATCCAAAACAAATATTTACACGTGTGGAACTGGCATCTTCTGTAGCTATTGGTGCCTTAGCATTTTTTGCGATTTACGGATTAATTACAGGGAGTATCACTTTATAAAATTTTGTGAAAATGAAATCAATTGGAGGGTTGAAATATGAAACGAAGAAAGATCGTAGTTGCACTAGGGGGAAATGCTATACAATCTGGAAAAGCCACTGCCGAGGCGCAGCAAGAAGCATTAGAAAGAACAGCAGAACAACTTGTTAAAATTATGGAAAATAACGTTGATATTGTTATTGCACATGGAAATGGCCCGCAAGTAGGTAATATTTTATTGCAACAAAAAGCAGCAGATACGGAAAAAACACCGGCAATGCCGTTAGATACTTGTGGTGCGATGAGCCAAGGGATGATCGGATATTGGATGGAAAATGCAATTGAGAAGGCTTTGAAAAAGCGTAAAATAAAAAAAGAAGTAGCCACGGTTATAACACGTGTTGTCGTGGATGAAAAGGATGAGGCATTCCAAAATCCAACAAAACCAATTGGTCCTTTCTATACAGAAGAAGAAGCAAGAAAGTTAATGGAAGAAACAAAAGCTGTATTTAAAGAGGATGCAGGAAGAGGATGGAGACGCGTTGTGCCATCACCAAAGCCTGTGAGTATTCATGAACATAAAATAATCAATTCATTAGTGGAAGATGGAAATATAGTAATTGCTGTTGGAGGCGGTGGAATCCCGGTTATTGACTCTGAGGAAGGTTTAAAAGGTACTGAAGCTGTCATTGATAAGGATTTCGCAGCTCAAAAGTTAGCGGAATTAGTAAATGCTGATACGCTTGTTATTTTAACTGCAGTTGATTATGTTTATGTGAATTTTAATCAACCTAATCAAAAGAGATTAGAGGCTGTTACAGTTAATGAATTAGAAGGGTATATACAGGAGAATCAATTTGCAGCAGGGAGCATGCTTCCAAAAATTGAAGCTGCTATTAGTTTTGCAAATGCAGATTCAAAACGAAAAACAATTATTACTTCTTTAGAGAAGGTATATGAAGCATTAGAAGAAAAAGCAGGTACTATTATTTCTAAGCAGGAAGTATGGGTTTGTGTATAAACATAGCTCTTCTATTACTAGTAATTTCAAAAAGAATGAGGTTAGTAACTTCATTCTTTTTGTTTGTTAATTTTTAGGAAAAATGTTCATAAAGTATTCATGATAAGCAAAAGCTGTGTAGGTTAAGTGTGATAAAATAAAAATGAATACGCTTTCTCGATGTTTCACTCCGATATATAGCAAGAGAGAAGGAATTTTATGGACAGACGGAACGTAGTTAAAGACTTGAAGCAGTTTGAATTATTTTCTCATGTAACAGATACAAAATTAAAAAGCCTATCAGAGTTTGTTTATTGGCGAACTTATAAGAAAGGTCAGTTTTTATTTTTAGAAGGTGATTCAAGAGAAAGAATTTATTTTGTGCTAGATGGTTTTGTAAAGTTAGAGCGAGTAAATCAAAACGGGAATTTATTATATGAAGACTATGTAAAGCGACTTTCTATTTTCCCTTATGGTGGTATGTTTACAGACAATGCATATAATTATACAGCGGAAGCAATGACAGATGTGGATGCTTACTATATTCCTACAGTGATTTTTGAAGATATGGTAAAAGCAAGTCGGACACAGCTAATGTACGTTGTTCAGCAGTTATCCTCTATATTAAAAATTAACGAAAATCGGGTGCAAAATATTACAATCCCAAATGCACAAGATCGTGTTATCCAGACATTAAATTATTTAATGAATGATTTAGGAGAACAAGATGGTAAGGAAATTGTAATCGCATGTCCACTTACAACAATTGAAATTTCAAAGATATCTGGAACATCTCGAGAGACTGTTAGCGGTGTATTAAAACAATTAAAAAATGATAGTATTGTTACGGTTCTAGGTAAAAAAATTACCATACATGATCCAACGTACTTTGAGGAAATTTCGATGTGAAAACTTCATATTGTATATTAATAGAGTTCTTTATATATTTATAAGGAACTTTTTTATGTTATTCCCTATAAAAAGATTGTATATTCCGATAATTTTAGCTAAAATCGATAATAAAAAACAAAGGAGAAGGGAGAAAGAATGATTCGGATTGAATATGATCGATTAGTAGCCATTTTTTACAGTGTCGGAGTATTACTATTAATAAAAATGCCAAATGATAATGAATTAATTGGAGAAAAATTATTTCACGCATACGGGATTCCAGTAGATACATATATTTATATGGGGTATAAGATTTCGAATATCTGGATTTGTTCTTTTGCATTACAAGCAATTTCTTTTCTATTTCTTATAAAGTGGTTAGAAAAGAAGGATTCTAATTGGTTAAAAAAGCTAAATAACATAAAAGTAGTGTGTATGAGTGTCTTGATTATCATAATGCCATTTACTTTAAATGAAATACTTCAAACTCTTGATAAAACATGGCATTACACAGGGAAAAAAGGACTAGAGGCAATTGAATACAAAAAAGAGGATAGCCAATGTACGATGGAGAAAAAGGGAGATAATTTTGAACAAAATTGCGTCGTCACTTTAAAAAATTATCGCAATCATTCACAAGCATTACAACTTGTTTTATATCAAGATGCAAATCAAAAATTAAAGAGTTATCAGGTACCAACACCTTTTTACTTACAGCGACATGAAACAAAGCAATTTGAGTTTCAAGTTCCAGTTGTTTATGATGACATCGTAGTGAAAAATAAAGCACCAAATATTAAATTGCGGTCATTAAAATGAAAATCATAAGACAGATAATTAGTTTATGAAAATGAGGTTTGTTATTAAGAGAAAGAATTAGAAATGAAAAAGAAAAATAAACTTTAGTCATCCAAAATGTTGCGAATAATCGGGCATAAATTGGATGATTTTTTATTTGTAATTAAGACCCACATATCAAAATTTAGGGAACCAACTGTCCGTAAAAGCCCGATTGGTGAGGGCTAATAATCAGTGGGGGATGAAGAATCCCCACTGATTAAAGTTTCACTTTATTAATGATAAAGGGGAGTGAGAAATTCCCACCAAGTATGTACACCATAAAAAATATGTAAGGTTAATGAAATGAGGTATTGTTTCTTAAAGAAAAGTAGATATTTAGTAATAAGATGAAAATTCTCATTGCAAACTCTCCATATTTTGTTATGATAGTGTTACGAAAACGTTTGCATAAATTTTCAAATAGATGCAAAAGGAGAGAATTATTATGAATAAAACATGGTGGAAAGAAGCTGTCGCTTATCAAATTTATCCACGTAGCTTTATGGATTCCAATGGTGATGGTATTGGAGATTTACAAGGTATTATTACAAAACTTGATTATTTAAAGGATTTAGGTGTCGATGTAATTTGGATTTGTCCAATGTATAAATCACCGAATGATGATAATGGTTATGATATTAGTGACTATCAAGACATTATGGATGAATTTGGTACAATGGCTGATTTTGATGAATTACTAGATGAAGTGCATAAACGTGGTATGAAGCTCATTATTGATTTAGTTATTAATCACACGAGTGATGAACATCCTTGGTTTATTGAATCGCGTTCGTCTAAAGATAATCCAAAACGTGATTGGTATATTTGGCGCGATGGTAAGGATGGAGAAGAACCAAATAATTGGGAAAGTATTTTTAGCGGTTCTGCTTGGGAATATGATGAAGTAACAGATCAATATTTCTTACACATATTCTCACGTAAACAACCAGATTTAAACTGGGAGAATGCACAGGTCCGTGAAGTTTTATATGATACTGTAAACTGGTGGCTAGATAAAGGAATTGATGGTTTCCGTGTAGATGCAATCAGTCATATCAAAAAAGAAGAAGGCCTAAAAGACATGGCAAATCCGAAAGGGTTAAAGTATGTGCCTTCTTTTGATAAACATATGAATGTAAATGGAATTCAGCCACTTTTAGAAGAGTTGAAGGAGAATACATTTTCAAAATACGATATTATGACTGTTGGGGAAGCCAATGGTGTCAAAGTTGAAGATGCTGATCTTTGGGTTGGAGAAGAAAACGGTAAATTTAATATGGTATTTCAGTTTGAGCATTTAAGTTTATGGGATGCAGAAAAGAAAAAGGAACTTGATGTTGTGGAACTGAAAAAGGTGTTAACGAAGTGGCAAAAAGGTTTAGAAAATAAGGGATGGAATGCGTTGTATATTGAAAATCATGATAAACCACGGATTGTTTCTACGTGGGGAGATGATAAACAGTATTGGCGTGAAAGTGCAACAGCTTTAGGAGCAATGTACTTCTTTATGCACGGAACACCGTTTATTTATCAAGGACAAGAAATTGGTATGACAAATGTTCAATTCCCAAATATTGAAGATTATGATGACGTAGCAATTAAGAATTTATATCGCGAGAAAATTGAAGAAGGCGTATCACATCAAGAGATGATGGAAATTATTTGGGCATCTTGTCGTGATAATTCACGTACACCAATGCAATGGAATGATGAAGAAAACGCTGGTTTTACAACAGGGAAACCGTGGTTTGGAATGAACCCAAATTATAAAGAAATTAATGTTCAAAAGCAGCAAGTAGAGGCTAGTTCTATTTTTAATTTCTATAAAAAGATGATTGCACTTAAAAAAGAGCATGATGTATTTAATTATGGCACATATGATTTGATTTTAGAGAATGATCCGCAGATTTATGCGTATACGCGTACGTTGAATGATGAAAAAGTTGTTGTGATTAGTAATATATCTAAAGAAAATGCTGTGTATAATGAGGATACATTCTCTTTAGAACGCAAACGTTTGCTTTTAAATAACTATGAAGTAGCGGAACATAATAAATGTACTACAATTACTTTAAAACCTTATGAAACAAGGGTTTATCGTATTTCTTAATAAAAAAAGATGCTCTCGTAGCATCTTTTTTTATGAAAAATAATAAATTTATATTGCAATGTGAAAACGCTTTTATTAAAATAGATTTATGAAAACGTTTGCGTTAAAAAGGTATCGTTTTCGTAGGCAAAAAGAAATTATTATCTATATTAGTAGGGATTTTATAAATAAAGAGGAGGAAAAAACAGATGAAAATTACGTCTTTTGATTTTTGGCAGAAGTTCGGGAAAGCATTGCTAGTTGTTGTAGCTGTTATGCCAGCTGCTGGCTTAATGATTTCCATCGGTAAGCTAATTGGTATGTCTGCTGGGGATGTAAATGCAGTACATACCATTGCTAGAGTAATGGAAGACATCGGTTGGGCAATTATTACAAACTTACATATTTTATTTGCTGTAGCGATTGGGGGATCTTGGGCGAAAGATCGGGCAGGTGGTGCATTCGCAGCGCTGTTAGCATTCGTCTTAACGAACCGAATTACAGGAGCTATATTTGGTGTTAACGCTGAAATGTTAACGGATTCAAAAGCGAAAGTTTCCTCATTATTAGCAGGTGATTTAATTGTTAAAGATTATTTCACTTCAGTACTTGGTGCACCAGCATTGAACATGGGAGTTTTCGTAGGGATTATTACAGGGTTCTTAGGAGCTACCTTATATAACAAATACTATAATTATAATAAATTACCACAAGCATTAGCGTTCTTTAACGGAAAACGATTTGTACCATTTGTTGTAATTGTATGGTCTACAGTTACTGCGATTGCTTTATCACTTTTATGGCCATTTATCCAAAGCGGATTAAATGAGTTTGGTCGCTGGATCGCAGCATCAAAAGATAGTGCACCAATTGTTGCACCATTTGTATACGGAACATTAGAGCGTTTACTATTACCGTTCGGATTACATCATATGTTAACGATTCCGATGAACTATACGGAGCTTGGTGGAACATATACGATGTTAACTGGAGCAAAAGTTGGTCAGGTTGTTGCGGGACAAGATCCATTATGGCTTGCATGGATTACTGATTTAAATAACTTGTTAGCAAAAGGGGATACCAAAGCATATAACGATTTATTAAATAATGTTGTGCCAGCTCGTTTCAAAGTTGGGCAAGTTATTGGTTCAACTGCATCATTAATTGGTATTGCATTTGCGATGTTCCGTAATGTCGATAAAGATAAACGTGCAAAATATAAACCAATGTTCTTATCTGCAGCATTAGCAGTATTTTTAACAGGTGTAACGGAACCAATTGAATTTATGTTCATGTTCATTGCACCAGTATTATATATTGTATATGCAATTATAACAGGACTTGCATTTGCGTTGGCGGATCTTATTCACTTACGTGTCCATGCTTTTGGTTTTATTGAGTTAATTACACGTACACCAATGATGATTAATGCAGGATTAACAAGAGACTTAATTAACTTTGTTGTTGTGTCAGCGGTATTCTTCGGTTTAAACTTTACAGTATTTAATTTCTTAATTAAAAAATTCAATTTACCAACGCCAGGACGTGCGGGTAACTATATTGATAATGAAGATGAATCTTCAGAAGGAACAGCAAATGTAAAAGATGGTTCTTTAGCAATGAAGGTTATTGATTTGTTAGGTGGAAAAGATAATATTGCGGATGTAGATGCTTGTATGACACGTTTACGTGTAACAGTGAAAAATTTAGAAGCTGTTGCACCAGAAGCACAGTGGAAGCAAAACGGTGCTTTAGGTCTCATTGTAAAAGACAAAGGTGTTCAAGCGGTATATGGTCCGAAAGCTGATGTGTTGAAATCAGACATTCAAGATATGTTAGGTGCATAATAAATGAAGTTACTCACTTTAAACTGTCATTCTTGGCAAGAAGCGAATCAAATAGAAAAAATAAGACATCTTGCTAAAACGATTCAAGAGGAAGATTACGATGTTATTGCCTTGCAAGAAGTTAGTCAGTCTATAAAAGCTCAAAATGTATGCGATAACAAGAAAAAGGATAACTTTGGCCTTGTATTACTTGCAGAGCTTGAGAAGCTAGGTTTAGGAAATTACAACATTGTTTGGGATTACTCGCATATTGGTTATGACATATATGAAGAAGGTTCAGCTATCATAACGAAACATTCTATTGTGAAACAAGATTCTTTCTTTGTATCAGAAAGTAAGGATATCTCTTATTGGAAAGCGCGTAAAATTGTTAGCGTAACAATCTCTTATAAAAGTAAAAATATAACCTTTTATTCTTGTCATCTTGGTTGGTGGAATGATGAAGAAGAATCGTTTCAACGACAAGTCGATTGTTTAATAAAGCATATGAATGAAAACGAACTTTCAATTTTAATGGGCGATTTTAATAATAATGCCCGTTTACAAGGAGAAGGATACGATTATCTCATGCAAAAAGGGCTTTATGACACATATGAGCTAGCTTTGGAAA
>Ga0105250_10002028_pt1 | contig 10452 bp, 8 predicted proteins | sample KBSS54metaG_FD_80425 | JGI IMG/M metagenome (GOLD analysis project Ga0105250, IMG submission 80425) | Switchgrass rhizosphere microbial communities from Kellogg Biological Station, Michigan, USA - KBS S5-4 metaG | ecosystem: Host-associated > Plants > Roots > Rhizosphere > Soil | place...
ATGCGCTGCCACCGGTTATCCCCCGTCTCGGCTTACAATTTTCAACCATGTTAACGCTGGCAATGATCACCGAAGTGGTGTTCAGTTGGCCGGGGCTTGGGCGCTGGCTTATCAACGCCATCCGTCAACAAGACTACACGGCCATCTCTGCTGGCGTGATGGTCATCGGTTCATTGGTTATCATCGTGAATGTTATCTCCGATATTTTGGGTGCTATGGCTAACCCACTGACACATAAGGAATGGTATGCCTTACGATAGCGTCTATCGCGAGAAACGCCCGCCGAGCACACTGCGACTGACCTGGCGAAAATTTTACGGCGACACCACAGCGATGATTGGCCTGTATGGCTGTGGGGCGCTGGTGCTGTTGTGTGTATTCGGTAGCGTTTTTGCACCTTATGGCATCGACCAGCAATTCCTCGGTTATCAGTTGTTACCGCCGTCCTGGTCGCGCTATGGCGACGTGTCGTTCTTTCTGGGAACTGATGACCTTGGGCGCGATGTATTAAGCCGTTTATTAAGCGGTGCCGCGCCGACGGTCGGTGGCGCGTTTGTTGTGACGTTGGCTGCCGCTGTATTCGGCATTGTTTTGGGTGTTTTTGCTGGTTCTACTCATGGGCTGCGCTCTGCGGTGATGAACCACATTCTCGATACATTGCTGTCGATTCCTACCCTATTGCTGGCAATCATTGTGGTGGCGTTTGTCGGCCCACATCTGGTTCACGCCATGTTTGCAGTCTGGCTGGCGCTGCTGCCGCGCATGGTACGTTCAGTCTATAGCGCCGTACATGACGAGCTGGAAAAAGATTACGTGGTTGCCGCTCGTCTGGATGGCGCATCAACGCTTAATATTCTGTGGTTCGCGGTGATGCCTAATACCGCCGCCATTCTGATTACAGAAATCACCCGTGCGTTGTCGATGGCCATTCTGGATATTGCTGCGCTAGGTTTTCTCGATTTGGGTGCACAGCTTCCGTCGCCGGAATGGGGCGCAATGCTGGGTGATGCACTGGAGCTGATTTATGTGGCTCCGTGGACCGTCATGTTGCCCGGAGGGGCTATCATGGTAAGTGTACTTCTGGTCAACCTGCTGGGCGACGGACTACGCCGCGCAATAAATGCGGGGGTGCAATAAATGCCATTACTTGATATCCGAAATCTGACCATCGAGTTTATGACCTCCGAAGGTTGGGTCAAAGCCGTCGACCGCGTCAGTATGACCCTCAACGAAGGGGAAATTCGCGGCCTGGTGGGTGAATCAGGCTCGGGCAAGAGCCTGATTGCAAAAGCCATTTGCGGTGTCACAAAGGACAACTGGCGCGTCACGGCAGACCGTATGCGTTTTGATGATATTGATTTGTTACGGCTGAGCGGACGAGAGCGCCGACGTCTGGTTGGCCATAACGTTTCGATGATCTTCCAGGAACCCCAATCTTGCCTTGATCCCTCAGAGCGCGTGGGTCGCCAGCTGATGCAAAATATCCCAGGCTGGACCTTTAAGGGTCGCTGGTGGAAACGTTTTGGCTGGCGTAAACGTCGCGCCATCGAACTGTTGCATCGCGTCGGGATTAAAGATCACAAAGATGCGATGCGCAGTTATCCCTACGAACTGACGGACGGTGAATGCCAGAAAGTCATGATTGCCATTGCGCTGGCAAACCAGCCGCGTTTGTTGATTGCCGATGAGCCGACAAATGCCATGGAACCCACCACGCAATTGCAGATTTTCAAATTACTGACACGTTTGAATCAGTACAACAACACGACGATTTTGCTGATAAGCCACGACTTGCAGATGTTGAGCCAGTGGGCGGATAAAATTAACGTGATGTACTGTGGGCAAACCGTGGAAAGCGCAACCAGTGAAGAGCTGATTGCCACGCCGCATCACCCTTATACTCAGGCGCTTATCCGGGCGATCCCTGACTTTGGCAGCTCAATGCCGCATAAAAGCCGCCTGAATACCATGCCCGGCGCTATCCCGTTACTGGAACACTTGCCGATGGGCTGCCGGCTCGGGCCACGTTGCCCTTATGCACAACGTGAGTGTATCGAAACGCCACGCCTGACCGGGGCAAAAACACATCTTTATGCCTGCCACTTCCCGCTGAATATGGAGAGTCAGTAATGGTCGAAACGCTGCTCGAAGTCCGCAATTTAAGTAAAACGTTTCGTTACCGAACTGGCCTGTTCCGTCGTCAGCACGTTGACGCGGTAAAACCATTGAGTTTCACCTTGCGTGAAAAGCAAACGCTGGCAATCATTGGCGAAAATGGCTCAGGTAAATCCACGCTGGCAAAAATGCTCGCAGGAATGATTGAGCCAACGACAGGTGAAGTGTTGATTGACGACCATTTGCTGCATTACGGCGACTATACCTACCGTAGCCAGCATATTCGTATGATTTTCCAGGATCCCAGTACTTCGCTGAATCCTCGCCAACGCATTTCGCAGATTCTTGATTTCCCACTGCGCCTGAATACTAACCTTGAGCCGGAAGCGCGCCATAAGCAGATTATCGAGACTCTCAGAATGGTCGGGTTGCTACCCGACCACGCCAGTTATTACCCCCACATGCTCGCCCCAGGGCAAAAGCAGCGTTTGGGTTTGGCCCGCGCATTAATTTTGCGTCCGAAAGTCATTATTGCCGATGAAGCGCTGGCGTCACTTGATATGTCAATGCGTTCGCAGCTCATTAACCTGATGCTGGAATTGCAGGAAAAACAGGGAATTGCCTACATCTACGTGACTCAGCACATTGGCATGATGAAACATATCAGCGACCAGGTGATGGTGTTACACCAGGGTGAAGTTGTGGAACGCGGTAGTACAGCCGATGTTCTCGCCTCCCCGCTCCACGATTTGACTAAGCGCCTGATTGCCAGCCACTTTGGCGAAGCGCTGACGGCCGATGCGTGGCGCAAAGATCGGTAAAGTTATCCCAAACCAGGCTATTAATTGAAGTGTATTTATGAGCGTATGACGCGATATTGCGGGCAACTGCAGAATTTTCTACGTTGCCCGCGGTTCAAATATTATTGTTACCAGAATACATTAGCCTGCAGACCAACCGCCCATGTGTCGCTGGAATGGCCGTTTTCAAAGGCGTTTCCAGTATCATCCCAGTTATCGGTGCTGCTATCAAAATAACTGGCGAACAGACGTAGTTCAGGTTTGTCTCGACCGAAGGATAACGCCTGGGCGACGGTGTACTTCGAACCACTACGTTCATAGTTTGTGCCATCCACCGTTTTCTCATCATCGAAGTAACCTAGCTCAACATAGGTGCGGGTATAGTCCGACCAGTGATAGGTAACTTTGGCACTGGCGGAAACTGTTGTACCATCCCCTTTTTTGCCATCCCACCGCTCAATATCGTTGGCAGCTGCATAATTGATGGCATGACTCAGATCCCAGTCTTCAGCCAGTGGAATTACGCCATAGTTACGCATTGCCCATCCGTTACCACTTTTCACTGTGCCATTCAATGTATCAGCGGCGCCGAAGGTGACCCCTTGCAGAGCTGAACCATCCGCATAATATTGCACCACGGTATTGTTGATACCCTTCTCAAAGACCTGCTGCTGCAACATGACCATAGCGGTCTGACCGTCAGAATAATCATGGTTGTTATGCTGAATTTGCTCATCACTGGCATCAGCATTGAGGTACTTATAGCCCACAGCCAGGCTAGCGCCACGCCACAATGGCTGACTGTCATACATCAATTCCAGTTGGTTGGAATCGACTAAATCATCAATATCTACACTGTCGAGATCGCCATCAGCTCCCATTGAATTATCTTCTTCAATATCACGATGCAGCGCGGCTATTGACAATTTCCCTTGCCCTACCGACATTTTTTCAATACCGCCGCCAACGTTTGTCTTATTCCAGAAGAAATAATCGTTAGCATCAATGCTGTATTTATTGTACTGGCGAATACCGACCCATGTTGTTTCATCAAACCCCATGAAGTTACGGAACTGCATATTCAGATTCTCCCAGCCAAATGGGTTATCCCCATTATTACTGTTAGAGTCGCCATCATACATATTAATCATGGTCTGTATGTAAACAGATTGGCTACCTGCATTATATAACTCTTTACCAAAGCCAATTTCGGCATAGGTATCAAATTCGTTACCAAGACGACCTAGTTTATTTTTCTGGAAACTACCACCGACAGCTTCGTTCATCGAACCACTTTCTCCACCGGCAATCCCTGATCGAAAATAGCCAAAGAAATCAATACCTGAAAGTGGATCTGTGAAAGCTACGCTTTTAGATGCAGGCTCCGCAGCCTCACTTGCAAATACAACTGAGGGGAGTACTGAAAGTCCTACGGACACAGCAAGGGGTAAGAGTTTTATCTTCATTATATTTCTTCCTGAATTAAAATAATCAATGCAAAGTTAGAGCGACTCCAGAATAACAACAGGCATGGGAAATACATTACACAAGCCACAGAACGAGTGTCTGTTATTAAAGTTAGTAATATCAAATTATTTTTACACTATATCTCTCAGCAGGATAAATAAGCCACAACAAAACCATTGAGATTTATTCAAAAATAAATTTCACTAGTTATAATAGTTTTGTGAGCAGCGTAACGAAAATAAGCTTTTATTAGATGCAGGTCTCATAAAACGAATGGGGGGAACACTGTCTATTTAGACAGCCAGGACAAATTTATTAAATCTGCGAATGTGAAGTATTTTAATCATCGTGTACTTAAAATATATAAATCCATTTGCATCACTGCATTATAATTAGCGGGTTAACTTATTTTTGCAAAATGATTGAACACGGCTCAATTGATGTACTCCTATCCACCCTACAACCGCATTGTGCAAGGCGGATAAGTGAAGATGTCAGCCTTTTAAACGTTATGTTTTTGCTTCCACATAACGTGCAAAATTATCCAGAATAGCCTGCCAACCGCTCTTTTGATGCTCGACGGGATATTGCCCATCAGGATCGAATTCCAGACGAACGTCGACACCCTTATCTGCTGGAGTAAACTCCACCTTCGCTTCACGATCGCCAAACTTATATTCTATTAATTTATGCGGCACGATGCGGGTGTAGACACCTGCAAAATCAAATCCCATGCTGCCGTCTTTGGCTTCCATCCGAAATGAGAATGGCCCGCCTTCCCGAAAATCTACCGCTGCAGTCGGCGTGTGCCAGTCCGGTGATGCGGTATTCCACTGTTTGATGGCTTCCGGGTCGATATAAGCCTGCCAAACCTTCTCAACAGGTGCATCTACCTGCGTTTCGACATTTATCTTCATCATTACGCTCTCAGTTAGTGACCAGTGAACAAAAAATATCCTCTAAAGCGTAGTACGTGAATCATGGTCTGGCTGTTCCGACCTCTGGTGACGTGATAGCCAGTCAGCCTGGGCGGTAAAAATAAGGTGACACAACTGCAGTGGAGTGGGATATAATTTCACTTTCGTGTTGAAAAATTGTGACTAACTAATCGTAATTTGATGATTTTAAAGTCATAAAATTAGCAGAAACTATAAGGATTCAAAGCTATGGGTTTTCTTACCGGTAAGCGCATTCTGATCACTGGCGTCGCCAGTAAACTCTCCATTGCCTACGGTATCGCACAGGCGATGCACCGCGAAGGTGCTGAACTGGCTTTCACTTACCAGAATGAAAAACTGAAAGGCCGTGTTGAAGGCTTTGCAGCCGATCTGGGTTCAAGCCTGGTCCTGCCGTGTGACGTGGCTGAAGATGCAAGCATCGATGCAATGTTTGCCGAGCTGGCTAAAACCTGGCCGAAGTTTGACGGTTTCGTTCACTCTATCGGTTTCGCACCAGGCGACCAGTTAGATGGCGACTACGTGAATGCAGTTACCCGTGAAGGCTTCAAAATCGCTCATGACATCAGCTCTTACAGCTTTGTCGCAATGGCAAAAGTATGTCGCGAAATGCTCAATCCAGGTTCTGCTCTGCTGACTCTGTCTTACCTGGGTGCTGAGCGTGCAATCCCTAACTACAACGTTATGGGTCTGGCTAAAGCATCTCTGGAAGCAAACGTGCGCTACATGGCAAACGCGATGGGTCCAGAAGGTGTACGTGTTAACGCCATTTCTGCAGGTCCAATCCGTACTCTGGCAGCATCTGGTATTAAAGATTTCCGTAAAATGCTGTCACATTGCGAAGCGGTTACTCCGATTCGTCGTACTGTGACCATTGAAGATGTGGGTAACTCCGCAGCGTTCCTGTGTTCAGACTTGTCTGCCGGTGTATCCGGTGAAGTTCTGCACGTTGACGGCGGTTTCAGCATCGCTGCCATGAACGAACTGGAACTGAAAGACTAATTCGGTTCATATGGGGTGGGCTGCCGCCTGCCCCATAAACTCCCTCGCCTCGCCCCCACTTTACTTCCATATACCTTTCCGATATTTATTATCACCGATCATTCTTTTGTCGCCTCACGTGGTTAAGCCAGGATAAAGCAGCAAATCAGGCCCTCAGGTGTTTCACCCGGGCTTGTAAACTCTTTGACCAAGGAACGACCATGGAACAACGCCGAATCTCTGGCAAAGGCCACTGGTATCATGAAACACAGTCCAGCCGCAGCGACGCCGCCGTATTACCGTTAGTTCCCGAGGCCGCTTACCTCGAAAACCGTTTTTTACTCGATCTAGAATTGAGTACCGAGCAACATGCTTCCGAAGCAGCCTGGCTTTCTGTCGCCCTCAAGGGCGCGACATGTTTACTGCCTGAAAACAGCCCTGTCACCCGTTTACACACGCTCAGTTGTTATGACAGGTTGAGCACCGCGCTGACTGTCGCGCAAGTGTATGGCGTACAACGGCTGTGCAATCATTACGCCGCACGCCTTGCACCACAACCCGGGCCAGACTCCTCACGCGAGAGCAATCGCCGCCTGACACAAATTACTCAGTACGCCCGCCAGTTGGCCAGCCAGCCCACCTTGATTGATGATAATTCTCGCCAGCAACTCGATGAAGTCGCTCTATCAGTAAATGACATAGTGACATTTAACCAATTGATTGGGTTTATCGGTTTTCAGGCTCGTGTGATTGCCGTCTTTCAGGCGCTTCAGGGTCTACCTGTGCGTTGGCTTCCTGGGCTTGATACCCAACAAGATGCCAGCGCGAATTTGTTCCTTGATGGCGATAAATCCTGGCAACCTGATTTACCCCCTGTCGAGCAACGTTACGCGAACACGCAGCAGCTCGATGTTTTGAACCTGAGCCAGTCACAAAGCGTTTTAAACCCGATTGGCTGGCTGCTGGCGCACGATGCTGAACCACTTTCTGTGCTGAGTCAGCTTATCAGCCTGTTACTCCCGCCCGATGGCGAAATCGGTGACGATCTCGTGCTGGTGAACCTGCTGACGGCACGCATTAATGGAAGCGTCAGTTGCTTTAGTCATGCGACTGCTCATTGGCATGCAGAAAATGGTTTACCCGAAGCGATACGCAATGGAGAACGGGCGCTACAGGCCTGGAGCCACAATCATCCTCGGGAGCGCGCGATCATACAGGCTGTTCGCGTATTAACTCGAGCACCAGGCAGCTTCAGTGCCGCCCAGCTTCAACCCTTATTTGAACAAGGTTTTAGCAACGATGATGCGTTGCGATTACTGGTGATTTCAGGGCTGTATGGCTGGTTGAATCGACTGAAAATTGGGTTGGGAAATGCCAGCTAGACATTGTATATCCCACGTTTTTACGGCAATCATCGCTTGCCGCAATGAGTGGTTTCGCGTAAAACTGTCAGCCGCTCTTTTGGCCACGAAAACTAAAATACATGTTCCAGGATAACCCGCTGCTCGCGCAGCTTAAACAGCAACTGCATTCCCAAACTCCACGCGTTGAAGGCGTGGTTAAAGGCACGGAAAAAGGCTTTGGCTTCCTCGAAGTGGATTCCCAGAAAAGTTACTTTATTCCGCCTCCGCAGATGAAAAAAGTGATGCACGGTGACCGCGTGAGCGCGGTGATTCATACCGACAAGGACCGCGAAACCGCTGAGCCAGAAGAGCTTATCGAACCGTTCCTCAGCCGGTTTGTTGGCCGTATACAACGTAAAGACGACCGCCTGTCTATCGTGCCGGATCATCCGTTACTACGTGACGCGATTCAGTGTCGTGCGGATCGTAACGTGACGCATGATTTCCAGAATGGCGACTGGGCCGTAGCTGAAATGAAGCGCCACCCGCTGAAAGGCGATCGCGCTTTTTACGCTGAATTAACGCAGTTCATTACCTTCGGCGACGATCATCTTGCCCCGTGGTGGGTGACACTGTCGCGCCACAATCTGGAACGCGAAGCACCTAACGGTGTGTCGACTGAAATGTTAGATGAAGGCCTGGTGCGTGAAGATTTAACCGCCCTTGATTTCGTCACCATTGATAGCGCCAGCACGGAAGATATGGATGATGCGCTGTACGTTGAAGAACTGGCCGACGGCAAATTGCAACTGACGGTTGCCATTGCTGACCCTACCGCCTGGATTGCTGAAGGCAGCAAGCTTGACGGCATCGCCAAAGTTCGCGCATTCACCAACTACCTGCCGGGCTTTAACATCCCGATGCTGCCACGTGAATTATCTGATGACCTGTGTTCATTACGTGCCAACGTCACGCGCCCGGTTGTTGCTTGCCGCATGGTTATCGCGCAAGACGGCAGTATCGATGAAGGCATTAATTTCTTCGTCGCCACCATCGAATCTAAAGCCAAACTGGCCTATGAAGATGTATCCGACTGGCTGGAAGAAAAAGGCGACTGGCAGCCGCCAGGTGACGCCATTGCCAAACAAATCCGTTTGCTGGAACGCGTTTGTCTAAGCCGCGCTGAATGGCGTCGTACGCATGCACTGGTGTTCAAAGATCGCCCTGATTACCGCTTTGTATTAGGTGAAAAAGGCGAAGTATTGGATATCGTCGCTGAGTCGCGTCGTATTGCGAACCGCATCGTTGAAGAAGCCATGATTGCCGCCAACGTCTGTGCGGCCATTGTATTGCGTGAAAAGCTCGGTTTTGGCGTTTATAACGTCCATACCGGTTTTGACCCAGCTAACATTGATCAGCTCGCAAACATGTTGCAAGGCCACGGTCTGGAAGTTGACGCCCAGGAAGTGCTGACGTTGAACGGCTTCTGTAAACTGCGCCGTGAGCTTGATGCACAACCAACCAGTTTCCTTGATAGCCGTATTCGTCGTTACCAGTCATTTGCTGAAATCAGCACTGAACCTGGTCCGCATTACGGTCTTGGCCTCGAAGCTTACGCTACCTGGACTTCACCGATTCGTAAATACGGCGATATGATCAACCATCGTCTGTTAAAGGCGATCATCAAAGGTGAAACCGCAACGCGTCCGCAAGATGAGATCACGGTACAGATGGCGGAGCGCCGTCGCCTGAACCGTATGGCAGAACGCGATGTCGGCGACTGGTTATATGCGCGCTTCCTGCAAGATAAAGCGGGAACCGACACACGCTTTGCAGCTGAAATCATTGATGTCAGCCGTGGCGGGATGCGTGTACGCCTGATTGAAAACGGCGCGGTAGCCTTCATCCCTGCTCCATTCATTCACTCTGTTCGTGATGAAATGGTGTGCAGCCAGGAGCTTGGTACAGTGCAAATTAAAGGTGAAGTCGCCTTTAAAGTGACTGACGTTATCGATGTAACTATCGCCGAAGTGCGTATGGAAACGCGTAGCGTGATTGCCCGTCCAGCAATTTAAACGCAAGTTTAAAAATCTTCCTAAAAAGCTGAACCTTGTGTTCAGCTTTTTTATTGGAACTTTTCCACCGACAACTGGATTTCGGGGAATAGTAACAATGGGGAAATGATTAGAGTTGTAACACTTTTTTTACTTGCGTTGTCTCCCGAAAAACTGCCAATCTAGCGCCGAAGATTCAGATTTCTCACATCTTCTGCAAAAACAATGTCTTTTACAGACAGTTGTCGCTTTGAGATCGGTTTTATATTGCTAATATAAATATCAGACTGACACGATATGTCGGCCCGGTTCAGGAGAGAGCATGAAAGACGATTTGGAGCAGAATCTGCTCTACCGTTATTTAGGGACAACCAGCCCATATTGGCGTTTGCCAACCGACAGTAATGCGCTGCAATTAGCAGCCAGCGAAGATTCAGATGTGAGTCAGGTCATCGCTTTGGATCCCGAACAGGCAGAGCAAATCCGCCAAATGACGGTGATTACCTCAAGCGTAACCATGTCAATTTCTTTGTTTGGCAGCGAAGTTTCTGTCCATCTGGTAGGACGAAAAGTATCAAAAAAGGAGTGGGCTGGTACGGCCTCAGCATGGAATGATACCCCTTCTGTTGCGCGTGATTTAGTACAAGGCCTCTCTTTTGCAGAACAGGTGGTTTCTGAGGCAAACTCGGTGATCGTCATTCTCGACCGATTAGGGAATATTCAGCGCTTCAATCGC
>Ga0105250_10002029_pt1 | contig 10451 bp, 9 predicted proteins | sample KBSS54metaG_FD_80425 | JGI IMG/M metagenome (GOLD analysis project Ga0105250, IMG submission 80425) | Switchgrass rhizosphere microbial communities from Kellogg Biological Station, Michigan, USA - KBS S5-4 metaG | ecosystem: Host-associated > Plants > Roots > Rhizosphere > Soil | place...
CTTTCCACCAAGCTCTAACGTAAGGGGAATCAAACTTTTAGCTGCCGCCTCCATAACAATTTTACCCACTCCAACGCTACCGGTGAAAAAAATATAATCAAACGGCTCTTTTAACAGTGCTGTACTCTCCTCAATACCGCCTTCAACAACCGCAACAAGTTCAGCCGGAAATAACTCTTGTAACATATTTGCAAGAAGACTAGAAACATTAGGTGTCAATTCTGACGGCTTTAATACAACCGTGTTTCCAGCGGCTATTGCCCCTACAAGGGGTGCAATCGCAAGTTGAAAGGGATAATTCCACGGAGCCATTATAAGAGTAACACCGTAAGGCTCTGGAACGACTTTCCCCTTCGAACCAATGTGTGTAAGTGCTGTACGAACGCGCTTTGGCTTACTCCATGAAGAAAGATGTTTCATTAAAAAGGAAATCTCCTTTAATACGTATCCAACCTCTGTCGTAAATGATTCATGATCTGATTTATTTAAATCCAATTTTAACGCTTGAAAAATATCAGATTCAAAACGCTGAATCCCTTCATATAATCTTTTTAAATGTTGCTTTCTTTCTTCTATATTTCTTGTGTGACCTTTATAAAAATATGACTTTTGCTCGTTCACAATAGAAGTGATATCCATCTATTATCCCTCCTTCTATATTTACATTGCTATTTCAACATATACATTACTGTTACGAAAACAAAAAGTGACCTACACTCATTTTCTCTCTTTGTTTTCACTTGGCATGGGGCAGGAAAAAGATCTGACCGCTTCTACGCTTGGACGGATGCTCTCTATCACCTTAAAAAGGGTTTATATTGGTTCTTCAATATATATTCCACCTTTTACTTAACATTTTCCTATTCTTAAAGTTTAATTATATACGAGTTTGCATTTCATATAAAATACATTTGCTCATAAAAAAAGCTGTTGAAAGGAAAACCTTCAACAGCTTCTTCATAATTAACGATATAAGCGAACTGCACCTGCAGACTTATCATCCGATTGGCCAACTACTTCAAATTTCAGGCCAAGTTTTGGTAAAATGCGTCCTGCATCTGGAATTTGCTTATTAATATAAGCTTTAGAATCGTCGAACTTCGCAACACCTGGTAGTCCACTGTATTCAAATGTTCCACGAGGTTGTGATACAACTTTCCATGCCGGTGTTTGATCGAAAGAGAACGCTGCATCAGCAATTTGATAACGTGTGCTATCTTTAAATGTTGGCTTACCATTTAAAGTTCCTGCAATTGCTTCAGGATGAGAATCAACTACACCAAGGAATCCGTATCCTGGATGCACGCCAACCCAGTTATCTGTATAGCTTGAGTCTGCATACCATACAACCATACCTGTGTTATATACTGGACCGCGAGCATATTTTAACGCTTCGTCAGCACCAGCATAGTTTCTCCACTCTACATAGTAGTTGTGCTTTTTCTTTTCAATTCCATTAGAAGCAATGAAGCCATCTAGTTTGAATTTTGGTGTACCTTCTGCATCATCAGAGAATACAACATTACCATCTACTGTTAATGTTGCATTATCAAGAGTAAATCCATCTAATGCTAAACCACCATCAGTACTATATTCAAATACAAGCTTCACTTTCTTACCTTTAAATTGGCTTAAATCATAAGATTTGTCTACCCATTTTCCAAGAGTGGTATCTGCACCACCTTTTACATTTTTATTACCAATTGTATCGATTAATGTTTTCGATCCATCTTCTGCTACTGCATGTACTTCTAAGAAATCATAGTCTGTTTCAATTTCATATAATGATTTGTAATCAAACTTTGCATTTGTTGCATTTGTTAAATCAAATAAAGGTGTTTCTAATGTTGTATGAAGATCATCACCTTTTGTACTATAGTAGTACTTCTTACCAAACGCAGGTTGAATTCCTTTTACATCTTTATCCGGTAAATTAACACGGATCATACCTGGACGAGCCGTTTTTGTTACACTTTGATCTAGGTATGTTGCATAACCAATTCCTCGGTTTAACTTCTCATAATCTAATTCCACAATATTCGCCCAGTTTCCACCAATTGTTTTTTGGAAGAACTCTTTGTTTTGCGGAGAGAAACTTGTTGGCGTTGTTCCAGCAATTTCACCAGCCCAGCTACCACCACTCATAATAGACCATGACTGAACTGGCTCGCCGCCGCCAGAATATTTTGTATCATACTCATCTGGAAGACCTAAATCATGACCATATTCATGCGCGAATACACCGACCGCTCCATCTTCTGGTTCAATTGTGTAGTCAAACGCTGCCATTTTGCCATTCCAGTATGGTACTTTTGATTTTGTACCTTCTATTTCATATGGTTTTTGACCAACTGTCCAACGATGTGACCAAATTGCATCATCACCCAATTTACCGCCACCAGCTTCTTGTCCAACACCAGCATGGATAACCATTAAGTGGTCGATCAAGCCATCTGGTTGATTTTGATTGCCATCTTTATTTACATCATATTGATCAAATTGATCGAATTCTGATAAATCAAGACCGCTATCTACCGCTGCTTTTAATGCATCTTTGATCAGGTCACGAGGTCCTAGTGGGCCTTTATTATCATGGCCGTCTCCAGCATCTGCACCGTAATCAGACGCTTTACCTGGAACTGTTAACCACTTTGTAACCGTTCCATCTACTGTATAGCTACCGCCAGATTGTTCTTCATAATATTTCTTAAATGTTTCAATGCTTGTCCCATCTTCTAATTTAAATGGTTCGTTACCAAATAACATTTTTTGATAATGTTCTTGGTTAAAATCACTAGAATACATATAACCAGGCTCTTTATCGATATTATTATGTTTGAAATCAGCATACTCTACAAGTAAAACAAGTACTTTGTCTTTACGAACGTTTCCATTATACTCTTTTGCCTTTGCAGAAGTAGTTGGCACTTTACCATTTAATGCGCCTTTAACGGGAACTGCTCCAGCTTCATTTCCATTTGCTGGTGTTTCTAATTTTTCTTTTGTATCTGCCTTTGCATCTTTAACCTTCTTCAGGAAATCAGACGCTTCTTTTGTAACAGAATCCCCAGTCGTTTCTTCTTTTCCAGGTTTGTCACCCTTCTTTTTCTCTACATACTTTTCGACAGCTTTCTTTGTCTCTTCATTTGAAGCTGATGAATCAATTACTCCTCGGTTTTTAAGAGCATTAGCTAAGCGCTCTTCTGGAATTAAATGATCATCAATCGGGCTTGTAGGTACTGTTTTTGCAGGTGTTTCTGCATAAACAGACTGGCTACCAGCCCCAAACGAGCAGCCAAGAACAGCTGCTACAGCAAGTGTTGATAACACTTTAAACGGTTTCTTTTTCATCCCTTTTTTCCTCCCCCAATAAAATATGTACCAATATTTAGATAATAATAAAAATTCAGTAACTTTTCAATATTTTGTTTGATTTTGTGCTATTTTGTAACTTTTGTAACACGTTTGTAAAAATAACATATTTTTCACAAAAATATCCCTCTATATATCAGTTATTTCTGAAGATATTGATAATTTTTGATAAAACTATTACAATTTCTTTATAGAATGACAAACTAGTAACTTTTTATTAGTGTTACCTACAAAATATACAATAAATTAACATTATTTTTACCAAATTAACTTTTTGAAATATTATAATGTGTTTAAAAGGTTGTTTATTTTGTACGATTCATTACACATTAGGGAGGAATACACTTTGTACAAACAAAAGGCAGATACGCTAGATCAGGATTGGATTGATTTAATGCTTGAAGCTTTAGATGCTGGGATCGCTATTCAAGATATCGAACACTTTTTCCAACGTATGAACCAGCCTACCAGAAACTAGCAGCGTAGCAGAGGCGTTCTTTTTAACGAAATTTGTGTTATAATAATGACATCATAAGCCGACTACATACTTACAGAAAGGTGCACAAAGATGATAGGAGAACGTATAAAACGCCTTCGGTTGCAAAGAGGGATTTCTTTAACAGAACTTGCTGAAAAAGCAGGTGTTGCAAAGTCTTATATTAGTTCCATTGAACGTAATTTACAAAAGAACCCTTCCATTCAATTTCTTGAAAAAATTGCGAATGTTCTGAAAATACCAGTGGACACACTCCTTCATGACGAAACATCATCCGAAAACCAATTGGATTCGGAATGGACACACCTCGTCAAAGAAGCTATGAACTCCGGTGTCTCAAAAGAGCAATTCCGTGAATTTTTAGAGTTTACAAAATGGAAGAAAAACCAGGAATAATATATACAAGGAGGAGTGCATACTGGGGGGCGCTCTTTTTTTATTTACAAAAAAAGCGGGGAATCCCCGCTTTTTTGTTTGTTATTTCCTTATTGATTATCTCTCTTCGCCTTCAGTTTGGCTTGCATTGAATGTCCATTCTAAGTTTAATTTATCGCCTTGGAATTTATTTTGATCTTTACCATTTTCTTCAAATACAAATTGTACCCACAGGTAGTCTTCTGTTCCAGCTTCTAAGCCACCTTTTTCACCCCACTCTGGAGCAAAGATGTCTTTTGCTAGAAGATCTGGATCAGCATTTTGTAAATCTGCTAATGTTGTTTCATATACAGGCTCGCTTTGTTTATCCCAGTTCCAAATAAATTTCACTTTAATATGCTTACCGAAATCTTCCCCAGCGTTATCGCCTTTCGCATCTGTAACTGAGTACTTCGTTGCTAATTTAACATCTTTAATTGCTAACGTGCCGCTGTTCTTTAATAAGAATTCTTTCTTAACAGAATCGCCTGGTTTAAGGTCCTTAATATCTACAATTGTTTGAGGGTCCAAAGTAAGATCTAATGTACCCGCTGCAAACGTATTGTTCGATACTTCTTTGTCACTAAAGTAAGCGAATGTTCCTCCACCGATTAAAGATAATCCCAATGCCGCTGAAGCGACTCCCATACCTAATTTTTTCTTTAAACTCACTGTAAATTCCCCCTAGCTATTTTTTTTTATTGTTATCTCTTAATGTAGGATAAGAGGTATAACCAATCGAACGCCTGTTATTTTTCTACGGCCAATGTATGTACAATACCCCTTGAATTTATCTGTTCTTTAAAAAGCTACCTATACGTTCATTATAAAGAACATATAGGTGTAATTGCAACTATAAAATAATATTAATTTTGAAACTATTCTCTATTCATCCTTAAAAAGACTTAATCCTTCCTATACTTCATTTGAGTATACCTTTTATAAAAATAAAGCCCACACCCCACTAAACCAATTCCTATTAAAACCATACTGCTTTGTTGCACACCTGTACGTGGCAGCTGCCAGTTACTATTAGAATCTATGGATGCAGGAGGTTGCATTTGATTGCTTCCCGTTTCATTTTCTGTACCCGCACCATTTCCGTTTGGCTCTTCCGCATAAAAAAGAAATTTCACCATTGTTTGTAATCCTTGATACTCATTTCCTAACTCTTTAGGAACATGTATCGTATAGATAAGCTCGTCAGTTCTATCAACTGCTAATGTACGCTTTTCCATACTTTGAAGTTCTTTTACAGCACTCCTTGTTTATCTTTTACAGTGACCGTAAGAGCTTCATATAATTTCGTAGACCCCTCTGAAGCCTCGCTCTTTATACTATATGATAATTTCTTTGTTCCTTCATTACTAATACGTATACTTCGATTTGCCCAGTCTCCTGGCTTCATATTTAAAACATGAAATAGTACTTCTTTTGGCTCAAGGCTTATATCTATTTCTCGCCGCTCCTCTGCATACACTTGGTCAATATTTTTTGTAATACCAATGAAAACTACTAGAATCAGACATATACTCATGATAAATAACCACTTCTTATTCATGTACATCCCTCATATAACAAGAATTGGTATGAAAAAAAGGCAGGAAAAACCTACCTTTTTTCTATCAATCCTATTATTTTTCTGACCCTTCTGTTTGTTCTGCTTCAAATGTCCATTTCAACTCAAGTTTATCACCTTGGAATTGATTTTGATCTTGCTTATTATCTACAAATTCATATTGTACCCAAAGATAATCGGAATCACCATGCTTCAAACCACCATTTTCAGCAAACCAACCTGCAAAAATACTTTCTTCCACTGCATCTGGAGACATAGCTTTTAAATCAGCCAATGTCGTTGAGAAAATAGGCTCACTTAATTTATCCCAATTCCAGAAGAAATTCACACGGATATGCTTACCAAAGTCTTCTGAATTATCTCCTTTTGAATCTATTACATTATAATTAGTTAATAATTTCACAGTTTTTATATCTAATGAACCATTATTGACAAGCTTAAAGTCACGTGTCATTTTATCCCCTGGCTTAATATTATTAACATCAATAATCGTAGTTGGATCTACAGAAAGATCTAATGTACCTGCTGCAAATGTATTATTTGATACTTCCTTATCACTAAAGTATGCAAATGTTCCTCCACCAATTAAAGATAGTCCTAACGCAGCTGATGCAACACCCATTCCTAATTTTTTCTTAATTCCCATTCCATATTCCCCCTGAACTTCATTTTTTTATGTTAACCTCTACATTTGTAGAAGGTATAACCCAAAAATCAGTGGTTTTCATGTACAGCGCTTGAATCTTGTTTCTGCACTTCTTCTTTATTCTCTTCAGGCTGTTGTAATACTGGATTGGTCTTTTTCGCTTATTGAGCTTGATTGACTTAGTCTTGTTTAGGGTTTGATGGTTGCTTTATTTCTTCTTGTTTATTTGATTTTTTTTGCTCAGAAGAAGGTACAACTTGTTCTTGTTTTGATGGTTGTTTTATTTCTTCCTGGCTGTTTGACTCTTTTTGCTCAGAAGAAGGTACGACTTGTTCTTGTTTAGGGTTTGATGGTTGCTTTATTTCTTCCTGGCTGTTTGACTCTTTTTGCTCAGAAGAAGGTACGACTTGTTCTTGCTCTGTTTTTCCAGACGTGTTATTAACCTGTTGCGCTTTTTTCTCTTCTATTTTCTTTTGTAGGGTTAGAATAAATTCTTCCATTTTTTGTACTGATATTTTCTTATCAACATTATCCTTAATACTCCCTACTTTAGTAAAACTCGCTTGTACATATTGAAGCACTTGCTTACTTGAATCGCTATTATTTACTCTTACATTTTCTACTGATTGCTTATAATAATCTTCTATTTCTGTATATATGTGTTGCAAGGCTTCACGTTCCACTTTCACTTTTTCAAACTGTTCTCTCCATTGCTGCGCTTTTTGTTCGAGTACTTCTACAGAATCAGCTTGTGTTTCCTGATTCATTCCTTCAGCTCCATTTAAAATCAAATTCTCATGCTGCTCTGCTTCTTTCACCAAAGTATCAATCGTTTTTGGAAATACAATTGCAGTTGAAACAGTAGAATGTATTTTTGTCTCATTTACAAAAGCAGCCTCTGTATACGTAACTACTTGTGATCCCATATAGAAAGCTATTGAACACATACATGGTAACATGAGTATTGTTTTTATTTTTTTTGATGATTTCATCATTCCAACCTCTCCCATTACTCGTATTCAATTCTCTATAAAGAACATAATTTCATTATATAGAATAAAATCCGAAAATGAAATAAAAAATATAGTATTTTTTTACATTTTTGTTACACATGACCTTTTCGCGTGGTAAAAAACCTAATTCCATCAATCTAATCTCTCGTATACATATCTCCGTATAATAGTTCGAAAATAATATATATAAATAGACTATCAATTTGATAGCCTATTTATATAATTATTTCTCTCTACCAACTGTTTGCTGTGCATCATTATTAACTAGTATTGAAGGTTTCCCCAATAATATCTTTATATTTATAATCTCTAAAATGGAGAAAATAACGGAATTATACAGATTGTCCTACATCTGCAGATTTCTTTTTCTTTTCGCTATCAATGCTACGGATTGCACTAAAAATAGAAATTGCAGAGTACCCAAGTAAACATATGCCTGGAATAATTAAAAGTAAGGCTGCTCCTGCTTTTGAATTCGCATAATTCAACAAATATCCCACATATGGAACTGTAATATTTCCATATTTCCCAATAACATTTTCTGCTAAGACTGGTTTTAAATCCGGGCCATTATTATTGTCACCTTTTGTTTCATACATTACTTTCCCATTTACGTTTTTCACATCAATAATACGGTGAGTTACAATTTTTTTATCGCTTTCTTTAAAAGTAATTACATCGTCTTTTTTATATTTAGATCCATCTTTCGTTGGTTCGATTGCAATAATTGACCCTGTTAAAAATGTTGGTTCCATCGATCCAGATAGTACTGTTTTAAATTGATATCCCATTACAGTCGGATCCCCGCCGCTTGCTTTTGATGAGATGACAATAAACGCTAAAAAAACCATTAACGCAAATAAAACAAATGAAATGACGTTACTCATAATCTTCCAAACTAGTTTCATCTGTATCTCCTCCTCTTTATTATGTATATGCACGTAAAAACTAGGATATCCTAAGATGTTCTTAAAAGAGAACCTAAATTAATACTATAATGAACGAATAAAAAACGCAATAAAAAATAGGCAATTGATCATTGCCTATTCCACTTCTGAAACTGCATTCTTTTTAGCTCGTCTTACCACATATAAACCAATTATTATTAAAGCAATAATTCCAGCTCCAATACTTACCATCAACCCAAAAGGATACGTAGGCTCAGCTGGCTTTATATTTTTTTTCGGCATTGCAAATGTAATATCTTCCTTAGACAGAACATTAATGCTTTCAATCATTTGATTGTTTTTTGTCACGTCTACTGTTCCAATTACATCCCCGCGATGAATCCCCTTTTGATATAGCTTTTCTTTATCAACCGGAGCCGTTCTAAAGACTGTTTTTACATTCTTTCCTTCGTCTTTCTTTAACATCAATTCTGCACTTTTTTCAAGTTCACAATCTATATTTTTATCTAAATATGTTGCTTTCTGATGCCAATTATTTTTATCTAAAACCATTTGCTTAGCAAATTGCGAGAAAGAATGATCTGCAATTTGACGCATATCTTCGTAAATCTCTGGTCTTTGTGACGCCATCACAACATTGACAATACAATTACCATCTTTCTCATTTAATAATACAAGTGTATTGCGTGCTTCATTTGTAAAACCTGTTTTTCCACCAATACTATATGGATTTTCGAAATAAGTAGCCTTATTAAAAATAGAAACCGTTTGTCTAGATGTTGTAACCGTTGTTCGTTTCGTATTCATAGCTTGTAAAATCTCAGGGTATTGTTGAACCCCTCTCGTGATCATTGCCATATCATATGCCGTCGTATAATGATTCGGATCATGTAAACCATTCGGCGTTACAAAATGACTATCCTTTGCTCCTAACTGCTTCGCTTTCTCGTTCATCATATTCGCAAAGTTTTCTATACTTCCGCCAATACGTTCACCAATTGCATACGCAACATCATTTGCACTTAATACCATTAAAATTGTTAGTGCTGTATTACGATTGATTGTTTCACCTACCTGAAATTCAAGTTGATAATTACTCTTTTCCTGATCTAATGCAGGTTGTGAAAACGTAAATTGCTCCTCTGGCTTCGTATGCTCCATTAATAAAATAGCAGTCAATACTTTCGTCATACTTGCCGGAAATGCATGTTGATGTGCATTTTTGTCATACAAAACATCCCCTGTTTTTGCATCAATTGAAACTGCAAACTGCCCAAACACATTTGGACCCGGACCAGGTGCCGGCATTGGTTCAGTTCCAGTTTCAGCGTACAATGTCATAGGCGTTACAAAGAATACACAAATCACCATAACAAAAACCAAAATCTTCTTACAATTTACCATATGACTCTCCCTTTTCTATTTTCTTTTACCTTATATACTAATTCTACCAATCCGACATTAAATTGGTATTTAAATGGAAAATTAATTACCATTTTTCACTATATCATAATTTTACAAGGAAAGACATAATCACACACATAAAAATAAGAAGGACTCATTCTTTCTTATCCTTCTCATCAGCCAATAAATCTATTAAATTATTCCCAGCTTCCTCTTCTGTAATCTCATCGGTCATGCCCATGAAGGACCAACCCTTTGAATCTATCCATTCAATAAACTCATCTAAAAACTCATCATGAGAGACATCAACATCAAGAATCGCACCATTTATTGAAATCGTTCTATTTCTAGATACACGCATCTTGAAAGATTTTCTTACCATTCTTATATACCTCTTTAATCTATAAAATATTTATAAATCTATTTTCTATCTCTGTTATACCCTATTTCCATGAAATTGTAAAAAGAAGATCCTACCAAAACAAATATAAATGTAATATTCATTTGCTATGTTGCTTCATATAATCCTCATAAGTAGGTATTGCACTAGCATCACCAGCACCAGCTTTCGTACTGTTAAAATTATTTCCTGCTTTCAATCCATTTTGTCCGATATCAA
>Ga0105250_10002037_pt1 | contig 10413 bp, 9 predicted proteins | sample KBSS54metaG_FD_80425 | JGI IMG/M metagenome (GOLD analysis project Ga0105250, IMG submission 80425) | Switchgrass rhizosphere microbial communities from Kellogg Biological Station, Michigan, USA - KBS S5-4 metaG | ecosystem: Host-associated > Plants > Roots > Rhizosphere > Soil | place...
CTAGACGCTTGGAAAAGCATTGTGGAAAACCCTGAAAAAGCACGTACTTATAAAGAGGCGCGTGGTAAAGGCGGATTCATTCGTGCTAGTTGGGATGAAGTATTACAACTAGTCGCTGCTTCCTTACTATACACAGTGATCAAATATGGTCCAGACCGAAATGTTGGTTTCTCACCAATTCCAGCTATGTCGATGTTAAGTCACGCTGCTGGTAGCCGCTTTATGCAGCTCATGGGTGGACCTATGCTCAGCTTCTACGATTGGTACGCTGACTTACCACCAGCTTCTCCGCAAATTTGGGGTGATCAAACAGATGTACCTGAAAGTAGTGATTGGTACAACTCTGGTTACATTATGACATGGGGTTCAAACGTACCAATGACAAGAACACCAGATGCCCATTTCTTAGCGGAGGTACGTTATAAAGGAACGAAAGTCGTTTCCGTAAGTCCTGACTTTGCTGAATCCACAAAATTTGCTGATGATTGGATTAGCGTAAAACAAGGTACAGACGGTGCGCTTGCGATGGCAATGGGACACGTCATCTTACAAGAGTTTTACGTAGACAACCAAGTGGAATACTTCACAAATTATGCAAAACAATATACTGATTTTCCGTTCTTTGTCACATTAAAACAACAAGGAGACCAATTTGTTGCAGATCGTTTCTTAAACGCGAATGATATTGGTCGTGAAACAAAGCTTGGCGAATGGAAACCTGTTCTTTGGAACGAAAACACCAATAATTTTGCAACGCCTCATGGCACAATGGGGTCACGCTGGGATAACGAAAAGAAATGGAACTTACGTTTAGAAGACGAGCAAACAGGCGAAAAAATTGATCCACGCCTTTCTTTACTTGGCATGGAAGATGCAGTTGAAACTGTACAAATTCCATACTTCTCCGATGACGGAAACAAAATATTAGAACGAACAATTCCAGTGAAAAAAATTGCAACAAAAAAAGGCGACATTTTCGTTACAACTGTGTACGACTTAACGTTAGCAAACTACGGTGTCAACCGCGGACTTGGCGGGCAAGAACCGAAAGACTTCAATGATGATGTTCCATTTACACCAGCATGGCAAGAAAAAGTGACCGGAGTAAAACGAGAACTGATTATTCAAATCGCTCGTGAGTTTGCTCAAAATGCTGTTGATACAAATGGACGCTCGATGATTATTGTCGGCGCTGGTATTAACCATTGGTTTAACTCTGATACGATTTATCGCGCGGTTCTAAATCTTGTTCTTCTCGTTGGTGCACAAGGTGTAAACGGTGGCGGTTGGGCGCATTATGTTGGGCAAGAAAAATTACGTCCGGCAGAAGGCTGGCAAACAATTGCAATGGCAAAAGACTGGCAAGGTCCGCCGAAATTACAAAACGGTACATCCTTCTTCTATTTTGTAACAGATCAGTGGCGCTATGAAGATACACCAGTTGGCCATTTAGCATCGCCAGTTGTCGGCAACTCACGCTATCAACATCACGGTGATTACAATGTGTTAGCTGCTCGTCTTGGTTGGTTACCTTCTTATCCAACATTCGAGAAGAATGGAATTGAACTATATAAAGAAGCTGTCGCTAGTGGCGCAACAACGGGAGAAGAAATCGGAAAATATGTTGCGCAAAAGCTAAAAGAAAAAGAACTTAAATTTGCAATTGAAGACCCAGATAACAAAAATAACTTCCCGCGCAATTTATTCGTATGGCGCGCAAACTTAATCTCAAGTTCTGGTAAAGGGCACGAGTATTTCTTAAAACATTTATTAGGTACAACAAACGGATTAATGAATGACGATAGCGATTCATTACGACCAGAAGAAATAAAGTGGCATGAAGAAGCACCTGAAGGAAAGCTTGATCTACTGATCAACTTAGATTTCCGTATGGCTGGAACAGCACTTTATTCTGATATCGTCCTTCCTGCCTCAACTTGGTATGAAAAACACGATTTAAGTAGTACAGATATGCATCCGTTCGTACATCCATTTAATCCGGCAATCGGTTCACCGTGGGAAGCACGCTCTGACTGGGATATTTTCTGTTCCCTTTCTAAAGCAGTCTCTGATTTAGCAACAGAACTTCATCTTGATCCGATGAAAGAAGTTGTGGCAACACCACTTCTTCATGATACACCGCAAGAATTGGCACAGCCGCTTGGCAAGATTAAAGATTGGAGCAAAGGTGAGTGTGAACCAATACCAGGAAAGACAATGCCGCAAATTCATGTTGTAGAACGAGATTATAAAACAATTTATGACAAGATGACAGCGCTTGGACCAAACACTGGGAAGCAGCCAATTGGTACGAAAGGGATTTCTTGGTCTGCAGAAAAAGAATATGAACAATTAAAGAGTCGATTAGGCGTTATTCGCACTGACTCTATCGCCAAAGGATGCCCTGATATAACAGAAGCAATCAATGCTGCTGAAGCGGTGTTAACCCTTTCTTCTACAACGAACGGTCATATGGCTGTAAAAGCATGGGAAGCTCTTGAAAAACAAACAGATTTACATCTGCGCGATTTAGCAGAAGAACGCGAAGAAGAATGCTTTACATTCGAACAAATTACTGCGCAGCCAAAAACGGTGATTACTTCCCCTGCCTTTACTGGTTCTGAAAAAGGGGGACGCCGTTACTCACCATTTACAACAAATGTTGAGCGCCTTATCCCTTGGAGAACGATAACTGGACGACAATCGTTCTACTTAGATCACGATATGATGAAGGAATTCGGTGAAACAATGGCAACATTCAAGCCAATCTTGCAACATAAACCGTTCCGTAAATCACGCCCTGAGGTAGAAGGAAAAGAAATTACACTAAACTATTTAACACCGCATAATAAGTGGTCGATTCATAGTATGTACTTCGATTCCTTACCGATGTTAACGCTGTTCCGTGGTGGTCCAACTGTTTGGATGAACAAAGATGACGCCGCCGAAGCTGGTGTTAGTGATAATGACTGGATCGAATGCTTTAACCGTAACGGCGTTGTCGTAGCACGTGCCGTTGTAACGCACCGCATACCAAGAGGAATGGCCTTTATGCACCACGCACAAGACCGTCATATTAACGTGCCTGGTACAAAATTAACGAGCAACCGCGGAGGAACGCATAATAGCCCAACCCGCATTCATGTAAAACCAACACATATGATTGGTGGATACGGTCAATTAAGCTATGGATTTAACTACTACGGTCCAACTGGTAACCAGCGTGACTTAAACGTCGTGATCCGCAAACTGAAGGAGGTAGATTGGCTTGAAGATTAAAGCGCAAGTCGGAATGGTAATGAACCTAGATAAATGCATCGGCTGCCATACTTGTAGCGTAACGTGCAAAAACACCTGGACGAATCGTCCAGGTGCTGAATATATGTATTTCAACAACGTGGAAACAAAACCTGGGATTGGTTATCCAAAACAGTGGGAAGATCAAGAAAAATATAAAGGCGGCTGGGAATTAAAAAACGGTGAAATCCAGCTAAAATCCGGTTCGAAAATGAAACGTCTCATGAACATTTTTCATAACCCAGATCAACCTACAATCGATGATTACTTTGAACCTTGGAACTATGATTATGAAACATTAACAAATAGTCCGCAGCGAAAACATCAACCGGTAGCTCGCCCAAAATCAGCAATTACTGGAGAGTTTATCGACAAAATTGAATGGGGCCCAAACTGGGAAGACGATTTAGCAGGCGGACATATAACAGGCTTGCAAGATCCGAACGTCAAGAAAATGGAAGAAGATATTAAAACAGATTTTGAGAATGTCTTTATGATGTATCTGCCTCGCATTTGCGAACATTGTATGAATCCATCTTGCGTTTCTTCTTGCCCATCTGGAGCGATGTATAAACGTGAAGAAGACGGGATTGTCCTTGTTGATCAAAATGCATGCCGCGCTTGGCGATTCTGCGTTTCTTCTTGTCCATATAAAAAAGTATATTTTAACTGGCAAACAAACAAGGCAGAAAAATGTACAATGTGCTTCCCGCGTATCGAAGCTGGTATGCCAACGATTTGCTCTGAAACATGCGTAGGACGTATTCGTTATATTGGGGTAATGCTATATGACGCTGACAAAGTAAAGGAAGCCGCTTCTGCACCAAACGAAAAAGATTTATATGAATCTCAGCTTACTGTCTTCTTAGATCCAAATGATCCAGAAGTAGCTGCGGAAGCAAAAAAACAAGGTATTCCTGAAGAATGGATTAAAGCGGCTCAAGAATCACCAATTTATAAAATGATTATTGATTGGAAAATCGCCCTTCCTCTTCACCCAGAGTACCGGACAATGCCGATGGTTTGGTATATTCCACCGCTTAGCCCGATTATGAATATGGTGGAAGGGAAAGGAAGCAACTGGCAAGCAGAAGAAATTTTCCCTGCTATTGATAATATGCGTATTCCAATTCAATATTTAGCTAACTTACTTACTGCAGGAGATGAATCACATATTCGTCTTACATTGAAAAAAATGGCTGTTATGCGAACTCATATGAGAGCACTGCAAATTAATAAAGAACCAGATGAAGCTGTATTAAACGAACTCGGTTTAACGAAAGAAGATGTAGAAGATATGTATCGCCTTCTTGCGATTGCAAAATATAAAGACCGTTTCGTTATCCCTACATCTCACCGTGAACAAGTTGCAGATTTATATAGTGAACAAGGAAGCTGCGGCCTTTCCTTCGCAGGCGGCCCAGGTTCTTGTATGACACTCTCTTAAACTAAGGAGGTAATAGCTATGAAACAAGGTTTACAAACTGCTTTTTCTTGTGCTTCCTTCCTTCTCTCCTATCCTGAAACAGGATGGAGAGAAGCTTTACCAGAACTACAAGAAACAATTGATACGATTACGCATGAAGAAATTCACACGTTGCTTACAGCTTTCATCAAACAAGCTCAAGAAAAAACAAACGATCAACTCATTGATTCTTACGTATATACATTCGACTTTGGAAAGAAAACAAATATGTATCTCACTTACATGAACACAGGTGAACAAAGAGAGCGTGGAATTGAATTATTAGAGCTAAAACAACACTATCAAAAAGCTGGCTTTGCGGTAACAGATAAAGAACTACCTGATTATCTACCGCTTCTACTTGAGTTTCTCGCAAACGCAAATGAAGAAGATAGCGAACCAATTATGAGTAGATACACGAAAGATATACAAGCATTACACGGACAGTTAAAAGAAGCAAATTGTATGTACGAACCAATTCTTGCTGCCATTCTCCTCGCCATCGATGCCTGGGGAGTACAAGCGAATTAGAAAGGAGTGTCGTCAAAATGATGGATCAATTTTTATGGGTGCTGTTCCCCTATATCATTTTCGCAATCTTTATCGGTGGACACATTTTCAGATACAACTATGATCAATTTGGCTGGACATCAAAATCTAGCGAACTATTAGAGAAGAAAATGCTCCGAATCGGAAGTTTACTCTTTCACTTTGGCATTATGTTCGTAATCGGTGGACACATCATGGGAATATTAATACCAGAATCTGTATATACCTCTTTCGGTATTTCTGAGCATATGTATCATATGGTCGCTATCGGCTTCGGTCTTCCTGCAGGAATTGCTTCAATTGTTGGTTTAGTGATTTTAATGTATCGTCGCTTTACAGTAAAACGCATTATCGCAACAAGTACAAAAGGAGATTATGTCGCCCTCGTCCTCTTGTTCATTGTAATGTTAGCAGGTCTATCCTCTACATTTTTCAATATTGATGCAAAAGGATTTGATTATCGAACAACAATTGGCCCATGGTTCCGCAGCCTCTTTGTTTTCCAGCCGAAAGCAGAATATATGGCAGAAGTACCTATTTGGTTTAAAATCCATATCATTGCAGCGATGGGGCTCTTTGCAACATGGCCATTTACAAGACTTGTACATGTCTTTAGCGTTCCAGTGAAATATTTACGCCGTAGCTATGTTATTTATCGAAAAAGACAACCTATTGAATCTGAAAAAGCAAAAATCCAATAAAAAATAGCACCTATCTTATAAAAATAAGATAGGTGCTATTTTATTTTTCCGTTAATCTTCCATATTCAATTTACTATTTATTCGGATTCCAAGCACCATTACTTTCGAAATAGTACTTTACTCCTTTAATGAGTTGCCAACCTGTTTGCATTGCCCCACTTCCGTTGAAGTAGTACCATTTTCCATCAATTGCTTGCCAACCTGTTTGCATTGCTCCGCTTCCGTTGAAGTAGTACCATGTGCCGCTAATTGCTTGCCAGCCTGTTTGCATTGCTCCGCTTCCGTTGAAGTAGTACCAAGCACCGTTAATTGACTGCCAGCCTGTTTGCATTGCTCCGCTTCCGTTGAAGTAATACCATGTCGTACCTACTTGTTGCCAGCCTGTTTGCATTGCTCCATTTCCGTTAAAGTAATACCATATCGTACCTACTTGTTGCCAACCTTTCGCTTTCGTTCCATTTTGATCATAGAAATACCACTTTCCATTATCTTGTTTCCAATTGTTATGATAATGGTATTCTCCTGTTTCAAGCCCATATTTCCCACAGTTTGTTCGGCAAGTATGTCCACCATTTTTGTCCAATCCACCAGGGCTTGCATAAGCAGCTGTCGTTGATCCCATAATTGTTAGACCAACTGCCATCGCTAAAACTTTCATATTCTTTTTCATAGATTCACTTTCCCCTTCTCTTTATCTATTTATCTATCAAGCATTATTATATGATAACCGAATGATATTAATAAAGAATTGTGTTTTTTACATATTATAAAAATATAAATTCCCAGACTTCTAATATTCTCTATCTACTAAAATAATACGTTTCCTTTTATAAATCGTTTTACTACGGCAGTATCTGGCACTAACCCAAATAAATAGTGATTTTATATTATTACTAGGTGAACCTCTTGTTTCTATTACAACAAAGGTATTGAACATCCAATTTATCCCGCTATCTGCAGGCAGCAAGCCCCCACCTTTTCCCTCTCCTTGTTCTCCTTGACAACCATATGTACGAAAAAGACGTAAACAATGAAAAAATAAGAAAATCCCCTACTTTTAGTAGAGGACTCTTTCTATAAACCTGGTACAGAATCCAAGCTATCCGCATTCGGAACAGCTTGCATAGTACCTGACGTGTTGGCACTTGGAGAGGTATTCGTGCTCATACTTGTTCCAATCGCTGAACCTTTCGTATACGTCGTTGTCACTACATCCCCTGGGTTCAAGCAAAGATTTGTTGCCGTTCCTATTACAGTCACAACATCAATACAAGTTGGCCCTGTTGCTCCACTATATGTCTTTGATGCAACAAATGAAGTATCCCGCAAGTTATCCCCCGTAAATAAATTCCCATAGTTATTTACAATCACAAACTCTTTAATATTTGCCGGCATGACCAGTCAACCTTTCTGTTATGAACCTAATGTTAATTCACTTGTTTCTAGTGGTGGAAGGAATTCTGGCGTCCTAGGAGTAACTGACGGCATCCGTTTTCCATTCAAAAAAGTAGCGATGCTCGATCCACCAGAACCAGCATATATTTTCAAAGCAGCAAATGGTTCAATAGTATAACAATCACCTACATTAACAGCTCCTGTGTTATTAACAATCTTTATTTTACGAATTCGCGCACTCACCATCCTCCCTCCTTTCTATATAAATCGATTATAATCGCAGGAATTGTTGCTCACTCATATGCGAAAAACAATTCTTGTATACACTGTATGCAAAAGAAAAAAACTTGAAACAGACGCGTTTCAAGTTTTAAAAATGAATTATTGAATTTCACCTTCATATTGCAGCATACCGCCGACCATATTCACTGTTTTAAACCCTTGTTCATTTAAATAATGACATACATTTTCACTGCGCATTCCTGATCGACAAATAAAAATATACTCATTTTCTTTATCAAAGAATTCCACTTTATTTGGAATATCACCCATTTTAATATGTACAGCTTCTGGAATTTTCCCTTGTGCTACTTCCTCATCTTCACGTACATCTACTAAAAATAACGTTTCCCCGTTTTCTAAGCGCTCTTGCACTTCTTCTGTTGTAATTGTTTTTACTTCTGTCATATGTCGTTCCTCCTTAATATAATTAAAACTTTAACGTATTTCCGAAAGAAGTCCCCACTTCAAAACGCGTTCGTATTTAAGTGAGGGGTAGTTGACGTAGTAAATTTTTTCTCTACTCATCTATTCATCACCAATTTTAGCATGGAAAATTACGAACGCAAAGAAGTGAAACTTCCCTCATTTGCATTATTCCTCAACTCATTTGTAAATTTATTACATTTACAAATCTACCTCTCACATTGTATCCTCAATATACTTGTTTTACGAAAGGAGTCGATCGACATGACACTTTTTCTTTTCATTATAGGTCTCATTTTTTTAATTCTCGCTATCATTTCACTCGGTATATTTAACAAAAGAAGAACCACACGATCCTCTCAAGAACGAGCATTCTTTTATTTATTACTTAGTATCGCTTGCCTTGGATTGTGCATTGCTACATACGTCTTCCGTTTAAAAATCATCTAAAAAGAAGGTGCTCGCTTAACGGCTCGCACCTTTTTTCACACATTGCTATATATCCATTTCAATTTTTCAAGCGTATAAGTCGCGGCTCCGAAGAACCAAAAGTGACCGCTACTTGTTTTCTCTCTTTGTTTTCACTTGGCACAGAGCAGGAAAAGGGGCTGATCGCTTCTATGCATGGCCAGATGCTCTCTTTAAAAACTCATCCACTTTCTTTTCAAATAAATGAACATCAAATACACCAGCCATATGGCCATTCATACTTTCAATCTCATAAACTTCTGCGTATTTCCCTTGTTTCTGGAGCAGCTCTACCATTTTATAATTATAACGAGAAGGTTGCAGTAAATCTTGTTTACACGGAATCATAAGCACATCTGCCTCTATTTGAGAAAGTGCCTCTTCTAAAGAGGAAAAACCGTGTGCAAGATCATGTAATAACGTTGCTTTCGCTGTATACATCCATGAATTCGCATCCACAAAAGTAATATTTTGAAGTGTCAATGCATTTATATTTTGTTCAAATGAAGTCCGTGCTGAGAAATTCTCATAAGCTAGCGTTTCCGTACTATTACGCGGAAATGTCGTTTCATAATAGTGAGCATCAAACCCATTTATAAACATCATTTTCCCTGCTAAATGCAGCCCTTTCGTCGGCTGTTCATCCCCATAATTTCCATCATTCCATTTTGGATCTAACTGAATAGCTTCAATTGCATTTTGCAGAACATTAACCGATGTCACAACCGGATTTTGCGGATTCGTAATTACACCAATCATTCGCTCTACCATATGGGGATAACGAACAGCCCATTGCTGCGCAATCATTCCACCAGCTGATGGTCCGATTACCGCATGTAACCTTGTAATTCCCATTGCATTCACTAATTCATATTGCACACGTGCTATATCTAAAAATGTAAATACCGGAAACCCCATCCCATATTCAGATCCCGTTATTGGATTAACTGACTTTGGTCCCGTTGTAATCACGTAAGGATTTTTCACTTGTACATTACAAAGATTATCGGTACATATCACAAAATAGCGATCGGTATCAATTGCTTTACCCGGTCCAATCAGTCCGTCCCACCAACCAGGAATGAGATCTTGCTCCGTATATTTTCCTGCCGCATGGCTTGTTGCACTAAAATAATGACAGACTAAAATCGCATTTGATTTTTCCCAGTTTAATTTACCGTACGTCTCATATCCAATCTGAACAGGGATCTTTATGCCATTTTCAAATGTAAACTCTTTTAAATGAAAGCTTTCTTTTTTTACATACATCATAAATTTCTACTCCATTGTAAATACGTCATTATATATCAATCCTCCATAACAAATCTATCCCGTTTACCAAAACACTTTTACGTTTCCAAAAGAAACCCTTCTTTTAACAAAAAGGATTTTTGATTCCCCATAAACATGTGCATAATATACAAAATACGCCATAAACTAACATTATCTTACATGAGTTAAAGAGGGAATACGTATGATATGGAAATGGTTTCGAAAGAAAAAAAAATCAAGTAAAACAGATTCAAAAGAGCAAAATCAAACTACTAAACAAGAGGAACAAACACAAAACAAACAACATCAATCTGCTCAAGGTACTAAACAAGACGCGCAGACACAAAACAAACAACATCAATCTGCTCAAGGTACTAAACAAGACGCGCAAACACAAAACAAACAACATCAATCTGTTCAAGTTACTAAACAAGACGCGCAAACACAAAACAAACAACATCAATCTGCCCAAGCTACTAAACAAGACCAGCAAACACAAAACAAACAACATCAATTTGCACAAGCTACTAAACAAGACCAGCAAACACAAAACAAACAACA
>Ga0105250_10002044_pt1 | contig 10369 bp, 15 predicted proteins | sample KBSS54metaG_FD_80425 | JGI IMG/M metagenome (GOLD analysis project Ga0105250, IMG submission 80425) | Switchgrass rhizosphere microbial communities from Kellogg Biological Station, Michigan, USA - KBS S5-4 metaG | ecosystem: Host-associated > Plants > Roots > Rhizosphere > Soil | place...
CAATACCTTCACCGGTCACCATACCGGCCCTGCGCAGCCGCAGGCGTGGACGCATAGCTCAGTTGGTAGAGCAGCTGACTCTTAATCAGCGGGTCCTAGGTTCGAGCCCTAGTGCGTCCACCATTTTCTCTCAATGAAAACAGCCGCATAGCGAAGGTCTAGCGCAACAGCGCAGGCTAGCGGCGCGCGCCTTCTAGCGTATTTCTAGCCGCTCTAGCGGCAGAAAGCGCGGCATCCTATATCTACGTCTAAGCGGCAGCGTTGGAGGAGCGCATATGGCGAATGATCCGTTGAGCGGGCTGATGAACCCTATAATCCCGAACTTCTCAGTCCCCGAGCTTCGAATGCAGAAGCTTCCTGATCCGCCTGCGCAGTGGGCGTATGAGCGCATCGCTCGGCAGATTAATGATTTTGAGAAGGACCTGACCGAAGACGAAGAGATCGGTCTTCGGTTGGTTGCTACGCCGGATACCAGCGTCATGCACATTGAGGACATCGGTTATTGGGGTCCGGATATGCTCATATATCACGGGCGGAACGAGCACGGAAAGCCGATGCAGCTGATGCAGCATTATACGCAAATGAGCATCTTGCTCACGGCAGTTCCGAAACCAGAGGAAAAGCCGAACCGCATCGGCTTTCACCTGATAGAGAAGATCGAAAAGGACTGATCGGAACAACACCCCGCGCACGAGGCGCAGGGTGCTGACAGCGTCAGGGCGGAAGGAGTGTCGCCTACCCCCGCTGCTGCGGATATTCGATTAGCGAGGGACCGTCCGCTGATCCTCGGCGCGGGTGAAGGTGACAAAAGCCCGCGCAACCCCATGCTGCTACTGGCCGGCACCGTCAGCGAGCATATGCCAGCGCCCATACCCCGCCCTCGTCCCATTCACGGAGGTGGTCGAGGATCAGCAGGAAATCCCCTGCCAGCGTGCCCGCGATCACCTCCGCATAGGTGGCATCAGCGAACGCATCGAACGAACCGCACATAATGACGATAGGCGATGGTCGCGGCTTCCGAGCGGTCTCCAACTTCGCCACGCGGCGCTGAAGTGCCCGGATGCCCGACACTGTGGTCAGTCCTTCCTGGCGAGCGCCTTGCTCACCTCAATGCCAGCGGCGATCTGCCCACCCGCGAGCGCGGCGTTGTCGTCCGTCACGCCAAAATGGCGCTGCACGATGCGGTCGGCGTATTCGATGGGCATCCCATACTTCTGCGCCTTCGGGTGCGAACCGGCTTCGGCAGCTTTCAGGGATTCGTTCGTATCAGTCATGGTATCACCTTCAGTTGAGTGAGAATGTCGTGGGCATCGGCGCGGACGTGCCAGTCGTCGCAGTCGCGCATGATCTCGCAGCATGTGGTGACCACGATACGGCGCAGTTCGCCCCGCTCCTGATCGTTCATGCCAGCGATGAAATCGCGGTATGGGGTCCAGCGGTCGGTGTTGAGAATGTCGGCATGGCTGACCGGGACGACATAGAGCCGGTGCGCCATCTGGTCCGCGATGGCCACAGCCCAATCCAAGCATTCCTGATAGGCGCTGATCGGTAGGTAGCGCAGGCTGCGACCGGCAACGGTTCCGGGCGTGTCGCCCTCACCGAAAAGAATGACCTGCACCAGAACGTCATCCAGTTCCGGTGCCTCAGTGAAGACCCGGTTCCGCTGTGTGGTTATCGTCGTCATGAGCCGGTGCCCCTATGTGTCAATCGTCGGGGTCCGGTCGGTCGCATCGCCGACCTTTCCAACCGAAGTGCAACAAATTGCGCGTTACCCTCGGGCATCGCTCGCCGCCTCCAAGGCCTCGATCCGAGCGGCCAGTTCCTCGGTCGCCCGCACGTCAGCGAGGGATTTGATGCTGTCGATGATGAGCCGCCCCACATCAGGAGCGACCGCGCCAGCGGCGACGGCGTCCAGCACCTGGGCGACCTGCTCGCTGATCAGCAGGGTAGCGTCGAACGCGAAGTTCACCTTCTCGGCCTGCGCCTTCACCGAGGGCAGAACCTTCGAGAGAACGATCGCGGCAGAATTACTGTAGCCTTCCAGTGCCTTGGCCACAAGGACGCTTACAATTCCACGCATCTCCTGAAGCATTTGCTCGGTGGCGAGCAGGCGCTTGTCGGGAAGCCCTTTTGGCCTGCCAGACGGATTCGGCGACGGACAGCCGGGGGTCCACGCGGGGTTGCCGGGGCCGCGCGGTTCATCAGCAATGGGCGGAGGCGCAGGCTTCCAGTCCGTGCCCCAAGGGGGCTGGATTGCGGTCGTCATCGAACTACCTCAATTTGATTAGAAGAACGGTCAGACCGGGATGGCGAAGGCCTCGTTTGACTCTTTTACCTGTTTGCGCACCATTGCCGGGGTGATCGTTTTGACGAGGATCGGCGCGCCGTTCACCTTTGACGTCTCGTAGATCTTGATGTCACCGACCGCATCGCTGACTGCCTTCCTGAGCAGCTTGTATCGGTTGTTGAGCATGTCTGCCGCTTGGCGCATCGCCGCCAGCTTCTTGGCTTCCAACGGACGCTGCGCCTTGTGCCAGTCATGCAGGAACTCGGCGTGCAATTCGGTTTCGAGGCCGGAGAGGTAGGGACGACCGCCGAGGACCGCCGTGACAGTCACATCATCGCCCGCCTCGATTGCCTGCCGCAGCGCGTTCATGCGCGGGCCCGGTTTCAGGTCGCGGAAGTAGGAACGGATTTCTGACGCCATCGACGCGGTAGCGCGCTGCTCCACGGGCGCGTTCAACTCCTTGTCCATCTTCGCGATATTGGCGTTGAGTGTGTCCACCGCGCGCGACCACGAGGCATAGACCTTGTTCATCACCTTCGTGGCGTGATTGTCGACCGCGACAAGTCGAGCGGCATCGTTCCAAGTAGGATTTCGCTCCGCGCCCGCCTTGGCGTCGTGGATGGATTGCAGCGCCTTGAACGCCTCATCCACCGCCGTTTCGGTCTGGCCAAGCAACGGGCAAGTGTCGTCATCGTAATCGGCAATCTCGCCAGCGATGCCGGGGTGAAGAGTTGGCGAAATACGGATGTCCATTTCATCGGCCATTTGGCGACCTCCTATGCTTGATGCGGCTAGACATTGGCTACAAGCTAGGGAGGCCAGTTGAAGGTCCGCAAGCAATTATTTTTTTGTTACAATTACTTAGGTCGGTTCAGGCGTGACAGGCTGTGAAACAGCATATTTGTGGGTCGGCGATTTGCGGGTGATGACCACATGGGCACGGGCCGCTGCGCCGCCGCTACAGCGCAGGCCGGGGTTGCCGCCACCCTAGCGAGGGAAGGCGCAGTTTCGTGCCCAGTAGGCATCCGCACTGCCATCTCCAGCGAGGCAGGATTGCGAGTGACCACAATTTCTTTATAGAGTTCGGGTGACAGATTTGCTGGCAGGGGGTCGAATTTGCTTTTCCTAGTTGCTTTGGCCTCGGCCGCAGTGTCGGCGATACCGAGCACCGATCCGCACACCTGGCTTAGCCCAGATGATTACCCCAAATCTTCAATTGTTTCTGATGCAGAAGGTACAGCGTCGGTAGTGATAAATGTTGACGAAAGGGGGACGCCTTCATCCTGCTCAGTTGCGTCGTCTTCTGGTGACAGTGGCCTGGATGATCTCACCTGTTCATTGCTCGTGAAGCGCGCGCAGTTCAAGCCTGCAAGAAATGAACTCGGTCAAGCAATATCCTCCGAATACGCTCAGAAGGTAACTTGGAGAATCCCTCGCGAGAAGTTGATAACTCAGGGATTCAAGCTGACGTTTACCGTAGGATCTGACGGAGAATTATCCAAATGCCAGATGGTCAAGTATGATTTTCAGGACAGTGATTTGCAATGCAATTCTCAAATGGTCGACGTTATGGCTGAGAAGATGCTTCCAGCCCCTCTGACGAGCTATCAAAGCGTTTCCCTAATGCTCGCGATGGAAGTTGAGCAATCCGGCATCTCTATTCCCCGGCAGTTGAACGAGGATCGGACCGTCATCACAAGCGCAACGGCAGAAATATCCGCGGCAGGCGTCATTACCTCGTGCAAGGCCGATGTTACTCGTGATTGGATGGGCAAGTCCTCTGACCTTTGCAGCGGTCCAATTGCGGTTGGAGAAAAGGCATTTGACGCCGATCCTCGAGGCCAAAAGCGCAAGCTTGCAGTGTCTCTGGAAATTTCTGGCCTTAAGAGATGACGAAGCTGTTACCACACACCCCTAAAGACAAAGAAGGTAACAACGGTAACAGCGGCAACAACGAGTGCTTAAAAAGCATCCAATTATCAAACGCCTGTTATCGTTGTTACCGTTGCTACATGCTGTGGTCATAGGGGGCGAATGTAACAGCTTCTCCTACGCCTGCTTCACATAGAACGCCTTATTCTGCGCGCCGGTCTCAATAACGACGCGGTATTGGAATTGCATCAGCTTCAGCCGGTCGTCCACCTTGCTCCATTCGCGCCGACTGACTTCCCTACCGAAGAGGTCGTGGACCTGCTCGCGGGTGACGGGCTGGCCTGTCCGGTAAACGGCTTCGACCAGCACGTTCATCACCTTGTCGACAAGACCCTCCTTCTTACCCCCGCCGCCTTCGCCGTCGCGTTCTTCCGGGGGCTTGCGGGTTGCGTCCTCGAATACTTCCATAGACTCGTCCTCGCCCCAAACCGTCAGGCCGATGTTGACGCGGACCAGCACAGAGTCCGCGCCCTCCGCGCGTCGGTGCAACGTATGGACCGGCTCGGTGCTTTAGAGCGTCGTGAACCTTGTGGTCAGGTTCGACTTCGCCACCCGCATCACGTTCGCATGTTCCTCCCGAATGTCGCGGGCATGGACGAACGACAGGCGCGGCGAGTTGGTCCACGCGGACGCGCCAGCCACGGTGTCCGCAAAATATTCATGCTTGCCCTTGTTCGAGTGGCCGATAATGGCGATGGTGACATCATACCGTTCCGCTACGCTTTGCAGATAAGCCAGCAGCCGCTTCACCGAGGCATCGTCGTTCGGACTTTCACCCTTCCGCCAGCCTGTCAGGCCAACCGCCGTATCCAGCACGACGAGCCTAAGCGGTCGCGGCGGGTTATACATCGTGTCGGCACCCAGCTTCGCCTTCTGGATAGCTGGCTCCAGATGCTCATAAACATCTATGCTCGACGCGATGGTGCGTCCCTGCACATCTGCTTTTATCGGCGCGGCTGTCACGACGAATAAGGTGCCCTCGATACAGCCCATCTGTATGTGGCGGACCCTGATCCAGTCGCTCCGTTCTTCAACGCTGATCCAGAGGGTAGAAGCACGGTCGCTAATGTCAGCGCCCATTGTTGCCACAAAGGACGACTTGGCAGTGCTACCGCGTCCAAAGAATCCAACCACGCACCTGCTCGGCAGGAACGGGTCAACGAGATAATGCAGGGCGACGGTCGCGGTATCGCTGCTCATAGCAACCTCCATCGGTATTGCGTCCATCGGGGTCATCGGGCGCGGTATGGGCACGCCCCCGCCAGCCTTGATCCGCGCGATTTCCAGCTCGGCCTCTTTCGCGAGCCGCACCTCCTTAATCTTCTGGATTTCCTGCTCGGGCGTCGGTCCACCCCAGAAGTGCCCTTCGCTCAACTGATACGGCGTGGGCTTGTCCGCTGGCGGCTGCGGCGCAAGGAACTCGCGAATGGCTTCGCGCTCTTCATCGTCAGACATGATGAGCCTCCGCGCCGGTGGGGGCGGTAGTCAATCTATGCCCATCGCCATCCGCATCCGGCGAATTTTTACGCGGCGCTATGTTTTGCCCAAATACTTCGGGGCATGTCGATGTTTGCGACCTCTCCGCGAGATCGGGTATGTATGTGCTGTTCACGATGATACTCCGGGCGGCGGGGGCGGCTCCCTGCCGCCTACTCATGAATGGGGGATCAGGCGGCTTCGCTGGTGCTCTGACGGGCACCGGACGCGAGCCAGCGCAGCACATCGAGTTCGGCATACCAGACGCGGCGCGTGCCGGGCGGGCTGAAGTAGCGCGGCCCTTCGCCTCGGAAGCGATACTGCTCCATCGTGTTGGGATGGACGCCAAGGATTTCGGCGACCTCTCGACTATCGAGGGGGCGGCGCTTCGGTTCGTAGGCAAACAACTCGCAGAGCTGGTCGAAAGACATTTCGGTCACGTTTCGGCTCCGTGCGCTGCAACCTAACGCCGGGGTGAACACTCCACAGTGGAGCCGATGGACTACCGGCCCACCCTATTTTCAGATAAGGTGGACCGGCAAGGTAGTTATAGCGCAAACAAGTGCGCGAGTGTTTGATTATTTACGGCTCCATCTCAACGAGACAATCGCCGATCCAAGAGCGGATAACTTCATCGACCGTGTCGTGAACAATATTTTTGATATGCTCGCCCGACACAAATTCGTTGTCAGTAAGATTGCAAACGATCTTTGGCGTTATCATCGCCATCAAGCCACTTACTTCGTCTCGGCTAAATGCTTCGATGCGATACAGATCTTCAGTGCAAATCATGGGGTGCCCCCAACATTGTGCGCCGGTGACACATCAATCGCTGTGAGCGAGATATGCGCGAAGGCGGATCAGCATAGCCGCTTCGCACGGACGACCGAGGTCGAAAGCTACGATGTGCGGGACTTCGGTATGCCGATTCTCACCGGGAGTCGATACTAAATTTTTCGGCAGATTTTTGGTCCGTAAACCGATCAGGGGGCGATTTGCCTATCGCCGACCTCGACCGATTTCCCTCGATTGCGCGATTTAGACCTGACCGAGACGGCCTCTCGGCTACAGGCCGGCTACAGCGGCGATCGGGGTGCTGCCGCCCCTACACCGGCGGCGCTGCGCGATCGGGGCTGTGCGCGAGGCTGCGCGGCCCCGCACGTGCATCACCCAGGGGCGTGCAGCGGCACCACGTTCTTGCTGGCAGCGATAGCGGCCTGCTGCTCGATCCAGTCGCCGACCTTCTGCACATCGGGCTGGAGCCAATCGAGGTGCGCCAGGTCGAGATATGCACGGGCGGTCACGTCGTCGCTGCTCGGCTTGTGGCCAGTCAAGAGGTCGGTACGGAACTTCTCAATCAGGCACTCGCGCATGGCGTAGTTCGTGAACGAGCGCCGCAGGTCGTGGAGCGACAGGTGCTTGCCCGCGATCTCGCCCACCACCTCCATCGGAGCGCGGGCGTCCATGATCCGTCCCGTCTTGCCCCACGATGGGAACACGAACGGGCTTTCGGTGCCGTCCGCCCGCTTGAGGCGGGGGCGCGACTTGAAGAGCGCGACGGCCTGCGACGACAGCGGGAGCCATATCGGATCACCACGCTTGCGGTCATCCAGATGCCACCAGCACTCTGCCGGGTTGTGGTCATCAATGCGCACGCGATCCCACGTCAACGTCGCCGCCTCGTCACGACGCGCTCCAGTGAGCAGGAGGAAGATGGTCAGGTCCACCGACGCCAGCGCCTCGTAGCCCTGCACCTCGCCGCGCATTTCGTGCAGCTTGTTCCAGACCGCGCCGATCTTGCGCTTGTCGATATAGCGTTCCGTGCGCGTGCCCAGCTTGGCCCAATGGTGCTTGAGCGCATCAACCGGATTGTCGCGGATTAGCGGGGTGCCATCGGCCTGTCGGTATTCGTCAGTGGCGAAGCGGATCAGGATGCGCAGCGTCACGAACGCCGCGTTGGCGCTGGCGGGCGCAGCCTTCTTCCCTTCCAGACCGCCCTTCACCAGCGCGGCGTGACGCTCCTTCACCATATCGCGCGTGATGCTCGCGATGGGCAGCGGTGCCCACTTGGCGAAGGTCTTCTCAACATGGCGGCGATACTCGCGCGCGGTGCTGTCCTTCATCTTGCCGGGGCGACCGACATAGGCCTCTAGCACGTCTTGCAGCGTGACCTTCGCGGCAGCGTCAGCCTTAACCACAGAGCGCGGGTCGATCCCCTCGCGCATGTCCTGCAACACCTTCTGCGCCCGCTCCCGCGCCTTGGCCTCCGTGAGCGTGCCGTAGGGACCGAGGGTGAACTGGATCGACTTGCCCAGCACCCGCCCCATAACGATGAACACGCGCTTGCCCTGTGCGGAGACGCGGAGGCCATACCCCTTCACCGAGTCATCCCAGTGAACCTCGTAGCCCTCCGCAGGCGCTGCGACCTTGTCCACGAAGGTCTTCGTAATCTTTGCCATGCTGCTCCTTGGCTGCTAGATTCTAGCGTATTTCTAGCAAGGAGCCTACAGCTACGACAAGGAACCACAAAAAAGCAAGGACGAAAAGTCAGTATTATCAAGGATTACATATGCTAGAACAAGCTGGGGCAATCTAGCGCAAGGGGGCGATTCCAAAACTCTTAATCAGCGGGTCCTAGGTTCGAACCCTAGTGCGTCCACCACTTTCTTCTATTGAGAGCAGCCACGCAGCGACGGCCTGGCGCAGCAGCGCAGGCTGTCGAGAGCGAGCAGCGCAGCGTCGCAGATCGCCTGTGAGGTGCGCGCGACTCCATGGCGGGCGCGCAAGCTCTCGTCCGTGTAGACGACCGCGTCGCATTCGCTCTCTAAGCGGTCAGATGCGCTTGTGCCTCGTCGCTAAACCCACCTGCTGATATGCGTTCGCTGACGCCGCCAACCCCGCCTGCTGGGTGATGCGCGCAATGCAGTCAACAACCGCCACGGAAGGGCGCTGGACAGGTGGAGCGTTCTTCGCTGGGCGATCTTCCCGATCCGCACAATTCCGACCTTCAAGGGCATGCACTTCGCCGATCGGTACCAAGGCGTCTCGCGCCCATCGATCGGCCACATCGTCGGACGGACCTGCCAACGCAACGGCATCGAGCATCGTCTCACCAAGCCCAACCATCCTTGGATCAACGGGCAGGCCGAGCGAATGGCCAGGGCGATCAAGGAGGCAACCAGCACGTCCTTCCATGACGCCTCGGTCCAGGAACTGCGAGGACAAATCGCGGACTGGCTGACTGCCGACAAGCTCGCCAAGCGGCTCAAGGCCTTGAAATTCAGGATGCCATATGAGGCCATCGCCGCGCGCCGGAAGTCAAAGCCAGATGCATTTAACGTTAGACCCACCCAGCACTTGCTGGGACCAAACACCCAAATGAGCGTGGAGGAAAATCAGGGAGGACGTCAGCAGGACCGTGATCGCATCACGCGGAAACTTGTTGGCCTTCATGCCATCAAATGCCCGATATGATGGCTTCTTGGTAACCGCCAGCCCCCAAGCCGGGCCAGGATCGGGCGAGCAATTCTATTCATCCTCGGGGCTGTAAAGCTCGTGGGTATACGGGTAGCGCTGAACTACAGGACCGATCTTGCGACCCACCACATTGACGGTGTCGCGCCGCAACTCAGGTATACCAATAATTTTGATAATTTGATCGATATCGTCCTGCGAAAACCCGAAATCAATCACAGGAAAAGCACTGTCGGTTTCCATAAAAGCAATTTCAAATCCCGCTGCGCCAAACATTTCACCGATGGTGAATGGGGTATATTCACGACTATGGCGCTCGTATAGCCGCGCAATTGAGAAAGGGCGGCGAAACTGCTGGGCCAAACCTGCTGGCATCAATCGACCGAGTTTCAGGAAATTTTGTATACTGGCCGCGTTGGGCGTCGAAACAAAAAAGAAGCCTCCCGGTTTGAGAACCCGGTTTGCACCTGCGAATAGGGCCATGGGATCCATAGCTAGATGCTCAATAATTTCGCAAGCAATTACCAGATCGAACAAATCATCTTCGAAAGGCCAAGCTTCCTGCTCGACATTGAATCCAAATTCTTTAAGTCTGAACATTTTCTCAGAAACACCGATGTCAACGAAGCGATCTTCTTTTTTATCGGCGTATGTAGCCAAGGTGAGGTCATCGCCAAACACAGTACAAAGATAAGCCGACATGCCATAATGGCTAGCCGCCAGCTCTAAAACCTTCGCACCAGCGGGCAGATTAACCTTTGAAAGTGCGTTGAGCGTAATGGCATAACGGTCACTATGAACATCGTGGTACTTCATTGCCCCTTCCTGATTGGCAAAGGGCAGTTTGACGGTTTCCATAAAATGCTTGATGTCCGCACCGCTGACATTGCCGTTTATCATAAATCGCCAGTTCCTAATTTTTCTCGGCTGGATATTGGCTTGCCACGATATGGGTAATTAAGTGGATAGGCGATGCTAAATTGCATCCGCTGGCCAAGTTGATCGACATGAACGATCTGCACCAAGCGACTCGCGCCATGTGTGGCGGCGGCGATAGGATGGAGCGGCCATTTTGCGATGCAACACGCCAATGTGATATCACCCTTGCGCATCACATCCTGATGTGACATGCAGTGAATATGTCAAACGATCTCATCGAACGCATCCGCAAGCTGGTGACCGACGGGGGCATGTCGCGTG
>Ga0105250_10002045_pt1 | contig 10367 bp, 6 predicted proteins | sample KBSS54metaG_FD_80425 | JGI IMG/M metagenome (GOLD analysis project Ga0105250, IMG submission 80425) | Switchgrass rhizosphere microbial communities from Kellogg Biological Station, Michigan, USA - KBS S5-4 metaG | ecosystem: Host-associated > Plants > Roots > Rhizosphere > Soil | place...
CGCAGATATCATCATGGCCAGAGTCAATATGACTCACCCAACAGGCCGAATAGATACGTGCAACTTACCTCCGCTCAATCGTCTTGTAGGCGTTGCAAACCGGGAGGAGTCCATAGATACGCGCTGCAGTTCTGAAGTTATGAATTATCGCCACTTCAGGAAAGGGCTTTTGTTCGGCCTTCTGATCGCTATCGCGATTTCAGTGTCGCCAGCGCTGATTAAATAAGTCAGGACGGTGGCAGCCGTGATTGCACTTCCGCATTGGCCTCATATGCGCGATGTATCAGTGCCTTTAGCGGACGACGCAGGCCAACGTATCCGAGTCCTTTCGACAGCATGCGCTTCGTTGAGATTCGCAGTTTCGTGCGGGCCACATTACGCGGCTGGGGTGGCGCATACGCTTCGATCGCATTCTGCAGATCATCCAGCCATTGGGCGCTGACATTGTTGTTACGCGCGAAATCTACAATTGAAACCAGCTCGCCGAGTTGGCACTGGTTGCGCGCTCGAATGCTCGCTACCTGCGAAAGGTCCGGCTGCACATCGAAACACGCTGGGCTATCGACCCCAACGGCGCGGAGGTTGAGATAGGTGCGCATACATTTTTCACACCGCCCACAATTGCGATATTGCAACTTGCCTTCGTAACAGACGCGCAGCTGGGCGGTTGCCAACGGGTGACGCGCCACCACTTCGGCTTTGGCAGTGCGCGTATACCCCGCGCCATCGTGCACAATGGTGAATCCGCTTCCGGAGAGAAGGTGGTCAGTGGCCGGATTGGATCCATTGGGCAGCGTCAGGCAGTTGTAAGGTTTGGTGCTGCCAATCATGCCGAACGAAAATTCATTGGAAAACTGATGCAAGCAGCAGGCGAGTTCGGCGCCATGCGAATCATCCCAGTCCTGAAATGCCGGGTTCTCGCTGTCAGTCATGATTAATCGCATGTCCAGCGACAGCGATTCAAGAAACTTTTGCGAGCGTTCAACGGCCTTCATGAAAAACTTGTCGTTATCGCGTCCGATGTCGAAACCTTGCACCATCATCACGGACCGGATGTTGTGGCTGCCACTGCCCGCAAGCTTCATGCCGTGACGCACCGCGCTGAAAGTCGAGTCGAGCCCACCGGAAAACGCGAGCAAGGTTTTGTTCTCAGGCGCGGGCGTCTTATCAATAATCTCATCAGCAACAATGTCTATGTGCCGGTACACATCAGGCTTCCACAAAGTCCATGCCTGTTGCAGTTCTTCAAGGTTGTACAACGCCAACTGCGTCATCGGTCCATGAATATGCAAGCCGGCGCCATTTTTCATCGCATTGAGAATCACTGCGAATGCAAAGCCATCCATCGAGCTTGGTCGCTCGGGCATGTTGGTGCCGGACAATCGGTAGTTGAGTTTTATGCTGTTAAGTTTTGAACCTTTATTCAAGATCGCAGTGCGATAAATGAAGTCGCCTTCGGTGCGTGTCGCAAGGTCGAGGTGCATCATGGGTTTGCCGCTCTGAGACTTATTTGTGATTCAGGAATCAATTGCTTCTGTTCGAGTTGAGCCGTCCGTGTGAAACAAGCGTAGGACAGCGACTCTCGTCAAGCAACGACAAAACCTGAAAGTTGAGCAGCTAAAACTGCAAATGCGTGATCGTCCTACGCAGCCGCAGCACACAATCCGACACGTTGTGGGCGGCGACTGTCATCGCTGAGGAAGTCAGCTACAGCGCGCTGCGTGTGTTGATGAACCAGCTTTGATAGGCAGCGCTGGATACCGCGAACCGCTATGTCGGTAGGTTGGGTTGAACGAAGTGAAGCCCAACATATTTCAGCCGAAAGTTGGGCTTTAAAGCCCAACGCGCTCAATTGCTGATCATCACTCCAACTCCGCCCACCGCGCGTACGCTGCTTCAATCTCCGCAGTAATATCCGTCACGCGCTTGAGCTTCGCCTGCACTTCAGCCTGCGGCTTTGAATAAAACTGCGGATCACTCATTGCTGCTTCCAGCTCGTGTTTTTCGTTTTCTAATGCTTCAAGCTTTGCTGGCAGCGCATCAAGTTCACGTTGATCTTTGTACGACAGCTTGCGAACTTTTTTCTCGACGGTGGGTACAGAGGTAACTGCAGGTGCTGAAACTTTGCCCGCTGCTTCTCTGCTACGGTCATTGGCAAGCTGTGCATCGCGATAGCGTGCCCAGTCGCTGTAGCCGCCGACGAATTCGCGAATGCGGCCGCTGCCATCGACGACCAGCAATTCCGTGACAACGTTGTCGAGGAAGCTGCGATCGTGGCTGACCAGCAACAACGTGCCGGGGAAATCGGCGACGAATTCTTCCAGCAATTCCAGTGTGTCCATGTCGAGGTCGTTGGTGGGCTCGTCCATCACCAACAGGTTGGCGGGTTTGGCGAACAGGCGTGCCAGCAACAAACGATTGCGTTCGCCGCCGGACAAGGCGCCAGCCGGCGTTTTCAATTGTTCGGGGCGGAACAGAAAATCGCGGAGATAGCTAGTGACGTGGCGCGGTTGATTGTTGACGGTGACGAACTCGCCGCTGTCGACCACGTTGTCCATCGCCGATTGATCCAATCGCAGTTGATCGCGTTGTTGATCGAAGTAAGCAACTTCGAGTTTGCTGCCATGTTTAAGTGTGCCGCTGGTGGGTTGCAGTTCACCGAGCAGCAACTTGATCAATGTGCTCTTGCCGGCGCCGTTGGGGCCAACGATGCCGATGCGATCACCGCGCATGATGCGTGTGGAAAAATCGCGAATGATTTGTCGCTGGCCAAAGCTCAACGACACATGCTCAGCTTCGCAGACCAGCTTGCCGGACTCGTTGCTTTCCTGATGTTCTATTTCAATACGGCCGACACGCTCGCGTCGCTGGCGATGTTGTTCGCGCAATGCATATAGCGCGCGCACGCGGCCTTCATTACGTGTACGGCGCGCTTCGATGCCTTTGCGAATCCACACTTCTTCTTGCGCGAGTTTCTTGTCGAACAAGGCGCGTTCCTGCGCTTCGGCAGCAAGGAGCAGCTCTTTCTTTTTCAAATAGGTTTCGTAGTTGCCATCAGTGGAGAACAGATTGCCGCGATCCAGTTCGACTACGCGCGTGGCAAGACTGTTGACGAAGGTGCGATCATGGCTGACGAACAACAATGCGCCGCGATACTCCTTCATCGTCGCTTCGAGCCATTCGATGGCGTCGATATCAAGATGATTGGTGGGTTCATCGAGCAGCAAAATTTCCGGCTCGCAAACCAACGCACGCGCGAGCAAAGCGCGACGACGCCAGCCACCGGAGAGTTCAGAAAAAATCGCCTTGCCATCGAGCTGCAGCTTGGTCAGCACCGTATCGACGCGTTGCTCCAGTTGCCAGCCATTATGTGCATCAAGAATGGCTTGCAGTTGTTCCAAGCGTTTAGTTTGCGCTGCCATTGGATGCGAGCCGATTTCTTGCGCGAGTTCGTGATACTCCTTCAATGCTGCGCCAACTTCCGGCAAGCCTCCAGCCACCACATCGGCAACGCTTTCATTGCTGAGCGTGGTGATGTCCTGCGCCAGATGCGCCAAACGTGCGCCGGGTTGCACCCAGACAATGCCTTCATCGGGTGGCTGCTCGCCGCGCGCGAGTTTCAGCAGCGACGATTTGCCTTCGCCATTACGACCGACGAGGCACACGCGTTCACCCGCATCGATGTGCAATGAAACATGATCGAGCAGTGGGCGAGCGCCATAGGCGAGAGAAACGTTATCGAAGCGGAGTAACAAGATGGATACCGATGGTCGAGGAGGGCGGGGAAGATAGCAGATTGGTATTTCCGTGTAGGTCGGGTTTTAAACCCGACGGCAATGTCGGACGTCGGGTAAACGCCGAAGACGGCTAACCCAACCTACAAGAGATGTACTCGCTGCTCAGCAAGAACGTGATGAGGAAGTTTCAAGGTTTTGCGGCATTCGGCTTTAAAAACAACGCCGGATCGACCATCGCACGATTCAATGAAATACCAAAGTGCAGATGCGGTCCCGTCACACGCCCCGTGGCGCCCACCAATCCAATCACTTCACCGCGCTTTACTTGCTGTCCGATCTTCACGTCGATGCGACTCAAGTGACAGTACATAGTCGCCAAGCCATCACCATGATCGATGAACACGGTATTGCCATTGAAAAAGAATTCGCCGACTTCGGTGATGACGCCATCGGCGGGTGATTTGATTGGCGTGCCCGAAGGTGCAGGAATGTCCATACCACTATGAGGATTGCGCGCTTCGCCATTGAAGATGCGACGAAAGCCAAAAGTGGGACTGCGTTTGCCGTTGATGGGTGGCAACAGATCGAAATCAGGCGTCACCGTTTCGGTGTAATGCGTCAATGCGGCTTCGGTGCGTTTCGATTCGCCTTCGATGCGCTTCAAGTCTTCTTCATTGGGATTGACCTGGCGCGGGTTGCTGAGCGTGACGTTTTCGGTGCGGTATTTTTTGTCCTTGATGGTGAAGTGCAGTTCGCTGTTCTTGTTGTTGCTGTTCACTTGCAACACTTGCCGGCCGGGTTGTGCAGCAAGAGGAATGCCTACCAATGCCAGCCACCTCTGTTGATCCTTGATGACGGTGACGCGGTAGTTGCCGTATTTAACGACGGGCGCTTGTTCGCTGTTGGGTAGAGTGATGATGGCAACGCCGCCGGGTACGCGGCTTTCGGTTGGCAGCGTGAGAGCGTGAGCCGATATGGCGAATAACAGTAGGGGCGAGGCATGCCTTGCCCACTTAAAGGCGTTGATCGCAACTTTGATAAAGAGAAAGAAGGGCGACGCATGCGTCGCCCCTACGTTGGTTGTGCAGGGCGACATTTTGATCGTGCCCCCTCCCTGGTCCTCACACGCACGCGGGGGAGGGTTGGGGTGGGGGTAATTCATCGGCCGCATTGAGTTATTCATCATCACGTTGCACATTCGTAACTGTCGCCGTTACACCGCCCTTAGCCAACCGCGCATTGATCTCATCACCGACACGCAACGTACTCGCATCGCTCACTGCATGACTTTGTGCATCGCTGACAATGGCGTAGCCACGTGTCAATGTTGCCAATGGGCTCAATGCTTCCAGCGTGCGAGCGGCGGTGGTCAAGCGAGCGCGCATGCGTACTTGATGTTCGCGTATCAATGTGTGCATGCGTACTTGCAAATGATGCAACTGCGAGCGTGCATTGGCCAGGCGCAGTGCAGGCGATTGCGCTTGCAGGCGAGCGGTTTGCGAACTCAGCAGGCGTTTGCGAATTTCCAGGTCGAATAACCATGCTCGGCTCAATCGTTGTTCGAGTTCATCGAGGCGTTGTGCGCGTTGGCGAAGCTGCACGCCGGGATGCACTTGGCTCAAACGACGTTGCAGATACACCAGCGCTTGTTGATGGGTGAGTAACTGTCGACGTAGTCCATTGATCAGACGGCGTTGCAGCACATACAAACTTTGCAGCCAGGTGTGTTGATTAGGAACCACCAGTTCCGCCGCACCAGAAGGCGTGGGGGCGCGCACGTCGGCAACAAAATCGGCGATGGTGAAATCCACTTCATGACCGATGCCGGTGATGAGTGGAATGCGGCAATCGTAAATCGCGCGCGCCACCATTTCTTCATTGAATGACCACAGGTCTTCAAGCGAGCCGCCGCCGCGTGCCAGGATCAGCACATCGCAATCTTTACGCGCATCCGCAAGACGAATCGCTGCAGCGATTTGAGCAGCGGCTGCCGCGCCTTGTACCGGCACGGGATAAATCAGCACCGGAATACTGGGGAAGCGGCGCTTCAAAATATGCAGAATGTCGCGAATGGCCGCACCGGTGGGCGAGGTGATCACGCCAATGCGCGTGGGCAGGTCGGGCAGTGTTTGTTTGTATTCCGCGGCGAACAATCCTTCGGCCGCGAGCTTGGTTTTTAGCTGCTCGAACTGCCGACGCAACGCGCCTTCGCCGGCTTCTTCCATGACATCGACTAAAAATTGATAGTCGCCGCGCGGCTCGTACAGACTCACGCGGCCTTTCACCAGCACGTGCATGCCATCCTTGGGCGCGAAGTTCACCAGCATGTTGCGCTGGCGGAACATCGCGGAACGCAGTTGCGCCGATTCGTCCTTGAGCGAGAAGTACCAGTGACCGGAACTGGGCCGCGACAGATTGGAGATTTCTCCTTCCAGCCAGAGTCCGCCGAAGCCGCGCTCCAGCAGCACCCGCGCCTCGCGGTTGAGGCGCGCGGGAGTGTAGATGTCGCGGTCATCCTTGTTTGCGGGCGGCGATACGGGTGGGGAGAAGTCGAAGCTTTGAGTCATTGCCGAATACTAGTGGTGGCGGACCCGCGTGTCTGCCTGTGCCTTGGGCGATGGTGGCTCCGGATGGGCGCAATGAATCTCGCCCCTACGAAACAAACAAGCCATGCGCCACACCATGCCCAAGCCGGGAATGGCCTCATTACCCTTCTGTCATTTACCCCGGCCCCGGTCGCACGTACAATGCCGCCCCTTATTTTTCAAGCCACTCAATATTTTGGACTGCGGTTTGAACGGCGGTTTCGATGACGGAGTCGGCTCCCAACGAGGCGGGCTGCACTATGCGAATTCTTGAGGACGCACTTACTTTTGACGACGTGCTCCTGGTGCCTGCCTACTCCCAGGTGCTACCGCGCGATGTGGACCTGAGCACTCAGTTCACCCGCAATATCCGCCTGAACCTGCCCATGTTGTCCGCCGCGATGGACACCGTTACCGAAGCGCGACTGGCCATCACCATCGCCCAGGAAGGCGGCATCGGTATCGTTCACAAGAATCTCACTCCCGCTCAGCAAGCGGCCGAAGTGGCGCGGGTCAAGCGCTACGAGTCCGGTGTACTGCGCGACCCGATTACCGTCACACCCGAAACCACCGTGCGCAAAGTGGTGGAACTGTCACGCCAACATGGCGTGAGCGGCTTTCCGGTGGTCAAGGGCAAGACAGTAGTCGGTATTGTCACCAACCGCGACCTGCGTTTTGAAAATCGTCTCGATGTGCCGGTGAGCGACATCATGACGCCGCGCGAAAAGCTGGTGACGGTGAACGAATCCGCCAGCATCGACGATGGCAAGGCACTCATGCACCGGCACAAACTCGAACGCGTGCTGGTGGTGAATAAAGACTTCGAGCTGCGTGGCTTGATGACGGTGAAAGACATCACCAAGCAAACCACTTTCCCGAATGCCGCTCGCGATGCCCATGGCAAGCTGCGTGTTGGCGCTGCAGTGGGCGTGGGCGATAACACCGATGAACGTGTGGAAGCGCTGGTGCGCGCCGGCGTCGATGCGCTGGTGGTCGATACCGCACACGGCCACAGCAAGGGCGTGTTGGACCGCGTGCGCTGGATCAAACAGAACTTCCCGCAAGTCGATGTGATCGGCGGCAACATTGCTACCGGTGCCGCAGCTAAGGCTTTGGCCGATGCCGGCGCAGATGCGGTGAAGGTGGGCATCGGTCCTGGTTCGATATGCACGACCCGCATTGTTACCGGCGTTGGTGTGCCGCAGATCTTCGCCATCGATCAAGTCGGCGCGGCGTTGAAGGGCAGCGGCGTGCCGTTGATTGCTGATGGTGGCGTTCGCTTCTCAGGCGATCTTGCCAAAGCGATCGCAGCCGGTGCGCACAGCGTGATGATGGGCAGCATCTTCGCCGGTACCGAAGAAGCACCGGGCGAAACCATTCTGTATCAAGGCCGCACCTATAAGAGCTATCGCGGCATGGGCTCGATCGGCGCCATGCAACAAGGCTCGGCAGATCGTTACTTCCAGGAAAACAGCGGCAACAATCCCAACACCGCCAAGCTGGTGCCGGAAGGCATCGAAGGCCAGGTGCCATACAAAGGTTCCGTTGTCACTGTGTTGTTCCAGATGGCCGGTGGTCTGCGCGCGTCGATGCACTACTGCGGTTGCTCGACCATCAACGAAATGCATGACAAAGCCGAGTTCGTGAAGATCTCTTCCGCCGGTATGCGCGAGAGCCACGTGCACGACGTGCAGATTACGAAGGAAGCGCCGAACTATCGGCGCGAGTGAGATGAGGATCACCCTCACCCCAACCCTCTCCCTGAGGGAGAGGGGGTAAGAGTGACAGAGCAAGTGAATTGTCTGGTTCTTCACTCATGAAGATTAAGAGTGGTCAGCAAGCGATGATGATTGTCGAGCGAATAAATCTTCTTCCCCTCTCCTTGAGGGAGAGGGGGTAAGAGTGACGGAGCAAGTGAATTGTTTGGTTCTTCACTCATGAAGATTAAGAGTGGCGAGTAAGCGATGGTGATTGTCGAGCCAATAAATCTTCTTCCCCTCTCCCTTAGGGAGAGGGCAGGGTGAGGGTGCTCTTACTCTGTTTATAAATTTGAGTGGAGTAGGTTGGGCTAAGTCTTCGCAGCCCAACATCATTGCAATGACGAACGTTGAGCCGCGAAGACTTAGCCCAACCTACACCTGGTCTTAAAAACGTGCCCGTAACCGAAAACCTCGATATCCACGCCCACAAGATTCTGATTCTTGATTTCGGCGCGCAATACACACAGTTGATTGCTCGCCGCGTTCGCGAGTCCGGTGTGTTCTGCGAAATTCATCCCTGGGATATCAGTGATGAAGAGCTTCGCAAATTCGGCGCACGCGGCATCATTCTTTCCGGTGGGCCTGAATCAGTCACCGATAGCGAGCCGCCTAAAGCGCCGCAGTCTGTGTTCGAACTCGATGTACCGGTGCTGGGCATTTGCTACGGCATGCAGACCATGGCGCAGCAGCTTGGCGGTCGCGTTGCACCCGGCAATCATCGTGAATTCGGCTATGCGCAAGTGACGATGAGCGCGCCCTGTCGTTTGTTTAACGATATCCGCGATCACGCCGATGCCAATGGCCTTGGCTTGCTTGATGTATGGATGAGTCACGGCGATCGCGTTGAATCATTGCCGCAGGGCTTTATCGTTGTTGGTGTGACACCCAATGCGCCACTGGCCGCGATGGCCGATGAACAGCGTCGCTTCTACGGTGTGCAGTTTCATCCTGAAGTCACGCATACCTTACAAGGCACGCGCATACTCGAACGCTTCGTGCGCGAGATCTGCGGCTGCGAAGCGCGCTGGGACGCCGGCAACATCATTGCTGATTCGATTCATCGCATTCGCGAACAAGTGGGCACCGACCACGTGGTGCTGGGTTTGTCGGGTGGTGTGGATTCATCCGTCGTCGGTGCACTGTTGCATCGGGCGATTGGCAAGCAACTTACCTGTGTGTTCGTCGATCATGGCTTGCTGCGCGCCAATGAAGGCGATCAAGTCATGGAGACTTTCGCCAAGCACATGGGCGTGAATGTCATACGCGTGAATGCCGAAGAACGCTTCCTGACGGCACTGAAAGGCGAGGTCGATCCCGAACGCAAGCGCAAGATCATTGGCCGATTATTTGTTGAAGTGTTTGAAGAGGAATCCGCCAAACTCAAAGGCACACGCTGGTTGGCGCAAGGCACGATTTATCCCGATGTGATCGAGTCTGCTGGATCGAAGACCGGCAAAGCACACGTCATCAAGAGCCATCACAACGTCGGCGGCTTGCCCGAGAATATGAAGCTCAAGCTACTCGAGCCATTACGTGAGTTGTTCAAGGACGAAGTACGTCGCATTGGTGTCGAGCTTGGCTTGCCGCGTACGATGGTGTATCGCCATCCCTTCCCAGGTCCTGGTTTGTCGGTGCGCATTCTTGGCGAAGTTACCAAGCAATACGCCGACCTGCTGCGCCAAGCCGATGCCATCTTCATCGAAGAGTTATACAAACACGATTTGTATGATCGCACCTCGCAAGCCTTCGCTGTATTCCTGCCGGTGCGTTCCGTCGCCGTGATGGGCGATGGTCGTCGTTACGATTATGTGATTGCCTTGCGTGCCGTAGAAACCATCGACTTCATGACGGCCCACTGGGCGCGCCTGCCGTATGAATTTCTCGATCACGTGTCACGCCGCATCTGCAACGAAGTGCGCGGCATCTCGCGAGTTACTTACGACATCAGCAGCAAGCCGCCCGCGACGATTGAGTGGGAGTGATTTTTTAGGTCGGGTTAGCCGTCTTCGGCGTTTACCCGACCAAAAAAACCACATGTCGCAACAACTTTCATTTCTTGAAGAACCCAAAAAACCAACCGACAGGCTGTTCTTCGCGGTGCTGCCCGATATAGCAACCGCACAACGCGTTTCGCTGCTAACCCAACAGCTACGTCGTAATCACAACCTAATGAGATGGACTCCTCCCGTTCTGAATCGGCATCGATGTGCCACAGTGGAGGTGTAGAACTTTCACTGACAAACGAGAGGAGTCCACCATGAATATTACCGTTGTGGGTCTGGATA
>Ga0105250_10002057_pt1 | contig 10334 bp, 9 predicted proteins | sample KBSS54metaG_FD_80425 | JGI IMG/M metagenome (GOLD analysis project Ga0105250, IMG submission 80425) | Switchgrass rhizosphere microbial communities from Kellogg Biological Station, Michigan, USA - KBS S5-4 metaG | ecosystem: Host-associated > Plants > Roots > Rhizosphere > Soil | place...
AGTATTCTCATTGATGGAGGGTACCAAACGAAAAGGCTTCAAGAAGAAACGTTGGAAGAAGAAATTGCTTATTATGAAAAGGACTTTGAAGAGTATGTATTTAATAGTTGGGATGATTTCTTTAAAAGTGAAAAAGAAGTGTATACAAGATGGTCTCCATTATTAGAACTTGCAGTTAAGGATCTTGGTATAGAAATAGATAATAAAGTATGTTGGCATGCGAGGGGTACAACAGCTGGTAATATCGTAAAGGGTATGCACAAGGATGAAATAATGGATATATATGAGGAGTTACCATCTAATATAATATTACTTCGTGCTACAGTACCAAAAATTTGGGATGAGTATAGAGGGAAGACAGCGAGTATTTTTAGTGAGAGAACAAAAGCGACAGTAAAACTAATCCCGAATTCTACCCATCTGTTACATTGGGATTATCCGGAGGTTATAGTAGAAGAAATAAGAAAACATTGGTAAAGTCCAATATAACTTAAAAAGGTTGATTCTTGTAATGTATTAGAATCAACCTTTTTGAAGTGTATGTAATAAAACGTATTGAGTAAGTTGTTTGCTTAAAGTGTTATTTTTTTGCCGGTGTATTTCCCATCGCGATAGAAATTCTATTCCAACTATTAATTTGATTAATAATCAAGACAAGGTCAATATATTGTTTTTCATCATAATGTTCACATACTCGTTTGTATAGGGAATCAGGAACTCTTTTAGTAGGAATAAGTGTAATATGCTCAGCTAATTCAATTGCGATTTTTTCCTCCGCTGTATAAAAAGTACATTCACCCCAAGTACTTAAGCAATAAATTCTTTGTTCAGTCTCTCCCATTTTTCGTGCATCAGATGTATGTAAATCTATGCAGTAAGCACAGCCATTGATTTGAGAAACTCTAATTTTAATAAGTTCTCTAGTCGTTCGATTAATCGTGGATTGTTTTGTGTACTTTTCCATGTCCATCATAATTTTCATAGCATCAGGTGCAGCATCATAGTAAGAAATTCTTTGCGTCACAACACAACACTCCTTTTAGCTTAAAATATTATTCATTATATCTTGAAGTGGTCGTTCATACTAATTATTTGTACTAAAACGCAAACTGCTTAAAGCTTAGATTGTATTAGCTGAAATGTTAACGCAACAGTTCTAATACAAAAGTAGTAGTTTGTTAATTAAAGTTTCAATCTCCAGATGGATTTTTCCTGTTAGTTTTTGAAATACAATACTAATAGAAATAATGAATTTGGAGGTTTATTATAATGATTACACACATTTCAGATATTAAACTACAAACTGTTTCTATAGAAGGAGTAAAACAAGTATACAGAGATATATTATCTTTTTCGATAAAAAAAGAAACAGCATCATTTATTCAATTTGAAGTAACGCCATACACAACAATTAGTTTTCAGGAAGTGTATGAACCAATTGCACCTGCGCATTTCGCTTTTGAGATTCCATATTCAAAATTTCAAGAAACAGCAAACTGGCTTGAAGGATCTGGTTTACTCATTGTGAAATGGAAAGATGGTCATACAATTGACGAGGAGAGCGGTCGATTCAATTTATACTTTAAAGACGGTGATGGAAATCTTCTTGAAATTATCGCACATAGTTATATTAATGAAGAGGTATTAGTTTCACATTCACCGTTAAACGTTTTATACGTAAGGGAAATTGGTCTTCCTGTTAAAAGTGTACCTGTATTTACGGAGTGGTTGAAATCAAATCTAAATATGAAAACGATGGAAGATGGGGACATTTTTAACTTTGTTATAGGTGGCACTGCATACATTGTTGCAACTTGGTGGCAGCGAGCTTGGATTCCAATTGCTATGAAAGCTTTACCACCAAAAGTACATGTTTCTTTCGGAACACCAGATCAAGCATTTTTACAACGAATACAAAATAATTTGAAGAAAAATAGTGTTCCATATGAATGTAAACATAATGAAGTATTATTTATTGAGCAGGGATATACGTTTACTGTCTTGTATACACCAGAGTTCCGTTCTGATATTGCTAGTAAATTAAACTTACCACTTTCTATTTAGTTATAGAGAGCGGTAAGTTTATATTGTTTTAAAGAATATAAAATCTAGTTATTATGTTGATGTAACATTTGAGCTATTCCTTGACCAAATGACCAGTTCTCAATTGATGTCTCATGTAAAGTAATGAAAACATCAGCACTAGAGATGTGTAATATAGTAGCCGTGGTAGTTGCTATAGCATTATACAAATCCTTTTTTTGATTCATTGTTCTTCCTGGTCCACACGTAATTGAAACATAAATCATATTATTAGATCGTTTTGTTGAATCCTCTAATAGATAAGAAGAATCATAAAACAGCTGATGGGATGCATAAGGTAAAAACATTTGGAAATAATCGTTTTCGGGGATATTAAAATGTTCCATTAATGAATGATGGATTTTGATACTTACATTTTTTAATAACTTATTATCGGATAATTCTTCAGGATGATAAACAGTAACAAATGGCATATTAGAGCACTTCCTTTCTTTTGAATTCATTTTACTTCCAATCATTTCATTTGTATAATTGAAAATATATTAACTTATTATCAATAAAATCGATAAAGATGGTGTGTCAAATGGAAATAAAAGAATTAATTACATTTAAAAAAATTATTGAAGAAGGAACGTTTTCACAAGCTGCTAAACAATTAAACTATGCACAATCAACTGTAACAGCACATATAAAAAAGCTAGAGAATGAAATAGGTTTTCTATTATTTGAAAGAGGATGGGATGCGAGATTAACAGAAGAGGGAAAACTCTTTGCAGAGGAAGTAGAAAACTTATTAACACATTGGGAGTATTCCAAATCTCAAGCACAACGTATTAGTAATGAAGAGAGAGGAAGTTTAAGAATTGGTCTATTAGAATCTTTTGCTAAAAGGTTAATTCCAATAATATTAAAGTTTTTAAACGATGAAAAACCATATATACATTGTGATTTTGTAGTGGGAAATACTGCACTTTTAGCAGAGATGATTAAACAAAATAAGGTCGATTTTGCGGTGTGTGGACATAATAATAGTTCGAATATAAAATTCACTCCAATAAGTGATGAACAAATTGAATTTATAGTAAACCATCCGAATCATCCTTTACTACAAAAAGATTTTGTTGAAGTATTTGATATTATAGATTACCCCATACTTGTAGGTGAAAATAGTTGTTTTTCATATCAATCTGTAAGTTCTTTATTAGCGGAAAATAATTTGTCTTTTAAGAGAGTATACAATTGTAGTGCTTTGAACCTTATTCCACAAATGCTCTTTGAGAATGCTATAGGAATTATACCAAAAGGTACAATTTTGAATGAAGAAGTACTATCTTTTAAGATTAAGGGTATTAATTCTAACATTCCGATTGGTATATTAATATCTACTAAAAATAAAAATTATTTAAGTCAAACGAAACAAAAAATTATGAACATCATTAAAGTAGCCCTATAATTATGCAGAAAATAATTATATGGCTATTTTTAATACGTATTTTTCATTTATTATTTCAAAGGTTTTATAATGACAGGATTTATATGAGTAGAAGGATTCCCTAACATTACAGTGAATTTAAAATAAAGGTGTAGTAATAATACTATATAGTTTAAGGAGGAGAAGATTTGAATTTAGGTGAGTTGATAGCCAAAGGAAATACAGCGAAGATATATCTTCATGAAAATAAAGTTATTAAATTATTTGAGGAATACCTTCCAAACACAGAGTCTACAAATGAAGCAAAAAAACAAAAATATGCTTATTCATGCGGACTACCAGTTCCGAACGTATTTGAAGTGACAAAGATACAAAATAGACAGGTAATTATTATGGAATATGTAAAAGGAGAAAATATTGGCGAACTCCTGCTTAATAATCTAAATAAGGCAAAACATTACATCAATATTTGTGTTAATGAACAAAAAAAGATTCATGCTATACGTGTGAATATAGATGAAATGGAACCAATGAGAGAAAGGTTAGAGCGTCAAATTAAATCTGTTCATAAATTGGATGAAAACAAAAAGAAAAATATTTTACAAAAATTAGATTCAATTGTATTTGATTCTAGGCTATGTCATGGAGATTTTCATCCGTTTAATTTGATTTTGAGTAACGATAACGTAAAAATTATAGACTGGATAGATGCAAGTTCAGGTGATATCCGTGCAGATGTATTTCGTACATACTTATTGTACGCTCAGGTCTCAGTAGAATTAGCTGAAATGTATTTACATATGTATTGTAGAAATACTGGCCTATCAAGAGATGAGATTTTTCAATGGGCTCCAATTATTATTACAGCTAGATTTGCTGAGAAGATATCTCCGCATAACGCAGTTTATTTAAATGGAGTGTTAGATCAGTATGTATAATTAAAAAACAAATAAAATCCAGTAAGTAATTATCCTTATATAGGATGTGGTTTAACTATTGTAGCTAAACCACATTTGCTTTACATTTTGATTAATGAATCTTTATTTTCAAGTTTCATTCTATAAAGATTCATTATCCGTACTTGATTCTCAGTTAATTCTTCTTTATTCCAATACATGTGCATTAAACTATATTCAAATATCTCTTTTAATTTGATAAACAACGGAAGCTTGTCTATCATTTCTTTAGGTAGTTCTCTTTCTTCTTGATACCCGTCAAGTATCGCTTTTGTAATAGAATTCTCATAGTCAACAATATTCCCATTTCCAGCAAATGAATATTCTATTGCACTATAAATTGGAACTGCTAAATCGAATATGTAAAAGTGTTTTTCACAGTCTTGAAAATCAATCATGGATAAGTTTGAATCGCTATCAACTAAAATGTTTTCTAACCATAAATCTCCATGGATCAGGCCGTAGTTCGTAGATGTTTTTGGTAGGTTCTTAATGGAAGATAAAACATCGCATGCAATTTCTCTAATAATAGTCTCTTCATTAGGGATATATTTAAGGAAATTATATTCTTCATTTTCATACCAAGCGTTAATATGTTTAACTCGTTCAATACTTTCAAAGTCTTGAGATATCAGATGTAATTTGCCAATTTCTTGACCCAATTGTTTAAATACATCGGGATTCCATTCACTTCTTGGTAAGTGAATGCCAGGAGCAGCTTTATAAACTACAGCAAATACCTCCTTGTCTAATGATAAATTTTCTACTAAATTCCCCTGTAAAGAAGGTATGATTGGTGGAACACCTAATCCAGTTTGATATAAAAAGTTTGTATATTTAACTTCTTCTAACTGTTCTTCATATGTTTTATAGTTTGTAATTCTAATGAAGTAATTCCCTTGTACTGTATTACATTGATACATTTCGTTTGTTATGGGTTTAATGTTAATAAAATGTAATGGATAACGTTCGTTTACTAATGTGAGTATTTCTTTTTCTAATTCCTTCATTTTGAATTCCTCTCTATATTTAAATTTTTTCAACCTAAAAACTAAAAGTTCCTTAATTTACAAAATTCGTGTTTTATTTTATGAAATCCTTTAAAAAGATATATCCTGTAATTTACGTGTTAATAATTAGTAGGGTAGGAACACTCCACAATGATTAAAGTTAAATTGAAAAGTGAATAGAATATATGACAAAATAAGATAGCTGAAAAAATATAAAACAAAGTATTTAAGGATTTTAGAGAATGGTTCGTGTTATAAACCACAAGAAACATCAAAAAAAAGAAACGTATCCCTCTTATAATTTTTAGTGGGGAGTGAAGTAAATGAATGAGTATATACAGCAAATGATTGATTGGATTGAGAAGAATTTGAGGAAGGGATTCTCATTGGAAAAATTATCGCATTACATGGGATATTCCCCTTATTATTGTTCTTTCAAATTTCATCAAGCAACAGGTGTCAGCATTAGGCATTATGTTCTTCTTAGAAGATTGTATTTATCTACGGAGGAATTGACGAACGGTAGAAAGATAATAGATATCGCAATGGATTACGATTACTCTTCGCAAGAGGCTTATGGTAGAGCTTTTAAAACTGTTTTTGGTATAACCCCAAAAGATTTCCAACTTAACAAGATGCCAGTTCAATCATTTGTTAAACTCAATATAAATAAAGAAGAGGAGTTTAAAATGAATATTTCTAGAAAAATAGAGGTTGAGCAGTTACGAAATAGGAAATGTGAACTGTTCGATAAAGACGTACTAAATATATTAAATGGCCAATTTATGTATGAAGAATTTAAAAACGAAAAATTAATGGGAGAGTCTGATTATGCCCCATTTAATGAAGCAATGTGTGTAAATGCTACTAGTACACAAGTTTTCGATGAAGAATTCATTGAAGTAAGAGCAAGGGGGCATAATAGTTCAGTAGAGAATTATATAAAAAAGGTTATAGATCCATTAGAAAAGTTTTTTAAGAATAATTATGAATGTATTGTTTTATGGTTTGGTGAAGATATGTTTTGCCAAATGAACCTAGTAACAATACTTTCTTATCTTGAGCAGTCAGGCTATGAGGGGAGAGTGATTTTAAATAGCTTTAGGGAAGATGAATTCAAAGTCAGTCAAACTGAACTTAAGTTAGGTAACTATTGTTCTGTATACAAAGAGGTATTGGTAAACCATAGAAAACCATCTGTGGATTTACTCCCAGTGATGTATCAGGCTATAAAGTTATATTTAGAAATGTTAAAAGAAGATAATGCTGTAACAAAATTCATCTACAAAAATAAAGAATTATCAAACCAAGAATTATTAATAAAGTTGTTCCATCTTTTTCACGCAATCGGATATGGAGATTCTCAGTACATAGAACTTATTAATAAAATAAAGAAGAAAGCTGCACCTAAAATATAGGTGCAGCTTTCTATTTATATACGTTCAAGTGAATCTAACTCTGCTTCTACAAATGTCATTAATTCTTTAATAGTTTCACCAGAGAAATCAAAACGAATACCAGCTGCTTCATACACTTCTTTTATAGATTTTGAGCTTCCTAGTGATAATGCCTTCCTATAATTATTTAGTGCTTGTTTAGGATTTTTTTTATATTGTTTATACATTTGCAGTGCACCAAGTTGTGCGATTGCATATTCAATATAATAGAATGGTACTTCAAAAATATGAAGTACTGGCAACCAACTCGTTGCTATCCAGTTTTCGTAACCATCAATATGTATGACGCTAGACTGATAATGTTTTTGAAGTTGTAAGTATTTTTCATTTCTTTCCTCAGTAGTATGATTAGGGTTTTCATACAGCCAGTGTTGGAACTGATCTACGATAAGCATAACAGGTAAATATGAAATAACATCTTTAAAGTAGTTGATTTTTGCTTGTTTTAAATCTTCTTTGTCTGTATAGAAAGTATCCCAATAGTCTATTGTGAATACTTCCATTGTCATACTAGCTAGTTCAGCCGTTTCAGCGGGAATTTCTATATACTGTCGTAATTCTAATGGTTTTACGCACTCGTTATGAATGCTATGCCCCATTTCATGTATGAAAGTAATAATATCATCTTGTGTATAGTTTAGGTTCATAAAAATAAAAGATAATTGAGAAGCAGGTAAGTACTCACAAAAACCACCAGCTGCTTTTCCTTTACGACTTCCTAAATCTAAGCAATCATGAGTATACATTTGGTTTAATAAAGCTGAAAATTCAACATCTAGTTTATTGAAGATATAAGTGCATTTTTCAATTAAATCTTTTTCATTTGCAATTGGTTTAAGCACTTTTTGATCAGGTGCTACAGCTGTTACATCCCATGGGCGAAGCGTATCTACTTGTAGTTTCTCTTTTTTCTCTTGTAATATTTTATCTTTAAGTGGTACAACGTACTCTCGTATTGATTCGGCTAGTTCATAGCAATCTTTCGCTGTATAATCAAAACGCTCATATTTTTTGAACATATAATCACGATAATTCTCTACTTGAATGTTTTTTGCTTTTTGGTGGCGAATGTTAATTAATGTATTTAAGATGCTTTGGAGTTCTTTTTCAACAGATAAAAACTGTTCGGAAATAATTGTTTTTGCTTTTTTACGGATGTCACGATTCGGATTTTGTAAATAGGATTGTAATTCCGTTATCGTTTTTTCTTCGCCGTCCCAATTTCCACTTAGTCCTCCTGTAATTTCAAAGTACTCTGTTACTAATTGGTCTTCTTTAATTTCTAATTCGATATTTTCCTCGCAAAATAAAGTTTGAGCATTTTTTATTTTTACATCTAATAAACCATATACTTTAGAATCTAATTCCATTCGAAATGGTGACTGTAAGTATTTATTATTAAATAAATTTTGATAACGTTTTAAAAGTGGCTTTACAAATTGTTGATCATGTTCAAAAGTATCTTTTATTTCTTTATTATCTGTATTACTTTGAAAGGCGATATAGTGTAATCGTAATTGTTCTTCGATTTCCCAAATTAATGTAGATTGTTCTTTTAACCAGTGTTCAAGGTCTAGTTTTGAAGAAATCTTTTTATTTATTAAAGTTGAAAGAGCTTGTTCCAATTCAAGTATATTACTAATATCAATCGTATTTACGTGCAGCATTATATATCCCTCACTTTTTATTTACTTAAGGAAGTATTCTTTTTCTTTATTACAATCCCTTTTTTTCCTAAAAAGTTTGTGCCCACTACTCCAAGAACAATCAGAATTGTGCCGATGATATGGTAGTATGCGATTTGTTCATGTAAGAATGCAACTCCTGCGATAATGGTAATAAGTGTAGATAAATTGCTGAAAACACTTATTTTAGCTGCTTCAATATAAGATAATGAATAGTTTAATAACAATGCGGTCAGTAAAGAAGATAGTAATCCTAAATATAAAATGGAAATAAGAAATGTTCCATTCATAAATGGCTTAAAGAATATAGTTAATGTACCTTTGTTTATATGGCTAGTGATAGCAATTACATTAAAACTAATAAAACCAATCGCTGTCATTGTGTAAGTTAGATCCATTAGCCTGAAATTCTTTGTCATTTTTCGAGCTAATACATTATAGCAAGCAGATGATAATGCCGATAACAAAATAAGAATAACACCGATGAGACTAGTTTCATGTGCCTCTAAACCATTCATGATAAATATATAAATAACACCGATGACAGAAACGAGAACAGAGGTTTTTTGCCATATATTCGTATATTCTTTTAAAAAATAGGAAGCTAATATCATCGTAAATATAGGAATTGCCGCTTGGATAATTCCAGCTTCAGATGAACTTGTATACACTAAGCCAAACGCTTGGAAAGCAAAAAATAGTGCTGGATAAAATATTGCAATTGGTAAAAGGGCAAGTATGTTTTTAAATGATATATTTAACTGTACAAAACCGAAAATAACGGGAATGCTTGCAGCTACGAAAGCAATTGTAAAACGATGAGCAAGAGTATCGAGGGGACTCGTAACTGTTAGTGCTAATTTCACAAACATAAAGGAGAATCCAATAATAAATGAATAGAGTAATGCTGATAAATATGCCTTTGTTGTATGTTTCATAATTTCACCTCATAGTAGTTGATTTCTTACTGGCCAGTATACGTACATAGTAATCTTTCTGATCTAGTGCTACAATGTGAACAAATACAAACTGTACCGGTACAAATTAAAGGTTGAGGTGGTAATGATGTATAAGTATTTACATGTTTTAAACGACTTAGAAAGTATGATTCAAAATGGAGAGGTAAAAGAAGGGGGAAAATTACCGTCTATTCGGGCTTTAGTTACGCAATATGAATGTAATAAGGCGACAGTTATACGTGCACTTCATGAATTAGAAAAGCGTCATATTATTTATTCCGTCCCTCAAAGTGGATACTACGTTGTTAAGAAATCCGGGAGTATCATAGAAACTAACGAGATAATTGATTTTGCTTCCTCAGCACCAGATCCAGATGTGTTTCCGTATTTAGATTTTCAACATTGTATTAATAAGGCCATTGATACATATAAAAACGACTTGTTCATATATGGAACGCCGAAAGGTTTACCAATTCTAATTCCAGTTATTCAAAAACAGCTGACAAACTATCAAGTTTTCACAAAAGAAGAAAATATTTTTATAACGTCAGGTGTACAGCAAGCGCTTGCTATATTAACATCTATACCATTTCCGAATGAAAATGAAACGATATTAATTGAACAGCCAACCTATCATCTATATATTGAATATCTAGAAATAAATAAAATTCCTGTAATCGGTATTAAACGTACGAATGAAGGTATCGACTTAAATGAATTGGAACGTATATTTCGAACAGAAAAAATAAAATTCTTTTATACGATACCGAGATATCATCATCCGCTTGGAAC
>Ga0105250_10002061_pt1 | contig 10312 bp, 7 predicted proteins | sample KBSS54metaG_FD_80425 | JGI IMG/M metagenome (GOLD analysis project Ga0105250, IMG submission 80425) | Switchgrass rhizosphere microbial communities from Kellogg Biological Station, Michigan, USA - KBS S5-4 metaG | ecosystem: Host-associated > Plants > Roots > Rhizosphere > Soil | place...
AAGGCCTCGCGCTGGTGGGCGGGAAACTCCAGAACCCGCCAGGGGTGCAAGGCACCGTGGTCCGGAGCGCATAGCGCCGCCTCGATCATCAGGTCCATGTCGCCGCTGTCCGGGCCCGGCATGGCCAGCCGCCTGGGCGAGACGGAGCGCCGCGTCAGCAGGGGCGCCAGGCCCGCCCGCTTGCGCGTGTCGGCAAAGCAGTGCTTGAGTGCATCCACCGCCTGGGCGAACTGCCGGGCCCAGGCCAGCACCTGTTCGCCCTCCGGCGTGAACCCCTGGAAGGGCCGGCCCGCACGCACCAGCGCGTGGCCGAACTCCGCCTCGGCCGAGCGTATGGCCTGGGCCAGCGCGTTGTCGGAGATGCCGCAGGCCTGCGCTGCGCGCGCCCAGTCACGCTCGCGGTCCAGGGCCAGCAGATGGGGAATGTATTTTTGCGTCAAGTCGGTTCTCCAGCGCGGGCTTGTGGGGGCGCCCAACCAAGTTGCGGTAAATGGCCGGTGGATGATTTCATTATGTTTTCAAGAATACAGCGAAATGCGTGCGCAGAATGCTTGCCGAACCTCGCCAGGCGTCAGGCCTTGGTCAGTTCCTGAGGTGCCTGGCCCAGCGTCGCAATCAACTGCCCGTACATGGCGTCCACGGCCGCCGAGCCCTGCGAGGCCTTGCTGCGCAGGGCCGACACTTGCATGGACACCAGCGGCGGCAGCTCGAAGCCGGCGGGCAGGTTCTGCAGCACCTGCAGGTGCGGCGGCACGCTGCAGCGCGTGAACACGGCCACGGCCAGGCCGCTTTCCACAGCGGCCAGCTGGCCGGCAAGGCTGGAGCTGTGATAGACCACGCGGTGCGCGCGCCGCTGGGCCGTCAGGCTGGACAGCGCCGCCGTGCGCGCCAGGCTGGCGGCCTCGTAGACGGCAATCGGCAGGGGATTCTTCCTCCACACCTCGTGCTGCGGCGGGCCCACCCAGACCAGGGGCTCGTGGAACAGCAGGCGCCCGCGCTGGGGCCTGTCGCGCGAGACCAGGGCCAGGTCCAGCGTGCCGCGCACCACCTGCGGGATCAGCGCGGTGGACTGCTCGCAGGTCAGCTCGATCTCCACGCCCTGGTAGCGGCCTGCAAAGCTGCGCAGCACGGGCGTCAGATAGGTGGATGCGTAGTCGTCCGGCACGCCCAGCCGCACGCGTCCGGACAGGTCGGGGCCGAACAGGGCCGCCTGCGCCTGGGTCTGCAGCTCCAGCATGCGCCGCGCATAGCCCAGCAGCTCCGCGCCGGCGGGCGTGAGCTGCAGATGGCGTGGGCCGCGCAGCAGCACGGGCTGGCCCAGCGCTGTCTCCAGCTTCTTGATCTGCATGCTCACGGCGGCCTGTGATCGGTGCAGCAGCGGCGCGGCAGCCGAGAGCGAGCCAGCATCCACCACGGCCACCAGGGCACGCAGCCAGTCGATCTGCAGGTCGGGGTGGTTCACGGCACGCTCCATGGATTCGAATATCGAATACTAAACCTGCAAACTATTTGCTTTACGGGAATTTCCTGCCACGAGACGATCGCGGCCATGCAAGACAGAACCCATTCCTTACAGGCCGCATCCGTAGCCTCCATCGCGCCCGCTCCCGCGCCCGCGCAAGCCGCTTCCACAGCGCAGGAGACACGCGGCCAGTGGCTGATGATTGCGGGCGGCGTGCTGCTGGGCACCGTCGGCGTATTTGTGGAAGAAGCCCGCCAGCACCCTTTGGTCACCGTGCTGTTTCGCTGCGCCTTCGGCGCGCTGGCGCTGCTGGCCTGGGGCCTGGCCACGGGCCGCGTGCGGGAGCTGCGCGTGCGCGGCAGAAGCTGGGCGGTGGTGGTGGCCACGGGCCTCCTCATGGTGCTGAACTGGGCGCTGTTCTTTGCCGCCATACCGCGCACCTCCATTGGCGTGGCCACCATCGTGTTCCACATCCAGCCGGTGTGGATCATGCTCTTTGGCACCCTGGTGCTGTGCGAGGCCGTGGCGCCACGGCAGGTGGCGGCCGTGCTGGCGGCGTTGCTGGGACTGGTGTTGACCACGGGGCTGCTGGGTGGCGATGCGGCGGCCTGGGGACCGGACCATGTGTCCGGACTGCTCATGTGCCTGGCCGGCTCGCTGTGCTATGCGGCCGTGACCATCCTGGCCAAGACCGAGAAGGTGGTCACGCCGTTTGCGCTGGCCTGGTGGCAGTGCGCGGTCGGTACCGTGCTGCTGCTGTGGGTGCCGCTGGTTCATGGCTGGCCGCAGGCGCCGTCGTCCTGGGCGTGGCTGGCCGGTCTGGGCGTACTGCACACCGGACTGGCCTATGCCATCCTTTTTGCGGGCATGGCGCGCCTCACGCTGGGCCGCATTGCCTTGCTGCAGTACGTCTATCCGTTGACGGCCATCGTGCTGGACTGGGCCGTCTACGGGCGTGCGCTGGGCTTCGTGCAACTGGCCGGCGTGGGCCTGATGGCCGGGGCGCTGCTGGTGGTCAAGGCCCGACAGCTGCGATGAGCCGTGCGGGCAATGAGCCGTGCGGGCCTTGTGCGCAGGGCCTACTCCTTGCCCAGCGCCTTGTACTGCTCGTACAGCTCGTCGGCCAGCCGGCGCAGGGCGCGGCCTATGGCGGCGTACTCGTACTCGTTGAGGTTGGCCAGCGAGGCGCGGCCCGAGGGGCGGTCGGACCCGAAGCCCCGGCCTGGCAGCAGCACGATGCCGGTCTCGTCCGCCACTCGGAACAGCATGTCGCCGGTCGAGGACTGCTGCACGGCCCATTGCGAGAAGGCCTCGCCGTAGAGCCGGCAGGTCACGTTCTGCAGGTCGATCAGCGTGTAGTAGTTGACCGAGTTGGGGTTCTCCAGCGGGGGCATGCCCAGCTCGCGGTACAGCGTGGCCTCGCGGCGGCGGATCAGTTGCTTGAGCGCCTGCTTGTAGGCGTCCGCTTCATCCATGAGCGCAAACAGCGAGAACAGCACCATCTGCACCTGCTGCGGCGTGGACAGGCCGGCCGTGTGGTTCAGCGCCACCACGCGGCTGTCGGCCACCAGGCGGTCGATGAACTTGAGCGAGCGCACATCGGGCAGCAGCGAGCGGTAGCGGTGGTCCAGCGCCTTCTTGGCGGACTCGGGCAACTGCGCCAGCGCATGGTCGAACACGTTGTCCTTGTGCGCCGCGATCACGCCCAGGCGCCAGCCCGTGGCCCCGAAATACTTGGAGAACGAATACACCAGCAGCGTGTTCTGGGGGCAGACCGAGAACAGGGACTGGAATTCATCGGCAAAGGTGCCGTAGACATCGTCGGTCAGGATCAGCAGGTCGGGCCGCTGCTCGGCCACGATGGCGCGCACGCGGTCCAGGCTGCGCTGGTCCATCTTCACGGACGGCGGGTTGCTGGGGTTCACGCAGAAGAAGATCTTGACGTCCGGGTCCTTGAGCTTGTCCAGCTCGGCGTCGGAGTACTGCCAGCCGTTGTCGGGGTCGGCGTGGATGGGCACTTCCTTGAGGTCGTACTGGGCCAGTTCGGGAATCTCGATATAGGGCGTGAACACCGGCATGCCGATGGCCACCTTGTCGCCGGCCTTGAGCAGGCCGCTGATGCGCAGGCTCTCGAAGATATAGGCCATGGCCGCCGTGCCGCCCTCCACCGCGAACAGGTCCACCGATTCGGGCGGCACGGCGCCGCCGGCCATCTCGCGGACGATGTACTGGCGCACGACCTGCGCGCTCACGGTGAGCATGCGCGGCGGCACGGGGTAGTTGCAGCCCAGGATGCCGTCCACCATCTCATGCAGGAAGGCGGCGGGGTCCAGCCCCAGCTGGTCGCGCACATAGCTCAGCGACTTGCCCAGGAATTTCACACCCTCCTGGTCGCGGTGCTCGGCGATGAAGCGCTCGAAGCGCCCCTCGATGCCGTCGAGCTTGGCCAGCCCGCCCACGCCCACCGTCATGTAGGAGTACGACAGCTCCGACTCCGCCGCCGCGAACAGACCCAGCCGGAAGAAGGCCCGGCGCGGCGTGGTCGCCAGGAAGTTGGGATTGCCGCGCCCCGCATTGAGCATGAGGCGGTTGGCCTTGCCCGAGGCCACCTTGATCAGCTCGTCCTTGAGTTCGAACGGGCTCAAATTCGCCAGACTCCGATAATCCTTGCTCATTGCGCAGCTCCTTGTGATGGTCCTTGGTGGTCCTTGGGGATAGATCAGGGGTGTTCAGGCAAAGGCGATGACCAGCGGTCCCAGCAACGTGAGGAACACATTGGCCAGCGCATAGGTGATCGCAAACGGTGCCGTGGGAATCGAGTTGCCTGCCTTGTCCAGAATCTCGCCAAACGCCGGATTGGCGCTGCGCGCCCCCGACAGCGAGCCCGCGAACACGGCCACGTTGTCATAGCGCAGCACGTACTTGCCGAACAGCATGGCGATCAGCAGCGGCACGATGGTCACCACCACGCCCAGCAGGAACAGCGTCAGGCCCTGCTGCATCACCGTGGTCACGGCCTGCTGGCCCGACTGCAGGCCCACCATGGCCACGAAGCCGGCCAGGCCCAGGTCGCGCAGCAGCGTGGAAGCGGCCGTGGGCATGTTGCCGAGGGTGTGCTTGCGGCTGCGCCACCAGCCGAACAGCAGGCCCGCCAGCAGGGCGCCGCCGCCGCTGCCCAGCGTGATGGGAATGGAGCCCAGGCGCAGCACCAGCAGCCCGATCAACAGGCCCACCGTGATGCCCAGGCCATGGAAGACAAAGTCCGTCTTGTCGCTGGGCACGATGATGGGGCCCACCGACTGCGCAGCCTTTTGCACATCCTGCGGCGTGCCGAACAGCGTCACCACATCGCCCGGCATGACCATGGTGGCCGGCGCAATCGGCACCGGCGTGCCCGCGCGCATCAGCGCCACTGCGTACACACCGTGCTTGAACTCCTGCGACAGGCTGTCCAGGATGTCCTTCACGCTGCGGTTCAGGTACTGGTTGTTGGAGATGGCCACGTCGCGCCGCACCATCACCACGTCCATGCCCTCGGCGCCCTGCAGCTCCTCGCCCACCGAGGCGCCCAGCGCCACCACGGCCGCGCGCCGGCCCACCAGCAGGATGATGTCGCCGGCCTCCAGCGCCAGGCTGCCGTCCACGCCCACCAGCGCGTTTTTGCGCTGTATGCGCTCCACCGTCACCGTGCCGCCGTTGGCGGTGGCGCTGGCCTCCAGTTCGGCCACGGTGCGGCCTGCCTGTCCCACGCGGAAAATGCGCCCCACCAGATCCGGCACGGCCGGTGACTCGCCGGTTCCGTACACGCGCACGCCCTTGAGCAGCTCCTGCTCGGCCTGGATCGCGTCCTCGCGGATCTTGCGGCCCGTCAGCCACTGCAGCACGTTCACGCACATGATGATGGCGCCGAAGGAGCCGAAGATATAGGTCACCGCATAGCCGATGGCCACATTGGCCTGCATGCGCTGCACCTCGTCGGGCGCCAGCCCCAGCTTTTCAATGGCCGAGCCCGCCGTGCCGATGATGGCCGACTGCGTCAGCCCGCCCGCCGCCAGCCCCGCCGCCAGCCCCTTGTCCAGATGGAACACCCGGGCGATCACCACCACCGTGACCAGCCCCGACACGGCCACCACCAGGGCCATCAGGATCTCCTTGACCGACTGCCGCCCCAGCGAGCGGAAAAACTGCGGCCCGCTCTCGAAACCCACGGCATAGATGAACAGCGCGAACAGCACCGCCTTGATGCCCGAATCAATGGTCACCCCCACCTGGCTGATCAGCACCGCCGCCAGCAGCGACCCCGCCACGCCCCCCAGCTGGAACGACCCGAACCTGAACTTGCCCACCCAGTAACCGAGCGCCAAGGCCGCGAACAGCGCGATTTCCGGAGCCTGATGAAAGATGCTTCTGAGAAAGTCCACAGCCACCTCTGCTTCTGGGTTGAGGTCCACGGCGGTGCAAGGCAGCGGGGAAACGGGAACGGCTGCCCGCGAAGGGCAGGGGGCTTGCGTGCGCGTGGACCTGGGGGAAACGGTGTGTCGCTATTAGAAAATGCCTATCGATATCTGATGAATGCGGCGGTTTTCGTATTCATCAATATTCAATTGGATATGGCGTTTCCATTGGCTTGCTTGAATCAGTATCTTGTCGAAAACAGAGCCACTATTCATGACAAAAAGGAGTGGCGATGTAGGACTTGGCCGTCAGCCTGGAGGCGGCTTATGTCGTAGGACCTGGACAGGCAGGGCTGCACTGGCCGCCCTGCGCCTGGGCAGACCCTGTGCCATTCACGCTCTCAAAAAATATCCGGCTCCGGCACAGCGCTTCCAAAACCCGTCTCCAGAAAATCAAAATCGCATCCCTCATTGGCCTGCAGGATATGACGGCCGAACAGCCAGCCGTAGCCGCGCTCATAGCGCGCGGGCGGGGGAGTCCATGCGGCGCGGCGGGTGGCGAGTTCTGAGTCGCTGACTTCCAGGTGGATGCGGCGGGCGGGCACGTCCACCGTGATGCGGTCGCCCGTGCGCACCAGGGCCAGCGGCCCGCCCACGGCGGATTCGGGCGAGCAGTGCAGCAGGCAGCCGCCGTAGCTGGTGCCGCTCATGCGGGCGTCGGACAGGCGCAGCATGTCTTTCACGCCTTGCTTGAGTAGCCTGGTGGGAATGGGCAGCATGCCCCATTCGGGCATGCCCGCGCCCTTGGGGCCGGCGTTGCGCAGCACCAGGATGTCTTCGCCGTTCACATCGAGATGGGGGTCGTCCACGGCCTGCTTGAGGCTGGGGTAGTCGTCGAATACCAGCGCGCGGCCCGTGTGGCGCAGCAGGTGCGGGGCGCAGGCGCTGGGCTTGATGACCACGCCGTCCGGCGCCAGGTTGCCGCGCAGCACGGCCAGCGCCCCTTCGGCGTAGATGGGGCGGGACAGGGGGCGGATCACGTCGTCCTGGTGGACCTGGCTGCCCGCGATGTTCTCGCCCAGGGTCTTGCCGTTGACCGTCATGGCCCCGGTGTCCAGATGCGGGCGGATGCGTTCCAGCAGGGCGCGCAGGCCGCCTGCATAGAAGAAGTCCTCCATCAGATAGCGGTCGCCGCTGGGCCGGATGTTGGCGATCACGGGCACGCGGCGGCTGAAGGCGTCGAAGTCATCGAGGCTGACCGGGTGGCCCGCGCGCCGCGACATGGCGATCAGGTGGATGATGGCGTTGGTGGAGCAGCCCATGGCCATGGCGCAGGCAATGCCGTTCTCGAAATGCGCACGCGTGAGCATGCGGGCGGGCGTGAGGTCTTCCCACACCATCTGCACGATGCGGCGGCCGCACTCGGCGCTCATGCGGATGTGGTTGGCGTCGGCGGCCGGAATGGACGAAGCGCCCGGCAGCGCCAGGCCCACGGCCTCGGCAATGCCCATCATGGTGGCCGCCGTGCCCATGGTCATGCAGGTGCCGTGGCTGCGGGCAATGCCGGCTTCCATCTCGCGCCAGGCCTGCTCGTCCAGGCGGCCGGCGCGGCGTTCGTCCCAGAACTTGAAGGCGTCCGAGCCCGAGCCCAGCACCTGCCCCTTCCAGTTGCCGCGCAGCATGGGGCCGGCCGGCAGGTAGATGAAGGGAATGCCCATGGAAATCGCCCCCATGGTCAGCCCCGGCGTGGTCTTGTCGCAGCCGCCCATGAGCACGGCGCCGTCCACCGGGTGGCTGCGCAGCAGCTCCTCGGTCTCCATGGCCAGGAAGTTGCGATAGACCATGGTCGTGGGCTTGACCATGCTTTCCGACAGCGAGATGGCCGGCAGCTCCAGCGGAAAGCCGCCCGCCTGCAGCACGCCGCGCTTGACGTCTTCCACGCGCTGCCTGAAGTGGGCATGGCACTGGTTGGCATCGCTCCAGGTGTTGACGATGGCGATCACGGGCTTGCCCATCCAGTCCTCGTAGCTATAGCCCATCTGCAGCACGCGCGAGCGGTGGCCGAAGGAGCGGAAATCATCGGGAGCAAACCAGCGTGCGCTGCGCAGGGATTCGGGGGAACGTGTCATGGTTGTGGGGCTCCTCAGTAGCTGCCGGCGGTGGATGCGGGCCCTGGCGGGTTCGCGGCCAGCGGCCCCTTCCTGAAGCGCGCCGCCGCCGCATCCAGCCCGTCGCGCAGCAAGAGCGTGTCCAGCGCCACGGCCACGAACTGCGCGCCCAGCTCCAGGCATTCGCGCGCCCGTGCCTCGTCCACCATCAGGATCCCCGGCGCCTTGCCGCAGGCGCGGATGCGGGCGATGGCCTGGTCGATGGCCCGGTTCACCGCAGGGTGGCGCGCCTGGCCCGGATAGCCCAGGCTGGCCGACAGGTCGGCGGGGCCGATGAAGATGCCGTCCACGCCATCGACGGCCGCAATCGCCTCGATCTGCTCCAGCGCCTCGGCCGTCTCCACCTGCACCAGCAGGCACAGCTCGTCGGCCGCACATGCCACATAGTCGGCAGTGCGCCCGAAGTTGGCCGCGCGAGTGGAACCGCCCATGCCGCGCATGCCCTGGGGTGCATAGCGCATGGCGCGCACGGCGTCCCGCGCTTGCTGCGCGTTCTGCACAAAGGGCAGCAGCAGGGACTGGGCGCCCAGGTCCAGGTAGCGCTTGATCAGCACCGCATCGTTGCAGGCGGGCCGCACTACGGCATGCACGGGCAGGGCGCCCGGTGCGGGCAGGGCGGCGGCCACGGCCTGCAGCTGGCCCAGCATCAGCGGCACGTCGGTGGGCGTGTGCTCGGTATCGAGCAGCACCCAGTCGTAGCCCGCGCCGCCGATCATCTCGCAGACAAAGGGGGAGGGAATGGTGGACCACAGGCCGATCTGCGGGCGGCCTTCGCGCAGCGCGCGCTTGAACGTATTGGCGGGCAGCATGCTCATGGGGACTCTCCTGAAGCTGTTCACTGGACCTGGATGTTTCCCTTGCGCACCACCTCGCTCCAGCGCGCCACCTCGGCGGCGATGAAGCTGGCGGCCTGGGCGGGCGTGCCCGGCGTGGGCTCGTTGCTCATGGCGGCCAGCCGGGCCACCACCTCGGGCTCGGCCAGGAGGGACTGGCAGGCCTGGTTGAGCCGCTCCACCACATCGGCCGGCATGCCCGGCGGCCCCGCCAGGCTGGTCCATGAATAGTTGACGACCTGCGGCTGGCCGGCCTCGGCCATGGTGGGCACATCGGGCAGGGCCGCCAGGCGCCCCTCGCCTGCCACGGCCAGCGCACGCAGCTTGCCCGCCTGCGCAAAGCCCACGGCCGAGGTGGCGGGCACGAACAGCAGGTCGGCCTGGCCGCCCATCACATCGGTCATGGCGGGCACATCGCCCTTGTAGGGAACGTTGTTGAAGCTCACGCCGGCCGCCTGGCGCAGCAGCTCCGTCGTCACATGGCTGGACGAGCCAATGCCCGTCAGCGCCACATTCACCGTGCCGGGGCTGGCCCGGGCCAGGGCCACCACATCGGCCACCGAAGCGACCTTCAGCCTGGGCGAGGCCAGCAGCAGCATGGGCACGCGTCCCAGCATGGCAATGTGCGTGAAATCCCGCCGCGTGTCGTACCTCACGTTGGGATTGACCAGCTGGTTGATGGCATGCGTGCCCGGCCCGCCAATCACCAGCGTGTAGCCATCGGCCCGCGCCCGCGCCACGGCCTCGGAGGCCAGCGAGCCATTCACGCCGGGCCGGTTCTCCACCACCACGGGCTGGCCCAGGCGCTGCGACAGGCGCTCTCCCACCAGCCGGCCCACCACATCGGTCTGGCCACCAGGAGGGAAGGGAATCACCAGCGTGATCGGCCTGACCGGCCAGGCGGCCTGGGCCTGGGCGTGTGCCGGGGCCAGCATCGAGGCCGGAGCCAGGGCCGCAGCCAGCAGGCGCGCCATGGCGCTGCGGCGGTTGGAGAGCGAAGGGCGCATGGTGGTCTCCTCTTGAATGATTGCGCAATCATTTCAAGCAAAGGCAGCGCTCTCCATTCGGACCTACGAGGGGAAACAATCAGACCGTGCTGATGGACATCATCGTTAACATGACCACGCAATCATCCTCAAGCCGCCTCTCCATCGCCATTCCAGGCAAAGGCCTCGCATGACCCTCCGCACCCTGCGCAACGCCAATGCGCCCACGCTCAAGGACCTGGCCCGCATTGCCGGCGTGTCGCCCATCACCGCCTCGCGCGCGCTGCACCGGCCTGAACTGGTGGCCGAGGCCACGCGGCTGCGCGTGGCGCAGGCCGTGGAGCAATCGGGCTACGTGCCCAACTCCCTGGCGGGCGGGCTGACCTCGCGCCAGACGCGGCTGGTGGCGGCCATCGTGCCCTCGGTGGGGCACTCGCTGTTTTCCGACATGCTCGATGCGCTCATCCAC
>Ga0105250_10002067_pt1 | contig 10306 bp, 7 predicted proteins | sample KBSS54metaG_FD_80425 | JGI IMG/M metagenome (GOLD analysis project Ga0105250, IMG submission 80425) | Switchgrass rhizosphere microbial communities from Kellogg Biological Station, Michigan, USA - KBS S5-4 metaG | ecosystem: Host-associated > Plants > Roots > Rhizosphere > Soil | place...
CGGGGAAGAAAACGTCGGTCAGCACGCCAGGGCTTGGCTGGAAGTTTTTCAACGCATCTTCGGCGTAAATGCGCACCTCGATGGATGCCCCTTTCGGCGGTTGCGCTAAACGCTGCCAGTCAAGAGTGATGCCTGCCGCCACGTTAATCATGCATTCGATAAGATCCAGACCGGTGACCATTTCGGTAACCGGGTGCTCTACCTGCAAACGGGTATTCACTTCGAGGAAGTAAAACGCATCGCGAGCAGCATCGTAGATAAACTCCACGGTGCCTGCGCTGCGGTAATTCACCGATTCGCCTAGTGCCACGGCGGCGGCGTGAATAGCTTCACGCGTGGCCTGCGGTAAATTTGGCGCGGGCGTTTCTTCAACAACTTTCTGGTTACGGCGTTGCAATGAACAATCGCGTTCGCCCAGCGCCACCACTTTGCCTTTGCCGTCGCCAAAAATTTGCACTTCAAGATGGCGCGCGCGGTCGACAAAACGCTCGATAAACACACCATCGTCGCTGAAAAACTGCTGCCCCATGCGTTTTACGCTCGACCAGGCGTCAACCAGGCTCGCTTCATCTTCACAACGTGTCAGGCCAATGCCACCACCACCAGCGGTAGTTTTCAGCATTACCGGGTAACCAATTTCAGCTGCCGCCAGTTGTGCTTCTTTCAGCGTTAACAGCAAACCGGTTCCCGGCGTCATCGGTACATCAGCTTTAAACGCCAGGTCGCGAGCGCAATGCTTCAGCCCAAAGTCACGGATTTGTTCAGCGGTGGGGCCGATAAAAACGAGGCCGTTTTCAGCGCACGCCTGGGCAAATTCCGCGCGTTCGGACAAAAAACCGTAGCCTGGGAAAATCGCCTGCGCGCCGCTTTGTTTGGCTGCTGCGATGATTTTCTCTATATCAAGATAGCTTTCAGCCGCTTTCTCACCGCCCAACGCGATGGCGACGTCGGCATCCATCACATGCTGTGCATTGGCATCGGGTTCGGAATACACCGCCACGCTGGCGATCCCCATTTTTTTCAATGTGTTAATGGCGCGAACAGCAATTTCACCGCGGTTGGCTATCAATACTGAGCTAAACATTTTTCATCTCCTCAGGCGCTGTGGTGACGGGCAAGCCAGGCTTTCCAGCCGCCCCACGCGGTAATATCCGTGGCATCGCTTAGTGCTGCGGGTTCGCAAATAAACCCTTTCACGCTCCTGCCGTCTTCCAGAGTCAAAGTACCGATCCCAAGCGGCGCGGGGATCTCCGCCACAAATTCACCGAATCTAGCCAGCGGGATATCCCATAGTTCTACGGCAATCGGCTGCCCTTCCAGACTGCGGGCAAGGCCCGGTTTTGGCGGCTGAGTATTGGCCAGCGCATAAAGGCGATAATTGGCTGCGGTGCGCGATTCTTCGATAAACACCGCATTGCGCGTGGTGAGCTGGTGGTTGAGCGGCATTCCACGCAGATGTGCGCCCACCACGGCAACGCGAACGTGGTTTGCCGAGATTTTTGCGGTAATGGTCGCAGGAAGTGCTTTTTCAGTCGCACCCAGCGGCTGGTTCAACGCCTGCTGCCAGCTTTTGCCGAAGTGACTCAGCGCCTGGTCATGCCATGCGGGCGCGATAAGCGTGATTCCGGCAGGAATTCCGTCTGCGCGGAAATCCCCCGGCAGCGCCAGCGCGCAGAGGTCAGCCAGGTTGGTAAAGTTGGTGTAGGTGCCAAATTGCGAGTTGTAGCGCACCGGTTCCTGCGCCATTTCTGCGAGGGTATGAATGGTCGGAGACGTTGGCACCACCAGCGCGTCAAACTCGCTGAGTTGCGCGTTAATTTGGCGCGAGAGTTCAGCGCGGGTGTATTCCGCCTGCCAGGCATCACAAGCCGTGTAGTTCAGGCCGTTTGCCACAATACCGCGCACGATTGGGTCCATGGCTTCAGGCTTATTTTTGAAAATATCGCCAACCGCAACGGTGCGCTCGGCCACCCACGCGCCGTTATACAGTTGAGCGGCTAACTCGTTAAACACCGTGAAATCAATCGGTACCAGTTCCGCGCCCTGCTGCTGCAAACGCGCCAGGGTTTTGGCGAAAGCCACTTCACTTAAACGGTCCCCAAAGAATTCAAGCCGATCGGGAATGGCAAAACGGAGTTTTTCACTAAAACGTGCCGGAGCGGTCTGCGGGTTGGCGCGGGAGTAAGGATCTTGCCGATCGTAACCGCCAGCAATCGCTGCAACGGTTTCAGCATCTTCAACGGTTAATGCGAACACTGAAACACAGTCGTTCAATCGACACGCAGGAACCACACCGGCAGTAGAAACCCAACCTTTGGTCGGTTTCAGACCAACAATATTGTTAAAACCTGCTGGCACGCGGCCTGAACCGGCAGTGTCGGTTCCCAGCGCAAAGCACACCAGCCCGCGAGCCACCACCGATGCGGAGCCCGAACTGGAACCCCCGCTGACATATTCAGGGTTGAAGGTATTTTTTACTGCACCAAACGGAGAGCGAGTGCCGACTAATCCGGTGGCAAACTGGTCGAGGTTGGTTTTACCGACCACAATCGCCCCGGCCGCTTTCAGGCGGGCTATCACCGTCGCATCTTTTTCAGGAGTGTAAGTAAATGCCGGGCACGCCGCGCTGGTGGGCATTCCGGCAACATTAATATTATCTTTCGCCGCAAAAGGAACGCCTAATAATGGAAAATCTGCTACTTGCTTTTCACCAGAATTAATTGCCTGAAAAATTGTGGTTAATTGTGCATAAATTTCATCCTGCGTGGCGATATATATCCACGCATTATCATCACGGGATAAATTTGCATTTAATTGCTGATATGCCGCCACTAGCTGTTGCGGGTGCTGGCGGTAACTCGCGACCCATTCAGGCAAGGTTGCTACTGACATAAACTGGAATCCCATCTGGTATACAAGATGGAATGAATAAAGCATTTACCGTGCCAGGTATTTACAGCGCTGAAAATCAACAGGTTTAAATATTATTAAGCACGCAGCATTCATTTTCCGCACTCTTATAGAGCGAAGGATTAAGTTAATTATCCAGAAAGGTGCAAATAGATAACTTCATATTATTTTCTTATATTTTAGATTTGTCGGATGACGCTTAAGCTTATCCGACCTACGAAAATCCCCGGGCAAACATAAAAATGTCATGCTCGTGATTTGATAGTGTGATCAACCACCAGGAAAGCAAATTAACCATACAATACCCTAAGTATCGTCTCAAATGCGGCATTAACACCGCATACGGATGCGCAAAATAGAATACGATTCCATCACAGATCGAACTTAGGTATAGCGCCAATAGCTGCTTATACTTCCTTAAAATGTCTAAAGGCAAACGAACATGAATAAGCCCGCCCCTACCGGTTTATTGCAGCAACCTAAACCGTTTTTTATGATTTTTTTTGTTGAGTTATGGGAGCGTTTTGGATACTACGGCGTGCAAGGTATTCTGGCCGTTTTCTTCGTTAAAGAGCTCGGTTTTTCACAGGAACAGGCCTTTGTTACCTTTGGTGCCTTTGCCGCACTGGTTTACGGGCTGATCTCAATCGGTGGTTATGTTGGCGATCATTTATTAGGAACAAAACGCACGATGGTTCTTGGTGCCGTGGTACTGGCGCTGGGCTACTTTATGACCGGTTTGTCGCTGCATAATCCTGATATGATCTTTATTGCCCTGGGCACCATTGCGGTGGGCAACGGGCTATTTAAAGCCAACCCAGCCAGTCTGCTTTCAAAATGTTATCCGCCAAAAGATCCCCGTCTGGACGGCGCATTCACCCTCTTTTACATGTCTATCAACATTGGTTCTTTGTTGTCTTTGTCTCTTGCTCCCGTCATTGCCAACAAATATGGCTACGCCGTTACCTACAACCTGTGCGGCATTGGCTTAGTCTTCGCATTGCTGGTTTATTTCTGCTGCTGTGGCATGGTGCGCGACATCGGCTCGGAACCCGATAGCAAGCCGATGAGCTACAAAAACTTACTGCTGGTTTTAGCGGGAACTGTGCTGATGATTTACGTTTGTGCCTGGCTGATGCATAACGTAAAAGTGGCCAATATTGTGTTAATTGTGCTGTCCATCATCGTGATTTTCCTCTTCTTCCGTGAGGCCGCGAAGCAAAACAAAAGCGATCGCAACCGCATGTACGTCGCCTTTGTGCTGATGATTGAAGCGGTACTGTTTTACATTCTGTATGCCCAGATGCCGACGTCGCTGAACTTCTTTGCTATCAATAACGTGCGCCATGAAATTCTCGGGTTTACTATCAACCCCGTCAGTTTTCAGGCTCTGAACCCATTCTGGGTAGTGGTCGCCAGCCCTATTCTGGCTTCGCTGTATACCCGTTTTGGTGCCAAAGGCAAAGATCTGACGATGCCTGCAAAATTCACTCTCGGCATGTTCCTGTGTTCGTTAGGCTTTTTAACTGCCGCCGCCGCTGGTATGTGGTTTGCTGACGCGCAAGGGCTAACCTCACCGTGGTTTATCGTGCTGGTGTATTTGTTCCAGAGTTTGGGTGAACTGATGATAAGCGCGTTAGGTTTAGCAATGGTCGCAGCGCTGGTGCCGCAAACTATGATGGGCTTTATTCTCGGGATGTGGTTCCTGACCCAGGCCGCGGCCTTCCTGCTCGGCGGCTACGTTGCCACCTTCACGGCAGTGCCAGAATCCCTTAACGATCCGCTGCAAACGCTGCCGATTTATACTGGTGTGTTCAGCAAAATTGGCATCACGACCTTTGTTATCGCGCTGATTATGGCGGCAATGGTGCCGTGGCTAAACCGTATGATGAATATGCAACCGGAAGTGAAAACCGCTTAACTTCTTCGTCTTTGTTTCTTATCACGCCGCCTTCAACGAAGGCGGTTTGTGATAACACTTTCTGAAACTTAAATAATGGTGCCGCCTTTGGTTAAATCATCACGGCGCTGTTCCACTTCCGCTTTGTGATGATGACCCTTCTGCGCAATGGCGTTACGTAAACGCTGCTGCTGTGCGTAACGGTCTTCGCGGGTTAACTCAGCATCGTCGCTCAGTTCAATCAGCAACTCATTCATATGCTCAATCACATTTTCAGTTACCGCTGCGTCTACGCGGGCAATAACATCTTCCAGGTGCGCCATAACTATCTCCTTAATTTTAGAGGTATACCTTATGACTCCGCGGTGATTTTCTCAAGATCATTAATCATTCGTGCTGTTTACAGAATGAATCTAAAGCTCCGGCCAATGCCGCTGGATTTTCCCATGACATGGAATGCCCGCATTCGGTTAATACCGATGTGCTAATGCCGCCGTTTTGAACTTGGGTGAAATCACCGTCGGGGAGCGATTGTTCGCCAAAGATCAACGAACGCGGTTTCTCCAGGCGCGCGAAAATCGTTAACCAATGATTACCCTTGATCAGACTTTCCGCTCCACGCCATACAGCCCAGGGGGCCGCTGCCGCTAAACTTCCTGACCATGGGCCATTTTCATTGTTAACCATTGCATTATGCCGATCTGCGACATAATTCGCTTCAGTTACGCTGCAAATTTGTTGGCTAAAAAAGCCGCCGCCCGCATGGAAATTAGGCTCTGAAACGATCAGCCCGGATAAATTTGCCGTCAATAATTCTGCTGCTTCAATACAGATACTGCCGCCCATGCTATGACCATAGAGAAAATACTTCTCCGGCTTCAGATGACCAATAAGTTCAGCCACCACTTGCGCCTGTTCTTTAATTGAATAACTGAAATCGCGGGGTTTTTCGCTATATCCGTAACCGGGGAGGTCGATAAGAATCGCCCTTCGTCCAGCAAAATTTTTATCAGCAACGACGCGGGGATATTCATAAGATGAGGCGCAACCGAGGCCATGAACAAATACAAGCGGTGTGCCGCCGCCGGGCAAGTCCAGCCAGCGGACGCGGCAGTTTGCAGTGGTTGAAAAAAATGACTCCATGTCGTTATTCCTGTCTTTTTAACGGTGGATGTCGCTAACATTCATCCCTACAACTGCTGTCTTGTAGGGGGGATAAGCCGAAGGCGTCATCCACCATTAATGCCATTAATGCCAATAATGTCGGAGGTCGCTAACGCTAATCCGACCTACACAAAAGCTTATCAGTTCAATTTTGCTTTCGAGAAGTCGCTACCGTTCAGGCTCACACTGTAACCCGTCACATTACTGCGCGTGGCGTAGAAGGTTTTGCCGTTAGCGAGTGGGATCCACGGTGCTTGCTGGTAGAACACTTCTTGTGCCTGCTCGTAAAGTTTGGCGCGTGCGGCCGGGTCGCTAGTCAGTTTTGCTTTCTGTGTCAGCGCATCGTACTGCTTGTCGCACCAGCGCGCGGCGTTGGAGCCACTTTGGATGCTGCCACAACCGAGCAAGGTATCGGCGAAGTTGTCCGGGTCACCGTTGTCGCTCATCCAGCCAAATAATGCGGAGGAATGTTCGCCTTTACGCATACCTGAAAGATATTCGCCCCACTCAAAGGTGACGATTTTCGCGTTCACGCCCACTTTCGCCCAGTCATGCTGAATCATCTCGGCGATGCGACGTGAATTCGGGTTGTATGGGCGTTGCACTGGCATCGACCATAAATCGGTATCGAAGCCCTTCTCAAGGCCCGCTTGCTTGAGCAACTCTTTGGCTTTGGCTGGGTTGTAGCTGCGATCTTTCAGATCTTTATCAAAACCTAACATGGCTGGTGGAATCGGTGATTTTGCAATGGTGCCCGAGCCCATAAACACGGCATTAATAATGGCTTGTTTATCGACGGCGTAATTCAGCGCCTGGCGAACCAGCACGTTGTCGAACGGTTTTTTGGTGGTATTAAACGCCAGATAACCGACATTCAAACCATCGACGGTATGCAGCTCGAGGTTTTTATCGGCTTTGATAGCTTCGAACTGTACCGGTGCTGGTGCGGGGATAATCTGGCATTCGTGCTTCTGCAATTTCGCCATGCGCGTTTGCACGTTTGGCGTAATCGAGAAGATCAGGTGTTTAGTTGGCACTTCGCCATTCCAGTAATTCGGGTTCGCCACGTAGCGAATCAACGAATCCACTTTGTATTCCTGCAACGCAAACGGGCCGGTGCCGATGGGTGCGGTATCGACCTTTTCTGGCGTGCCCGCTTTTAGCATCGCATCGGCGTATTCAGCCGAAAGTATCGACGCAAAGTCCATTCCCCAGTCTGCGAGGAAGGCCGCATTTGGCTCACTCAAAGTGAACTGAACGTGATTGTCATCGATCTTCTTCACTTCAGTGATGAGCTTATCGAGGCCAACATCGTTGAAATATTCGTAACTTGCCTGCGAGACATTGTGGTACGGGTGTTTCGGGTCTTTTTGTCGCATCACCGAGAACACCACGTCGTCGGCGTTGAAATCGCGCGTCGGTTTAAACTCTTTATTGCTATTGAACTTCACGCCTTTGCGCAGCGTGAATGTGTAGGTTTTACCGTCCGGGCTGATTTTCCACTCTGTCGCCAAAGACGGCACCGGCAGGTTATCACTCGGGCGGAATTCAACCAGCCGGTTGTATAACGTTTGCGAGCTGGCAACAAACGTTGGCCCGGAACTGGCGATTTGTGGGTTGAAGGATTCTGGAGAGGCTTCTGAGCAGTAAACCAGGGTGTTATTCGCGGCAGCGAATGCGGAGCTGGCGGGTAATAAGCTGGTTAACAGCAGCGCGAGGAAGGTTTTCCCTGTCGACATGATTTTACCTTTTGTTTGCTTGCCAAAATGATGAGTGAACTTATTATTTTTAAGGATGAATCACACCATAACCCAGGGCCACTGACAAATAACAAAAGGCTCTCACGTTATTCAGAAACAGGGATATTTGTGCAGTTTTCCGTCAAATACAGCACGATCTCCCGCCAGTCATTTTTACAACAATGCAACGAATCGCTGAAGGATCGAACGTGAAACTGGCGTGTCACTGACAGCCGCCAGTAAAGCATCGCGATCTTTGCCTTTCATCGCCACCCTTTCACTGCGGCTGGTAATGATTTTATTCATCACTGGCGCACTAAATTCCGGGTGGAATTGCACTGAGAATGCGCTTGGCGAGTAACGAACTATCTGATGCGGGTCGTGGCTGGATGCGCCCAACACCATTGCACCTTTAGGCAGCGCGAGCACGCTTTGCTCGTGGCTTAAAAAGGTATCGAACGAATTTGGCAGACCGCTAAGAAGCGGGTCGTGCTGGGCGGCGTCATTAAGCGTGACGGCTATTTGCCCCACTTCGCTGCCTTTTGGATGGTAATCCACTACACCACCCAGCGCGTAAGCCATCAACTGGTGCCCGTAGCACACCCCCAAAACCGGCACACCCGCCTCGATAATTTCCCGCAGCCACTCGGCGGTGCGCTCACTCCACTCTTCATGGTCCGTCACCATTGCCCATGAACCGGTAATCACCGCGCCGCTAAACGTGCCGACAGCGGGAAGTGCTTCCCCTTCAAACGGGCACACCACGCTAATCGGGCCAACATCCCCCAATGCCGCGTTAAACCACTGCGGCTGTTCACCTACAGCTTTGCGAATATCTAACGGCGGATGACCCATTTGAACCAGTAATAACGGCAATGTTTGCGGCATTTATGGCGCGCTCCCGAACGAGTTGCGAAGAATAATGAGTAGCACAAAACCAGGGAACGTCCCAATGACTTAAGTGCAATCGCCCGATAATTAGAGAAAAAACCCGTCTCTTCCACCGTTCACTTGCGCAAGCTTTCAGTAAAGTGGCAAGCGTGAAGATGGCTCAAACTGAGCTGAAAACAGCAGGATTGATGACGTGGCAAAAACATTATTGCGCAGCGGATGCTTAGATGACTTCCTTTCGCTAGGCGAAAACGGACAGACAGTGTTCGACTCAGCGCTACAAATTCGCGAAACATTGCGCTTACGCAAACAGCAGGCAGTGGTCGATAGTCTGGCAATCCCGCAGCCAAACGATGAAGGTGACCGGGTTGACTGGTACGCGCCATTTGAAGGCACAGTCGTCAGTTGGGCGGCAGCGAGTGATGAACAACGCAAAAAAGCCCTGCGTTACCTCGATAACTGCCAGGCCAATGTCGCCTCGTTAATTCAGCGCTGCCAGCAGGCGGAAAAAACGGCTATCCAGCTGTTTGGTTCGTTGCTGGCGAATGCGTTACAGTTTCCAGGCAGCCAGCATGTCTATCTGGTTGACGGCAAACCGGTCCTCACGTTTTGGGGCTTTGTCAGCCTCAATACTGACGCCCGTACCGATGCCATGGACTGTTTACGCATCGTTGAAGAACATGAACCGGTTATCGAGTTTCTTCCCGAACCGCCGCCTGCCGCTCCGCCTGTAGTGGTGCTTAGCGAGCCGGATGAGCCGCTCTATTCTATTGCGCCTTCTATTATTAATGCCGAACCCGTCATCGAAACGCCGCCGGTGCAACAGCCCGTTGCCCAAACTGTGCCTGATGTTTCACCGGTTAAAAAAACACGGCGCTGGTTGCTGCCCGTTGCGGCAGCGATTATTGCCAGCATCGCTGCCCCGCTCGCCTGGTTTCTGATATCGACCCCGCACGCAGAACCTTTAGCGCAAATTGCCCCAGAAGTTAAACCAAAGGTTATCGCTCCGGCGGTGATTCAGGCGCAACCCGTTGCCCACGTTTCCACATTGCCTGTTGCCCAGGCCGCCGTTATCGAACCGCCCGCGCCTGAGCCAGAGCCGGTGGTTGCGCCTGCTGACATCCCCAAAGGCACGCTGATTTTACCCGCCGACGCATTAAAAGCCGGTTCCACCAAATTCCTTAACGGCAGCTGGCGCGTCGCCATCAATGTGAAAGATTCGATTACCGGCAAACCGCCGACGCTGCGTTATCAAATCGCCAAAAACAAAGGCACTGTGCGCCTGGTTCATGGCGACAACATTGTCTGTAAAGCGGAAGTCTTTTCAGGGTTGATGCAGTCCGGAACATTGATGATTAAAACCCGTGGCAATGCGCGTTGTAGCGATGGTTCGCGCTACCCGCTGCCGGAAATTGCCTGTAATGCTGGCGCGAATGATGTCGCGGAGTGCACCGGGCGTTATCAAGGTGACACCGTGGTGCCTGTGACATTTAAAAAAGTGAGTGATTAAGCCATGCTTGCCACCCTGTATCCCTATAAACCGAGCGTGACGCTCATTAAAGACAGCGGCATTCAGTTTCTGGATTTCGGCCTGGCGCCGCAGCCAAACGCCCCGCACACCGGGCGCTTTGTGCGTAAAACGGCAAATGGCCCACTGCTGCGCCTTGATTACGATGTCGTGCCTGGCAAGTTCACCCTGCCC
>Ga0105250_10002069_pt1 | contig 10303 bp, 8 predicted proteins | sample KBSS54metaG_FD_80425 | JGI IMG/M metagenome (GOLD analysis project Ga0105250, IMG submission 80425) | Switchgrass rhizosphere microbial communities from Kellogg Biological Station, Michigan, USA - KBS S5-4 metaG | ecosystem: Host-associated > Plants > Roots > Rhizosphere > Soil | place...
CGCAGCGGCGCTGTCGCTGGGCACCATCGTGGGCGGCGGGATGATGCTGCTCATGCAGGCGAAATGGGGCTGGCGCGCGCCCTTCCTCTGCCTGGCCGGCACGCTGGCCCTGGGCGCCCTGCTGCTGGCCTGGGTGGTGCGTCATGAGCCCGGGGATGCGCCCTCGCCTATGCTGCTGCCTGCGCCCAAAGCTGGACTGGCCGCCATGGTCCGCGGCTATGGCGCCCAGCCCGGCGCCTGGCGCTGGACCCTGGTGCTGGTCAGCTACTTCCCCTTCATCGGCGCGGCCTGGTTCTACCTCAAGCCGCTGATGCTGGACCATGGCTTCGCGCCCGCCCAGGCCGCCCTGCTGGCCGGCATGGGCGGCGGCGTGGTGGCTGCGCTGGCGGGCGCGGCCTCGCCCCTGCTCACGCGCCGCCTGGGCACCCGGCGCGCCCTGCCCCTGTATGCAGGCTGCAACGTGGCGGCGCTGGCGCTGCTGGCCGCCGTCATCGCAGCCGGCGCTCCGGCCCCGGGCCTGGTCGCGGCCGTGGCCTGCGTGGCAGCAGCCATGGGCGCCTCCTCGGCCTGCGTCTTCGGACTGATGATGCAATTCGCCCGCCCGCGCTGGCAGGCCTTCGACTACGGCCTGCAGGCCAGCCTCTTCGCCGCCAGCCGCATGCTGGTGCCGCTGGCGGCCGGCGTGGCGCTGGACGCCATGGGCGCGGCAGCCATGCTCACCGGGCTGACCGTGGCGGCCGCGCTGGCGTGGGTCTGGGCGCTGCGGTGTGCGGGGGATGGTTGGGTGCAAGGAGATGCGGGGACGACTGGAACGCAATGATCCGTTGACCTCTGCCAGCATGCGTGGCGGAGGATGAGAAGCCAGCGGCATTCACGTGCACAATTTCGACTGTTCACGAACCAGCCGACATCCCACGGCTGCCCCGTGCTTGAAACGAAGGCATGCGCCATGCGATTGAAATCCGTCACGCTCAACAACTTCCGTTGCTTTGAATCCCTCACGCTGGATCTGGACCCGCGCCTTACGGTCATCGTGGGGGAAAACGGTGCGGGCAAGACGGCACTTCTGGATGGCATTGCCAGCGGACTGACCCCTGTGCTGACCCACTTGTCCTCGGCAGACCAGCGACTGACAGGCCGTGGCATCAAGGACTCGGACTTTCGCCTTCAGGCCTTGTCAGGACCACGCGGAAAAGCGCAATGGAGCACGGCCGACTACGCACAGATCATGACCACCACCGTAGGTGATCTGCGCTGGGATTACTGGCGCCCTTCCGCCAGCGGCAAGGGACGGAAACCCGCACAGACATGGGGCGAGACGGCTCTCAAGGAGCACCTGAATTCGATCACCGACAGCTACAAAACAGAGAGTCCGGCTCCGACGCCCGTATTCACCTACTACGGGGCAAGCAGAGGCCACATCGAGGTGCCTGAGCGTCTGCGCTCCGCAAAGAACAACTACGAGCACCCGACATCCGCGCTTGTGGATTGCTTCAACCCCCGCAGCGACTTCCGGGAAATGCTGGCCTGGTTCGATCAGGAGGAGTCTTCCGAACTGCGCGCAAACAAGGGCGTGACAGGCGAGAACTACAAGCCGTTTTCCTCGCTGGAAGCGGTGCGCGCCACCGTGGTTTTATTGCTGGGCGGAGCCTTTCGCAACCCCCAGTTCAATGCACGGCACAAGTTCGTTCTGGAGCGCGCCAGCGATGGGGCCGAGCTGCTGGTCAGCCAGTTGAGCCAGGGCTATCAAAGCATGTTGGCGCTGGCCATCGACTTTGCGCGGCGGCTTGCCATTGCCAACCGGTATGCCGAGTACGGCAACATCCACGCGCACCAGCAGTTTCTGATACACGCAACATCTGTTCTGGATGAGCATGATCCAGGCAGCTATGCGCCGTTTCAGCACGCGCTGACCATGAGCGCTCCGGCCATCATGCTGGTCGATGAAATCGACCTGCACCTGCACCCCACCTGGCAGCAGCGCGTGCTGGATGACCTGATGCGCACCTTTCCGGCGACGCAATTCATTGTCACCACGCACAGTCCGCAGGTCTTGACTTCGGTACGGCGCGAGAAGATCCGTATCCTGGAGCAGCACGAAGGCCGCCTGCGCGTGCGCACGCCTGACTTCAGCCCGCTGGCCCATGAATCGGGCGATGCGCTGGCCAAGATCATGGGAACCCACCGGGAGCCGCCGTTGCCACTGCAAGACGACATCCGCCAATACGAGCAGTTGGTGCGTGAAGGCCAGGAGCAGACCGAAGCCGCGCAGGCCCTGCGCGTCACCTTGCAGCAAGCAGGCTATCAATTCCATGAAAGCGATCTGGCCACCTGGCGCTTCCTCGCCGCGCGCAATACCGGCAGGGCGCATTGACCATGGTGGAACTGGAACATCGCGCCATCCCTACCGCGGCTCTCACGGCCTTCGTCGCGGCAACCCCGCTTGCCACAGTCGCTGACTTCGACAGTCTGGCATTCAAGCCCATCAAAACTGCCGTCAAAGCCGATCTCCACCATGACCAGGGAGGCCTGTGCGTCTATTGTGAAAGTGCCTTGGGTGCAGAGGAAGGACAAGTGGAGCACATCAAACCCAAGGCGGGCCGCAACGCGCATCCGCACCTGTGCTTCACCTACACCAACTACGGCCATAGCTGCATCAACCACAAGACCTGTGGGCAGAAAAAGAAGAATGGTCTGCTGCCCATAGAACCCGGCCCAGGCTGCAATGCACAGTGGTCGCTGTCCACCGACGGCACCATCGAGCCTCGCGCGAGCCTGATCACCAGCAAACAGCGGCATCCCGTGATCCAGACCCGGGACATGCTGGGCCTGAACGCCGACTCCAACCTGGTGGATGAGCGCAGGCGCTGGCTGGCGAGCAGCATCGTCGTTCTGCAGCAATCGCCGAAAGACATTCAGGCCTTTTTGCAGGAAGCTCCGTATCGCCACATGCTGGCAACGGCGCTGTAGCCGCCTGCGTTCTTTCTTTTGCAGCGCCTAATCCCGCTGCCGCTCCGACGCATACACCGCCGCCTGCACGCGCGAGCTCAGGCCGAGCTTGCGCAGGATGTGCTGGACATGGATCTTGACCGTGGTCTCGGCAATGTCCAGCGTGCGGGCGATTTCCTTGTTGCTGGCGCCCCGGGCGATCTGGACCAGCACCTCTTCCTCGCGCGGGGACAGCGGCGAGGCCGGGGCCTCGTCCGGCTGGGGCGCCTGGGGCTCGGGCGCGCCCTGGGACTGGAAGGCGGCCACCAGCTTGCCCATCATCTCGGGGCTGACCACAGGCTCGCCGCGCGCGGCGCGGCGCAGGGCCTCGGACAGCAGGTCGCCGTCGATGGTCTTGAGCAGATAGCCCTGGGCGCCGTTGCGCAGCGCGGCCGCCAGGTCCTGGCCGTCCTCGCTCACGGTGAGCATGACGACGCGGCTGCCGGGCGATGCGGCCCGCAGGCCCGCGATGGCATCGACGCCCAGCACGCCGGGCAGGTGGTTGTCCAGCAGGATGACCTGGGGCGCCAGCGCGGGCACCAGGCGCAGTGCCTCGCCCGCGTCGCCGGCCTCGCCGACCACGCGCAGGCCTGCGTCCTGGGCGATGAGGGCGATCAGGCCGCGGCGGAACAGCGTGTGGTCGTCGATGACGAAGACGGAGATGGGGCTGGAGAAGGACATGGGGCGGTCTTTTTCTTGCGGGAGCGTGTCACGCGTTCGAGGGGAGGGCCTGTGCTGGCGCGCCGGCCGAGGCCGACGGCGGCAGCTCGATCAGCACGCGCGTGCCCTCGCCTGGGCGGGAGTGGACATGGACCAGCGCCTGGGCCAGCAGGGCGCGCTCGCGCATGATGCCCAGGCCCACATGCAGCGAGTCCGGCGCAACGGCGGCGGGGACGAAGCCGCAGCCGTCGTCGCAGACTTCGAAGCGCCAGGGGTGGCGCCCCACGCGCAGCTCCACATGCCTGGCACCCGCGTGCTTGCGCACGTTGGACAGCGCCTCCTGCACCATGTGCAGCACCTGGATCTGCACGTCGGGCGCCAGCGGCAGGCCCTGGCCCGTCATGCTCAGCGAGGTGGCAATGCCCGTCTGGTGCTCGAACTTGGACAGCGTGGCGCGCAGCGCGGCCTCGATGTCCTCGGCGCTGGTGCGCGTGCGGAAATGCACCAGCAGCTCGCGCACGTCGGCATAGCATTCGCGCACGCCCACTTCCAGCTCGCCCAGGCTGCGGTCGCGCGCCTCGTCGCGGCCCTTGGCCACGGCGTCGCGCAGCAGCTGGGTCTGTATCTTGAGAAAGGCCAGCGACTGGGCAATGGAGTCATGCAGCTCGCGCGCGATCAGACCGCGCTCCTCGGCCACGGCGGCTTCGCGCTCCAGCGCCGTGGCGCGCAGGCTTTCCATGGCACTGGCCAGGTGGCGCGCCATGGCGGACAGCAGGTCGCGCATGTCGTCCGTGAGCACCACGGTGGAGCGAAAGAACAGGTTGACCTCCCCCAGCAGGCGCTGCTGCAGTTGCACGGGGATGCTGACCACGGTCTCGAAGCCGGCCTCGCGGCAGTGCGGCAGCTGCAGGTCGCTGGCCGGCGTGATGGGGATCACGCGCAGCCGCGCCTGCTCGCGCGGCTGGCCGCACAGGCAGGCGCCCGTGTGCAGGCAGTGCTCCTGCACCGACATGGACTGGGGCAGGCCGTCGCCGGCCAGCAGCACGTAGCGCTCGTTGGCCTCGTCGGACCAGCGCACCGTGGCCGCATCGGCCTGGGCCGCCAGGCGGACCTGGCGCACAAAGCCTTCGGCCAGGGACTGCAGGCTGGCGGCCTCCGACGCCTGCACGCTGACCGCGTACAGCGCCTGCAGCTGCTGGTGCTGCACGTTGAGGCTGGCGGTCTTCTCGCGCACCTTGTCTTCCAGCTCGGCGTGCGAGCTCTGCAGCGACTGGGCCATGAGGTTGAAGCCTGCAGCCAGCTGGCCGAACTCGTCGTCCACCTCCACGCTCATGCGCGTGTCCAGGTGTCCGCGGCGCATGCGCTCCAGCGCCGAGCGCAGCTGGCCCACGGGATGCAGCACCAGCCAGTAGCTGGTGGCCATGAAACTCACGGCCGCGATGATGGCCAGCGCCATCAGACACATCTGAAACAGGTGCAGGATGGCCGTCCAGCGCGAGAGCCGGTCCTCGATGGCCTCGACGAATCCGTCCACCTCGCGCACGAAGGCATCGGCGCTGCCCATGATGGCCTGCGCATCGACATGGTCCTCGGCCTGCCACTGCGTGCGCAGCGCACTCCAGTCGCCGCGTATGCGCTCGTAGCGCGCGCTGACCGCATCGCTCCAGGGCACGAACAGCGGGCGCGACATGTCGCCGCTGCGCAGCAGGTCCAGGCTGGCGTCGAACTGCCGTGCGCGCTCCTGCCACTGCGCAGGCGCCTCGTTCTGGCGCGCCATGGCCATGCGCACCATGCTCATGCGCAGCCGCCCGGCCTCGTTCACCGCCGCCGCGCCGCCTTCCAGCTGCCAGGCCACCCACAGCGTGAAACCAATGGAGGCCACGGCCGCGAGCAGGCAGGCTGCGCCCATGAGCAGCAGCTTGGTCGAAAGCGAGGGCTTGCCATGCATGGTTGCACTGTAGCCACGGCACATTTGCGCGTCTTGACCTGAATCAAGCGCCGCCCGTTTGCGCCGTGCCCCCGCCCCGATTCCTAGGATCCTTTCAACTGCCCCCAATGCCCACAGGGCCTATGGCGTCCCCGGGCGAGGCCAGTGTTTAGCATGGGGCCATGCAAGTCCGCTCCCACCTCCGCCCCTTCCTCCGCACCCCGCGCCTTGCCGGCCTGGCTGCGGCCGCATTGCTGGCGGCAGCCCTTGCAGGCTGCGCCAGCTCCTCCGCCCCGGCGCGGGACTGGACACAGCAGTTGCAGCGCTGGTCCGATGCGCCCATCGTGCTGCTGGGCGAGCAGCACGATGCGGTCGCCCACCAGGCCTGGCAGCAGGCCACGGTGGAGCAGTTGGCAAAACAGGAGCGCCTGGCCGCGCTGGTGATCGAGATGGCGCCGCGCACGGGCTCCACGGCCAGCCTGGCGCGCGATGCCTCCGAGGACGCGGTGCAGCAGGCCCTGCAATGGCAGGACGCGGCCTGGCCCTGGCCGCGCTACCGCGGCGTGGTCATGGCCGCCGTGCGCGCGGGCGTGCCCGTGCTGGGCGGCAACCTGCCGCGCGCCGACATGAAGCAGGCCATGCGCAACGAGAACCTGGACACCCACCTGCCGCCCGAGGGCTGGCAGCGCCAGCTCGACGCCATCCGCGAAGGCCACTGCGGCCTGCTGCCCGACACCCAGCTGGCGCCCATGGCCCGCATCCAGCTGGCCCGCGATGCCAGCATGGCCGAGGTGGCCAGGGCCGCAGTCAAGCCTGGCAAGACCGTGCTGCTGGTGGCCGGGCGCGGCCACGTGCTGCGCGGCGTGGGCATTCCCACCTGGCTGCCCGAGGCCGCAGGCGCCAAGGTGGCCGTGGCGCAGGCGGGGGAGACATCGGTGGCGCAGGCCTCGGATGTGGATTGGCTGCAGAAGACGGATGCCCTGCCCGCCAAGGACCACTGCGCCGAGCTGCGGGAGAAGTTCAGGAACCCGCCGGCGCCGCGGGCCGATGCGGGCTGAAGCGCGCTGATTCCTGAAGAGGTTGCGGCCGGCCTTGCGACCGGCCGGAAATCAGCGGTAGAAAGCTTCCACGGCGCCCTTGAGCTTGATCAGCAGGGGCTTTCCCTTGCGGTCCACCGTCTTGCCGGCCGGCACCTTGATCCATCCCTCGCTCACGCAGTATTCCTCCACATCGAAGCGCTCGTTGCCGTTGAAGCGGATGCCGATGTCGTGCTCGAACACGGCGGCCACATGGTGCGGGCTGCGCGGGTCGATGGACAGGTGGTCGGGCAGTGCGGGGCGATCGGCGGGTGCGTTGGCGTCGGTCATGGTCTTGTTCTCGCAAGAGGGTTCTGAAGAAAGCCGGTATTGTCCGCGCAATTCGCAGGCAGGCGCTGGCTGACAGGCTTTGGCGGCAGGCATCGTCATGCGGATGGCGGGCGGGCGTCGTATGCTGCGCTCCATGCTGTCGCCAGAGCAACGTCAAACACTGAAGTCGGCCAAGCGCCTGCCGCTGGCGCTGCTGCTGTTCGTGGCGCTGGGCTTCGTGGCCTCGTCCGTGGCGGCGGGACACTGGCAGCAGGTGCCGCTGTGGCTGGCCTGCATCAAGGCCGTGACCGAGGCCTCGCTGGTCGGCGCGCTGGCCGACTGGTTTGCAGTGTCGGCGCTGTTCCGGCGCATTCCGCTGCCCCTGGTCGGGCGCCATACGGCCATCATCCCGCGCAACAAGGACCGCATCGGCGAGAACCTGGCGAATTTCGTGCGCGACAAGTTCCTGGACGGCCCTTCGCTGGTGGCGCTGATCGAGCGCCATGATCCCGCGCGCGTGCTGGCCGGCTGGCTGACCACGCCGGCCAACAGCACCCTGCTGGGGCGGCAGGTGGCGCGGCTGGCGCTGGCGGCGCTGGAGATGGTGCAGGACCGGCAGGTGGAGCGCTTTCTGACACAGGCGTTCAAGGCCTTGCTGGCCCAGGTGGACCTGCCCCGCGCGGCGGCGGATCTGTTGTCGGGCCTGACCAAGGACGGCCGCCACCAGGCCGTGCTGGACGATGTGCTGGCCCGCGTCAGCGGCGTGCTGCGCGAGGCCGAGACCCATGTGCTGATCGCCCAGACCATCGTGCTGTGGCTCAAGCGCGAGCATCCGCTCAAGGAAAAGATGCTGCCCACGGACTGGCTCAGCGACAAGGGCGCCAGCGCCATTGCGGGCGCGCTCGACAGCCTGTTGCAGGACATTGCCAGCAATCCCGAGCACCACATGCGCAAGGCCTTCGACGCCTCCGTGGACCGGCTGGTCACGCGGCTGCAGTCCGACCCCGCCATGTCCGAGCGCGCCGAGCGGCTGCGCCACTACCTGCTGCACGACGAGAAGCTGGCCGGCTACCTGCGGGCGCTGTGGCTGGGCCTGCGCGCCAAGCTGCAGGCGGACCTGGCCAACGAGCATTCGCAGGTGGCGCGCAAGACCGCCGCCATGGGCCGCTGGCTGGGCCAGTCGCTGGCGCACGACGAGGCGCTGCGCAGCTCCATGAACGAGCGCCTCAAGCGCTGGGCCCAGGCGCTGGCGCCCGATGTCTCGCAGTTCCTGGCCCAGCACATCGCCGATACCGTGCGGCGCTGGGATGCGCGCGAGCTGTCCGAGCTGATCGAGCTGCACATCGGCAAGGACCTGCAGTACATCCGCATCAATGGCACCGTGGTCGGCGGTGCCGTGGGGCTGGTGCTGTTCCTGGTCTCCAATGCGGGGCGGCTATGGTCCTGATCACTGGCCGGCCGGCTGGTCCCGGCCCCACAGCGCAATCACGCGCACATAGGCCAGCTCGGCCAGCAGCTCCACCAGCGTCTGCGTGACGATGACGGCCGGCAGCACGGGAATGGCGCCAGGCACGGCCAGGGCCAGCGGCAGCACGACCAGGGAGTTGCGCGTGCCCGCGCTGAACGCGACCGCACGGCCTGCGGGCGCTGGAAGCTGGAAGGCGCGCGCCACCAGCCAGCCCAGTGCGGGCGCCGCCACCGCGAAGGCCGCATAGACGGGCACCATGCTCCAGGCCGCGTGCGTGGCCGGGCCCAGCTGGGGCAGCACGGAGGCGATCACCACGAACAGCACCAGCGCGGTGGCCGGCACGGGCAGCAGGCCCAGCCATGCCGAGGCGCTGGCGCCGCGCCGGCTGCGGGCCGCCCACAGCTGCGTGGCAGCGGCCAGGGCCAGCGGCACGGCGATCAGCCACACGAACGCATGCAGGAAAGGCCCCGCCTGCACGAGCCGCGCCGCATCGTCACCCAGGAACAGGCCCAGGTAGCCGGGCAGGGCCAGCATCTGCGCGATCAGCAGGGCCGGCGTGGCCGCCAGCAGCAGGCGCGCGTCGGCACGTCCCAGGTGGGAGAAGGTGACCACGTAGTCGATGCAGGGCGCCAGCAGCACCATCAGCGCGCCCAGGCGCAGCAGGGGGTCGGCGGGCAGGAACTGCAGCAGCGCCCAGACCAGCATCGGCACCATGATGAAGTTGGCCGTCATCAGCGCGGCCAGGAAGCGCACCTGGACAAAGGCGCGCCGCAGCTCGGCCACGGGCACCTGCAAGAAGGTCACGTACAGCATCAGCGCCAGCGCGGGGTTGATGGCACGCTCCAGCACGCCCGTGCCGGGCAGCGCCCATGCGGCGGCGGCGGCCAGGGCCACGGCGGCGAAGTAGATGGGGATCTGGCGCTGTTCGAGCGCATCTCGGGTGTCTTGCATTCGGGGCGCCGGGTGCGGCAGGGGCGGCAGGGACGGCAGGGGGTACGGGGTGCCTAGTATGGCAACGGTGCGGCCAGCCGCTGTCTCGAATTCCCTGCACTCGGCCCGACAGGCTCAGCCGGGCGATGCCGCGCCCAGCACCTTGTAGAGGTAGGAGCGCGAGATGCCCAGCTCCTGCGCGGCCAGCTTCTTGTTGCCGCCGCAGCGTGCGATGGCGTCGAGGATGGCGTTGCGCTCCTGGTCCTTGAGCGGGGCCACGGCGCCGGTGGAGGGCATGTCTGCCTCTGCAACGGGCAAAGGCCGTGCACCGGCCAGCGGGTCCTCGTGGCGCGCGAAGTTGTTCACACCCAGCAGGTGGCCGTCGCAGAACACCAGGGCCTCTTCCACGCGCTGGCGCAGCTGGCGCACATTGCCGGGCCAGGCCTGGCGGGCCAGGTAGGGCATGACACCGGGCGCGATGCGCGGCAGCGCAATGCCGTTGCGCTCGCAGAACGACTGGGCAAAGCGCTGCACCAGGGCCGGGATGTCCTCCAGGCGCTGGCGCAGGGCCGGCACATGCAGCACCACGCCGCTGAGGCGGTAGAACAGGTCCAGCCGGAAGCGCCCGCTGTCGATGAGGCCGCGCAGGTCGCGGTGCGTGGCGGCCACGATGCGGAAGTTCACCTGCCGGCCGCTGTGCGCGCCCAGGCGCTGCACCTGGCGGTCCTCCAGCACGCGTAGCAGCTTGACCTGGATCTCCATGGGAATGTCGGCCACTTCGTCGAGGAAGAGCGTGCCGCCCTCGGCCTGCTCCAGCTTGCCGGGCTGGCCCTGCCTGCGCCCGCCCGTGAAGGCGCCGGCCTCGTAGCCGAACAGCTCGGACTCGATCAGCGTGGCCGGCAGGGCCGCGAGGTTGAGGCTGACCAGGGGCGCGTCGGCATCGCGCCCGCGCGCATGCAGGGCCTGGGCCACCAGCTCCTTGCC
>Ga0105250_10002079_pt1 | contig 10271 bp, 10 predicted proteins | sample KBSS54metaG_FD_80425 | JGI IMG/M metagenome (GOLD analysis project Ga0105250, IMG submission 80425) | Switchgrass rhizosphere microbial communities from Kellogg Biological Station, Michigan, USA - KBS S5-4 metaG | ecosystem: Host-associated > Plants > Roots > Rhizosphere > Soil | place...
ACGCTTCTCCGTGCGCCCTTAGCTCAGTTGGATAGAGCAACGGCCTTCTAAGCCGTAGGTCGTAGGTTCGAATCCTACAGGGCGTACCATTCACACCCCGTTCGTCATCATCCCTGTGTCTCCGTCTCGCATTAATCATCCTTATTTTCCCTGTTGCCCAATGTCATTACCGCCTAATAAATAGGTTGCTAATAAAATGTATTAAGCCAGGCCTTAAGGTTTTCTTAATCTTTAATTAATCTTCATTTTTAAAATGGATATTTATCACCTTAAATTGCGCGAAACAGATATTTTACACTTTTACGCCTAAACTTGATTGATAGTAATTATCATTAGCATTTTTGTATGCTTTAATCCTTACCCGCAACGCCATTCGCTATTAATGACTTTGATCTATTAAGGATATCTGTATGAATTCTCGCGTTTTGTCATGCTTCTCGCTTGCTCTATTGTCTTCATCAATTTTCCTTTCAACACAGACACTTGCTGCTGATAGTAACGACGGTATCGTGGTTTATAACGCCCAGCATGAAAATCTGGTGAAGTCGTGGGTCGATGGTTTTACAAAAGAAACCGGAATTAAAGTCACATTGCGTAATGGCGATGATAGCGAGCTGGGTAATCAGCTGGTTCAGGAAGGAAGTGCGTCTCCCGCGGATGTATTTCTGACGGAAAACTCTCCGTCTATGGTACTGGTTGATAATGCAAAACTCTTTGCGCCGTTAGATGCTGCGACATTAAATCAGGTCCCTGCGCAGTTTCGCCCGGCACATGGCCGCTGGACAGGAATAGCCGCGCGCAGCACCGTATTTGTGTATAACCCATCCAGACTGAGCGAGCAGCAGCTGCCGACATCACTGATGGATCTGGCGAAACCTGAATGGAAAGGTCGCTGGGCGGCTTCCCCGTCGGGTGCGGATTTCCAGGCGATTGTCAGTGCGATGCTGGCGCTGAAGGGTGAGCAGGCGACGCTTGAGTGGCTCAAAGCCATGAAGACCAACTTTGTCGCCTATAAAGGCAACAGCACGGTGATGAAAGCCGTCAATGCGGGCCAAATCGATGGCGGGGTGATTTATCACTACTACCGCTTTGTTGACCAGTCTAAAACCGGCGAGAACAGCAAAAACACCCAGCTCCACTACTTTAAGCATCAGGATCCTGGCGCATTCGTCAGCATCTCCGGCGGCGGCGTGCTGGCCTCCAGCAAGCATAAAGAGCAGGCTCAGGCGTTCATTAAGTGGATCACCGGTAAAGAGGGGCAGGAGCTACTGCGGACCAACAACGCGTTTGAATATGCGGTGGGCGTGAATGCAGCCTCTAACCCGAAGCTGGTTCCGCTGAAAGATCTTGATGCGCCAAAGGTTGAACCCTCATCGCTCAACGGTAAAAAAGTCATCGATCTGATGACGCAGGCTGGTCTGCTGTGATTAAAGAATAAAGTGAACACCTTATGTCTGGCTTGAGTCTCGACCTTGGTAAAAATACGCACCGACAGCCTGCCCGCAGGCGTCCTGCGTTGCCGATGGTAGCGTTAGCGGTTCTGTTCTCACTGCTGGCGCTACTGCCTTTGGGCTTTATCGTTGCCATTGGCATCGAAACGGGCTGGGAAACCATTCGGGTGCTGGTGTTTCGCCCGCGCGTTGCTGAGCTGCTCAGCAACACGCTGTGGCTGACGACACTCTCGGTCCCTCTGTGCATTATGGTGGGGGTGGCGATGGCCTGGCTGACAGAGCGCACGTCGCTGGCGGGCCGGGGGATATGGTCTGCGCTGGCGGTCGCGCCGCTGGCTATTCCCGCCTTTGTGCAAAGCTACGCCTGGATTAGCGTGGTACCGTCGATGCACGGTCTTTCCGCTGGCGTGTTTCTCTCGGTTTTAGCCTATTACCCGTTTATCTACATGCCCGTTGCGGCCGTTTTACGCCGTCTCGACCCTACGCTTGAAGATGTGGCCGCCTCGCTCGGCACGCCGCCGTGGCAGGTCTTTTTCCGCGTGGTGCTGCCGCAGCTCAAGCTGGCTATTTGCGGTGGCGCGCTGCTGGTGGCGCTGCACCTGCTGGCGGAGTATGGCCTGTACGTCATGATCCGCTTTGATACGTTCACCACCGCAATTTACGATCAGTTCCAGTCAACCTTCAGCGGCCCGGCGGCCAACATGCTGGCCGGCGTGCTGGCGCTGTGCTGTCTGGTAGTTTTGGTGCTTGAAGGGGCGACCCGTGGCAAGGCGCGGTATGCACGCATTGGCTCCGGGGCCGCGCGTGAACAAAAGCGCTGGCCGCTCAGGCCTGCTGCGGCCGCGCTGGGACAGCTGCTGTTTGTCACGCTGGTTGTCCTGGCGCTGGGTGTGCCGCTGACAGTGCTATGCCGGTGGATATGGCTCGGCGGCGTGCAAAACTGGCTGAGCCCCGAGCTCTGGCAGGCATTTCGTCAGACGCTGATGCTCGGCGCGGGCGGCGCGCTCCTGACAACCCTGTGCGTCATTCCCATCGCCTGGCTTGGTATACGCTATCCCCATCGCATTTTCCGGCTGCTGGAAGGGTGCATTTACATTACCAGCTCTCTGCCGGGTATCGTGACGGCGCTTGCGCTGGTCACGGTAACGATTCACTACGCTCGCCCGATCTATCAAACCGAAGTGACGCTGTTCCTCGCCTACCTGCTGATGTTTATGCCCCGCGCGCTGATCAACCTGCGCGCGGGTATGGCGCAGGCGCCGGTGGAGCTGGAAAACGTGGCGCGCAGCCTCGGCAGTTCGCCTGCACAATCGCTGTGGCGCGTAACGATGCGTCTGGCGGCACCCGGTGCGGCGGCCGGTGCCGCCCTGGTATTTCTGGGCGTCAGCAATGAGCTGACCGCCACGCTGCTGCTCTCGCCGCTCGGCACGCGCACGCTCTCAACCGGTTTCTGGGCGCTCACCAGCGAGATCGATTACGTCGCCGCTGCCCCTTACGCCATGCTGATGATCCTTATCTCGCTGCCGCTCACCGGTATTCTTTATGTGCAGTCTAAAAAAATTGCAGGGCTCTGACATGCTTGAATTAACGTCCATTTCTAAATCCTTTGCCGACGCGCGGGTGCTCGACAGTATTAACCTGAGCGTTGCGCCGGGCAGCCGGACGGCCATTGTCGGGCCGTCAGGATCGGGAAAAACGACGCTGTTGCGTATTCTTGCGGGTTTCGAAACGCCGGACGCCGGGCGGATAATGATGCAGGGCCGAACGCTGTATGATGAAGCCCACTTTATTCCTGCCCATCAGCGCGGCATCGGCTTCGTGCCGCAGGAGGGGGCGCTGTTTCCGCATCTCAACGTGGCGGATAACATTGCCTGGGGGCTGGACGGCACCCGTCAGGAGAAGCGCCGCCGCGTTGAGGCGCTTATGGAGATGGTCGCGCTGGACAGGCAGCTGGCAACCCACTGGCCGCATGAGATTTCCGGCGGGCAGCAGCAGCGCGTGGCGCTTGCCCGCGCGCTGGCGCAGCGTCCTTCCCTGATGCTGCTGGATGAACCTTTCTCAGCGCTGGACACCGGGCTTCGCGCCATGACGCGCAGGGCGACGGCCGATCTTCTTGCCGAAGCAGGCGTGGCCTCTATTCTGGTGACCCACGACCAGCATGAAGCACTCTCCTTTGCCACCCAGGTTGCGGTGATGCGCGGGGGGCGTTTTACCCAGGTAGGAACGCCGTTTGAGGTGTATACCCGCCCCGTGGACGAAGAGACCGCCCTGTTTCTGGGCGATGCGCTGGTTCTGCCCGCAGAGCTGAACGCCGGGCGCGCGGTTTGCGCGTTGGGTGACATCGAGACGGACAATCAGCACGCGACGGGGGCCGGGCGGATGATGCTGCGACCCGAGCAGCTTCACGTTACCGCATGCGCGCCGCACGAGAGCGAGGTAGCAATTCTCGATGTCGATTTCACCGGACACCTGTCGACGCTGACCCTCGCATTGGGTAATGAATCCGAGCCGCTGGTTCTGAAAACGGTCAGCCAGCCGGGGTGGCGCCCCGGTGCGTCAGTGCGTATTGATATCGTCGGGACAGCCCGTGTTTTCTGAGGGAGCAGGGGCGGAAAGATTATTAATGCTCGTTAGTTTTTTCCGACAACAGTTTGTTATAGAAGAATTTTCCCGAGCGTGTGGAATTTCCGCTGATTCTCTACCATGCTGATTAAACCTTACGCTTTATGCTGAGGTTTTGGTGTGGTTGCTTATTAATCTCAAGGAAAAAGTTATGAAAAAAACGACTGCTATTTTGTTGGGAACCGCATTTCTGTTTACGACTAATGCATTTGCAGCAGAACTTCTGACCAAGAATGATTTCGAGAAAGTTGAATCTCAGTATCAAAAGATCGGTACCGTTAATACCTCCGGTGAAGTGTCGGTTGACGATGCGAAGAAAGAGCTAATCGAGAAAGCGGATAAAGAGGGCGCCGACGTGCTGGTGCTGACGTCCGGAAATACGAACAACAAGATCCACGGTACTGCCGATATCTACAAGAAAAAATAATGTTCCTGCGGCCACCCCGTTTACCGGGGTGGTTGTCCCTTCGTCTTAGTTCACTTCACTTTTTTTGCTGAGCGCCATTCTTATGAGTTCGTTAATTTGTACGGGCCGACAGAGATAGTAACCTTGCAAAAAATCGCTGTTTTTGCCGCGTAAATAGTCTGCCTGTAGCGCCGTTTCAACACCTTCCGCAATAATCCTCAGATTCATCGTTTTGGCAAGCTCGATAAGCGTGTCCACGAGACGGGTATCGCCATTTTCACCAATCTGGCTGACGAACAGTTTGTCTATCTTGATGAATTCCGGATCCAGCGCGTGGATGTAAGCCAGGTTGGAATACCCGGTGCCGAAGTCATCCAGCGCAACGGAAATACGGGACTTTCGCAGTGCAGCAAACCACTCGCTTAGCTGAGGGGTGACGTGCAGCGGGTGCCTTTCCGTAATTTCGACGACCACCTGAACGTGATGTGAGGCGAAGGTTTGCAACAGCTCGAGCGTATCCGATTCAAAACGGGGGTCGAGACAGTTGTGGGGGCTCAGGTTAAGGCTGATGTACAGCCCGTCGGGGAAGAGGTGGATCCGATGCTGCAGATCGGCGATAACCTGCTGGATTAGCCGATGGGTCAACGGGGCGATGAGGTTGTGCTTCTCTGCCAGCGGGATAAACATGTCCGGGGCGACGCTGCCGTAAAGCGGATGCGTCCATCTGGCGAGCACTTCAATACCCGCCATTGCGCCCGTCTGGCTGTCGTAAAAGGGTTGATATACCGGCCCGATCTGGCGCTGAGCAATGGCTTCGCGCAACGTTCTTTCCGGGGCGTGGGTAAAAAAGCGGGCCAGCAGAGCGCCGACGCCGGAGAGCAGTCCAGGGTTATGTATCATTGAGGTCATCATTGCGCGTCTCTGGCGAGCGGTCGTCCATCAGGACAACCGCCCGGTATCATCAGAACTTAATCCAGTCGCCCTGGTCGTTGGCGGAGGGGTGTGGAAGCGGGGTCACGCTGGCGGCAATCCCACCGTTTCCCCGACGGTGTTCCGCACGTGCGGTTTGCTCTCTGGAGACGCGGAAGATCGACACCACTTTCTCAAGCTGCACGGCCTGATCCTCCAGCGAGCTTGCCGCAGCAGAAGACTCTTCCACCAGCGCGGCGTTTTGCTGCGTAGTGGTATCCATCTCCGCCATGGCCTGTGCAATCTGTGAAATGCCGCGGCTCTGCTCGTCGGTGGCCGAGGCGATTTCGTTCATGATGTCGCGAACCTGCGCAACGGACGTTTCGATTTTGGTCATGGCATCGCCCGCGCTTTCCACCAGGCTGAAGCCGGTGTCCACATGCACGACGGACTCGTTGATCAGGTTTTCAATCTCTTTTGCGGATTGGGCGCTGCGCTGGGCAAGCGTACGCACTTCGGCTGCGACCACGGCAAACCCTTTTCCCTGATCGCCGGCGCGGGCGGCTTCAACGGCGGCATTGAGCGCGAGAATGTTGGTCTGGAAAGCGATGCTGTTAATCACGGTGGTGATCTCAGAAATACGGTGCGAACTGCTGCGCACGTTCTTCATGGTATCAATCACCTTGAGTGAAATCTGGCTGCCTTCGCTGGCGTTATGCGAGGCTTCTTCTGCCAGCAGACGCGCATGGTTGGCATTTTCCGCATTCAGCGCGACGGTTGAGGTCAGCTCCTCCATACTGGCCGCGGTTTCGACTACCGCAGCAGACTGCTGCTCTGTTCGGGCTGAGAGATCCATATTCCCGGCCGCAATTTCCGACGACGAGCGCGCGACGCTATCGACACCGTCACGCACGTCGTTGATGATGTTTTTTAGATTAGCGTTCATGGTAGCCACGGCCTGCATGAGCAGACCCGGTTCATCACGACGGGTGCTGGTCAGGGTGCTGGTGAGGTCGCCTTTGGCGATCTGCTCTGCCACGCGCAGGGTTTCACCCAGCGGCCGGGTAATAGACAGCGTGATGCCCATCGCCAGGAGGATGCCGAGCGCGATGCCAATGGCGGCAACAATACCCATCTGCACCTGAACGCTATCAACGGTATCCGCGACCATTTCCTGCTGCATGTCAAACAGCGTCTGGATCGCCTGGGTCAGCGTCAGGGCTTTTCCTGATAAGGTGTCGGAAAGGATGGCCTGCTGATTCCAGACGTTTTTATACTCCAGTAGCTCTGCTCCGACGCTGTGCATGTCTGCGAGGCCAGACTGAAGCCAGACCTTTTGTTCCTCAGATGCCACAGGAAGCAGCTGTTCGGTGTCAGATTTCGCGGTCTCAAGACGCGTGCGGATCCCTTGCAGCAAAGCATCCGTTGGGTGTTGTTTATAAAGAGTAACCTGCGAATCGATGTCGCTCATGATGAACGCAATCTGAGCCGCCACGAGCGCATGCTGAGGGTCCAGGTTACCCTTTCGACTGAGCTGGGAGGCGAGCTCGGAGTTATCGCACAACCCCTGAGTGCTGATTTTTTGTTCGCTGATTTTCTTTTCCGCCAGGGATTTAGTGAATGGCACCAGGGTTGCGACGTAGCTGTCCACCGCCGTCGCGGTATCATCCAGCGCTTTTTTCCCCTCCGGAGACCATGCTAATGCTTCCATGCTGGCCACAATGCTCTGCATTTTCTGAGTCGCGGCGTTAGTCTGGTCAAGATACTTCTGGTCCAGCGTATACTGGAAGTTTGTCCGTCCTAAGCGCACCTGTGACAGGGCGTTAAACAGATCGGTGGTATGGCTGTTCTTTTGGACCTTGTCCTGAATGCTGCTAATACCCAGCAAACCCGAAACCAGAATTACGATAGTCACGAGCAGCACGAGGGAAAATCCAAGGAATAACTTCTTGCTGACTTTTAAATTGGCGAAGCGATTGATTATGCTCATATACATTTCCAGTGTCGGTCCAGACCGAGCAACAGTGCTATAAATCATTAACGGAATAATAAAATGCGGAAGAGAGGTGATAAAAAAAAGCCCCTCACACCTAAGCGCTCAGGGCAAAAAACCTGGGTTGACATCACTCACTCAGGCTATCTGTCTTCTCCTCTTTTTTAACGGAATGAGCCGGGAGTTCGCTCATTCTGTAATAAACGGGGATTACATCCGGATAATTGATGATGTAACCACGCCCTTTAATATTGCGAATAAAGTCGTCGGGCAGATCTAACAATTTCAGCTTATTATTAAGATTGTGCAGAACCTGCCATAACCGCTGCGTAGACGGGCTTAGGTTGTGCGCCTCCCAGACTTTATCAAATAGCTCTTCTTTCGAGACTGGCTTGGCTCTGCCATTCATCAGTAAATAAAGAAATAGCCTGAGCATCGTTTCATTGAAATAAATAGATGCGAAAGCAATACTTTTCTCGGTATGGCTACCTGTGAGTCGGTATAGCCTGCGATTAGAAATATCGAAATGAATTTCTTCACCGATCATAAATCCATATAGACGATAGCCCATAGTGTCTGCCCATATTGAATTGAAACTGACCTGCAGCCCTACAGATAAATCCAGAGATAATCCATGCTTTTTGTGTGGTGGATTATATGGCTGCTATGAATGCTTTCCAATACACACCCCTGTGCGCTATAAGAAACCGTTCGCGTAGTCCTCTTTCATAGAGTAATTGTCGATTTAACCTGTATTTTTAGCGTTAAAATCTACCCTATGGCGATTTGTATTATTGTTTGTTCTGGTTTTCGATCTTCAGGTGACAGCTCAACATTAATGAGTGAATTTTTCGTCAGAATCAGACGATCTCTCTGTCTGAGCGTCCGGGCGAAGCGACTTGCCTGGCACACTCATGCTTATGCCGATCAGATTAGGATTTTTCAGTTACGCAGAGGAGTGAAGTTATATGATTTATACTGATCAAAGAGGAGAGCGGGATGGCGCTTAAGGGCAAATTTTTGTCGAGTAGATGGGGCAATTTACTGATACTTATCTTTAAAACTCTGAATCAGAACGTGTATACGGCTGCGGGAAAATAACAATCATGAATGAATATATACCCTGTATCTTATTGGCAGATCCCCGATGAAGCCCGTCTTTCTGATCAACGATGCCGTGCTGTTTGAGCCAGATAAGAGGCAGCTTTGCCCGCTTGCGGGTTATCCCGAGCGTGCAGTGATCCTGCACGGGCCGGTAAGTGAGTGCCTGCTTCAACTGCTTGAACACAACGGCGAAGTCATCGCTCAGCGCTCTCTGTTTGCCGCGGTCTGGGAAAAACAGGGGGCGATTGTGACGACCAATGCCCTGTACCAGACCATCGCCTCCATGCGTAAGGCGCTAAAGGCTGCGGGTCTGGAAGATAATATTGTCCAGACGGTGCCAAAGGAGGGGTTTAAGTCGGTCGCGAGGATTCAGGTGGGCGAGCTCGACGCTTTTATGGCCGTCGCTGCGCCAGCCGAGCTGCCGCCCCGGCATAATACTAGCCTGAGATTGAAAATGGCTTATGCCGCGGCAGGGGCGTTATTTATCGCATCCTGTTCTGTGCTTTATCTGCAGCTAAACGAACGGCAAGCCGGATTTGAGAGTTTTCAGCCCGTGGGTAATATAAACGGGTGCAACGTCTACTCCTCCTGGCACGATAAAAGTAAAAGCGAGCAAATTTTTACAGCGCTCGCAAAACGCTATCCCGTTAAATGCAGCGCGGGCGCTGAGGTATATATGACGCTTAATCGCTTTCAGATTGGCACATCGCTGATGGTATGCGACAGGCGGCCCGATATTAAGGGTGCACAATGTTACTCCATTTTGTACAGGGAGCAATATCATGAGAATGAATAATCCGGTTGCCCGCTGGATAATCATCCTGTTAGCGATTATCACACCGTTATGCCTGGCCTGGTACGTTCATTTTCAGCGGGATAATATTTCCTGTGAGAGCCATTTAATCATTGTTGACGATCGCTCCGTGGTGGATTTGCTGATTGCGTTCAGATTGCGCAGCGGTTCAGGTACGTATGATTCCACCGGCGAATATAGCCAGAGCGGAAAACCAACGATAGCCATTAGCAATAAAATCACGTTTAATTACTGGCGCGAAGAGGGCAACGTTATTATGGTGTCCAGCGATACCAACGAGCTGCCAAAAAAAGACGAACCCTTCCGCCGCTTTATTCCCGACTTTTTCCATCAGCGCGATCGCGGTATTCGCGTAGAGATTGTTCGCGTGAATGCCGCAAGCTACCTGTTTAGCTTTGGGAATTCCCCGGCGCTGTATTGCACCAAAAGCTGAGTGCCTTTCCCTCTCAGCACATCCTCTGTCGATTTAAGGCGTTACGCATATTTACACTTGATCATACAAAGATAATGAGTATAGTTCTCATTCTCTTTAGTGTTTGCGGGCGCTGACGGACATTTCCCGCACTAGCAGTGAGCAGGTCTCACACGGAACACTGAGTACAACGGTGGATCCTGCCCTGGCCTTATAGCCTGCCTAAACAATCATAATCGCAACCTTATGCGACGCAGATCCCCGCCTGACTCTCTTTGAACGGTAAAGGATGTTCCTGATGACCAAAAAATTGTCCGCGCTGGCACTGCTTATCGCTGCTTCACTTTCCGGGTGCGCTGCTCAACAGGCGGCTACGCCGGCTCCCGCAGCCCAGAACACCGTCACGGCTCCCGCTGAAACGGGCATCATCAAGCGTGAACTCGCCGATGGTCTCTATGAAATGGTGCTCAACCCGAAAGGGGATGCGCTGTTTGTCGCCAGCGCTGAAGGGTTCAAGGATGTGCAGGGCGGAGTAATTTATAAACTCGATCCCGCCACGC